>Ga0209636_10005768_pt1 | contig 12650 bp, 11 predicted proteins | sample DeeMarSWOR152_54_FD_187464 | JGI IMG/M metagenome (GOLD analysis project Ga0209636, IMG submission 187464) | Marine sediment microbial communities from White Oak River estuary, North Carolina - WOR-1-52-54 (SPAdes) (version 2) | ecosystem: Environmental > Aquatic > Marine > Intertidal zone >...
GTCTCTGCGCCAAAAGTCAGGTGTATCAGAAGTGCATGAGTACCATCCTTCAATTTCAGCTATAACATCATACTTTCCAAAAATGAAGGCAGAGCCGCCGTAGCCAACAAAGAGATCCAACTCGCCTCCTGGGCAGCCTCTAGGCGCTGCTTGAGAGTTGTCTGTGCCGATGACCATAGCGTATTTTACGCCTGATTTCGGATAGTTGACGAGGGAGGCGGCGTCTTTAAACATGCTTGAGGCGGCTTTACACGCGAACTCGGTGTCCACAGCGTCAACCCCTTGAACATCCTCATCTTCTTCGCCGAGCTTCAAAACCTGCGCAACCTTGGACGCTATAGGCTTAACCGCGTAAGGGTTAGATTCTGAACCTACGTAGACTTTGCCAACCAGCGAGCTGTCAACTCCAGAATGTATTAGCGCTAGTTTTCCAGCCTCAACCGCGGCGGTTACCGCGTCTTCATCAATGAAGGGAACCGAGCGCTCGATGTTGTCTTCCTTTATCCTGAACCGTGAAGCGTAAACGCTGTAACCTACAATACCAGGCACATCGTACTCTTTACTAGGCTGGACGACTGTGTACTCTTGATGCGGATAATATTCGTCAGCTAAAGTGAATGCCAAAGAAATTGTTGGAACAACTTCGCTTTTACCCACCGAATAGCGTCTTCTGAATCGTGGAATAACTTCTCTGCCTTCAAGGCTTGAAAAATCAATTGCCTCGCCATCATTCACGATTTGGTCAGTGAGTCTTCCAGGAACGCGGATTTTCCCATTATGGAAAGACACTATGCCGTAAACGTAGCTGCCTAACTTCATGAACTTGTTTGTCGGCTCCTTGACAAGCGTGCACAACTCGAGTTTTCCTTTATCGTAGAAGAGGTCTATGCTGGTCATCTTTCCGAAGCTTTTTCTGCCACAGTTTCCGCAGTAGTCTCGCACTTCGAAATATTCTTTCCCGCAAATTTTACAGCGGCTCGCTTTCAGTCTGTCGCCAAGGTAAGAGACACGTCTCTCTATGGGTTCGCTACTCATTTTGCTCTCTCCCTAAAATGCTAACGTATGCTTTAGTGCCGAAACCCTCAAACTCGAGAGCGCAACCAAATTGTGGTACTGCTTGGCCACTTTTAACTTGCCGTTCACCAGCTTCGCCTCTCAACTGTCTGAAAATCTCGAAAATTTGAGCGCCGCCAGTGGCACCTAGGGGATTTCCATCCGCTTTTAAGCCGCCATTCATGTTAACGAAAATTTGATTACCGTCTATTTCGTAGCAGCCTTTGTAATCTTGGCAGCTTTCGCTTATGCTTTTCCAAGCCGTTCCCGGTTCACAGAAGCCTAAATCTTCAAGAGACACCATTTCCATCACCGTAGACTGATCATACACTTCAACGACCGGTATGTCCCAAGTGGTTATTCCAGCCATTTTCAAGGCGTTTTTCATAGCGATTTTGGTGGCAGTAAAATGTGTCAGGTCATCTCTTGTTGGAAAGTTCAGGTAGTCCGTGGCTGAGGAGTAGCCTAAAACGTAAACAGGCTGGGCGGTCATTTTTTTGGCAAGTGCTTCACTTGTGAGGATTAATGCCGATGCACCATCGGAAATTGGCGCAAAATCGTAAAGCCCTAGCGGTTTCTGTGCTGCTTTCCTAGCGCTCAGGACTTGTTCAACGGTTATCTTTCTCTGGAACTGGGCATACGCGTTTTTTGTGGCGTTTGCATGGTTTTTAACGGAGACCTGCGCCAAAGCAACATTAAACTGGTCAAGATTTTCGCCAGTTATCCCATATTTTTTTACGTAAGCTCTAAGCATAAGCTCGTGGTTTGTTTCCGGCGTGCCGCCGGCATAGTAGCTCCACGGGTCATCGAGAAGCATGAGGTCGTCGCGGATTTTGTCCCAGCGGTCCGTCATCTTCTCTATGCCTCCTACTAGCACGGTGCTGTATGCTCCAGCCTGAATGGCGTGGCAAGCAGCCAACAAGGCGGCGCTGACTGAACGGGTAACTTCCATTGGAACGTGAAGTTCCGTAAGCTCTGACAGGAAACCTTCCTCTAACCCTAACTTGTTCGTAATTGGGAGAAAACAGTCTGAGAGATAGCAGGCTTCTAGATCCCTGCGTTCTATGTCGCATTCTTGTGAAGCGGCGAGCCAAGCTTCTTCAATAAGCTTCTCTGGCTCCTTTCCATAATGCTCCCCAAACTTGGTTCGACCAACAGCAACTATGGCTGGGCGATTTTGCATGATGTTTTCTCCTTTTTGATAGCAAATATCCTTTTCTAGGAAGATTATTAAGTGTTTGCCATATACGCTTTAGTTTTGCTGTTACTCGATTTAATCCTGTTTTTCATAGGACTCTAACAACTGCTATGATGTTGTTTGCGACTACAGCCGTAAGTGCCATAAGTGATGCGAAATATCCCGACCTTAGGAAAAGTTTCCCTAAATGCGAGTTGCTTCCCGGCGTTTTTTCAATTGCATATCCCTTGTAAAACAGAAAGCCGATAAGCACGGCAACGGCGAGTTTAATGCCGCTAAAAACCAGAATGTTTGAGTCTATTATACCTGCAAACAGAGGATTAATTTCCACCGCGCCGAAATAGAGTACACCTAGAACGGTAGTCAACCAGTCTAGGAAACCCATCAAAATTAGAACGAAACATAGCACCAGTTCTTTTTTTAACGTGTATTATCCCCTGCTTTTTCAGCGCACATTACCTTTAGTTATGCCGATGACCTAGATACGAGTTTTGAATGTTTGTTGGTAAGAACTGATATACACTTGTACAAGAAGATTTACAGTAAAGTGTAAAAATTAGGCGCCACACTGAAGTCATTTTAACTGTTAATGTGCAAAACATGCAGCAGTCCTGTTGAACAATAAACCACATCTTTCGCTCTGTTCAAAACAACGCGCTTTGCATTAAAAATTTCCACCAAAGCGCCTTAGCCAAAGTTCACAAAATTTTTATTACAAACGCTTCTGAATAGAGGGGCTAAGCTAAATGGAGCAAATGAAGCCTATGGACGCCAAAAAAAGCACGGCACTCTTAGGCGTAGCTTTCCTAATTTTGCTGGGGCTTGCATACGCGGAAAACCTGTTTTTCTTCAACATAGTGGGCGATGTTCTGCAGAACCAGCTCCTAGCCGTTGGCATGCTTTTCCTGCATAATGTTCTCGTGGTTTCCCTGATTCTCATAGGCATGACGTTCTACGTAAACCTTGTAGTTTTGAACTTCTTCAAAAGAGAAAAACACGCTGATGTGGTGATATCGCATCCGCGAACCTTCGCCGCGGTTTTCGCATGCATAATTGTTTTCTTAAGCATACTGCGTGGAGCCACCCTAATCAATGGTGGAATAACTCTTGAGACTCTGCCGCTGATTCTGCTGGTTAGTGCACCAGTTGGCATAGTTGAAGGCTACGGCATCTACCTGACACTCAAGAAGACGCTTAGCAGAACAATGACAATGAAAGGTCTTGCCTACATTTACGGCGTGTTCTTCGTGGCGTCGGTTATGGAAGTCGGCTTCATAAACCTGCTGATAACGGTCGCAGTCTGACCTGAATAGGTCTGTGCTTAACTGGATTAAAAATCTGTTTTCGTTAATTTTTTCTTCAATTTTCTAATCAGAGTCTCTAAATTTTGGCTTAACTCCACAGGGTAAGCTGGCGCACCTGTCAACTTCTTGTATTTCCCAGGAAGCTTCGACAGGCTTTCCGCGGCGGTTGCGCGTATTTCATCAAGGGATGGAAGATCATAAATTATTTCGCCTTTTTCCATAACTTTGACGAGCAAAGGGTCACCCTTCACTTTCTCGTCCGCTAACGCGATGACATCTTTTGCAAAACTGCCGTTTTTATCTTTGAACCTGAAAACTTGCTTCCGCCCAGGCAACGTGACTTTACCCTCGCTGAGCTTCATTATCGGCGAAAAATTGCCGCTTGCGCTCATGGTTTCGCATAACTTGTAGATTACATCCACGTAGGGCTTGTCCGCTGAGGTGCCCATTTTGGTTCCAACGCCGAACGCGTCGATTTTCGCACCGTTCTTCAGCAGCTCCGCTATTCTGAATTCGTCTAAGTCGCCGCTCGCGAAAATGCGAACGTACCGAAGACCCTGCTTGTCCAGCAATAGTCGAACTTTTTTGCTTATCTCCGCCAAATCGCCGCTGTCCAACCGCACTCCACCGAGCCTGCAACCTTTCTTTTCAAGTTCTTTGGCAACCTTGGCGGCTTTTTCTGCGCCTGCAATGTCATCGTAAGTGTCAATCAAAAGCGTGGAGTTAGCTGGGAAAGTTTTGGCAAACGCTCGGAAAGCATCTATTTCCTTCTCGTAAGACATAACGAAACTATGCGCCATGGTTCCAAAGACTGGAATGCCATAGCTTAGTCCAGCCAGAACGTTGGATGTGCCTTGGCATCCTGCTATGTAGCTGCATCGTGCCACTTTCATTCCTGCGTCGATGCCGTGCTCTCTCCTTAAGCCGAACTCGATTACGGCTCTGCCCTTAGCAGCGTGTACGACCCGTGAGGCTTTTGTGGCGATGGTCGTCTGCAAGTTGACAGTGTTCAGCAGAAAAGTTTCCATCAGTTGAGCCTCGATTATTGGCGCAGTCACACGAATCAGTGGCTCGCATGGAAAAGCCACGGTGCCCTCGGGAACAGCCCAGACATCCCCTGTGAACTTGAAATCTCTTAGGTAATCGAGGAATTGCTGGTTGAATCCTTGCTTTTTGAGGTAGCTGAGGTGTTCTTCGGTGAACTTTACGGTTTTAAGGTAAAGAAGAGCTTGCTCCAGCCCCGCAAACAGAAAATAGGAGCGATTTTCGGGCAAGCGCCTTATGAACAGGTCAAAGGTGGCTGGCTCAAACTTTTTGTTGTCGAAGTAGCTTGCGCACATGGTTAACTCGTAAAAGTCGGTGAACAAGCTCATGTTTTCTTTTTTTAGGAAATCCAGAAAAGAGTTCATGCGCTAATAGTTAAAGATGGAGGGAATTTAATCCTTTCTGAAATGATTATTGTTCTGTCAAGTATTTGCTATAACTGTGCCACTGCCATCGGAACTTCCTTGAAAAATCCACGGAAAATACAGAGAATCTGTTATTTGCCATAAATTACTTGAAACTTTTATATATTGCTATGACGTTGTTAGCATTGAGCGTCATGGCTGAAGTTTGTTCGACATGCGGGCTTCCAAAGGACTTATGCGTTTGTGGCGAAATCGAAAAAGAGCAACAGCGAATTCGCATTAGACTCGAAACAAGAAAATTCGGCAGACCAACCACAATTATTGATGGCATAGAAGACCGAAATTCGAATCTTGCAAACATAGCTCAGAAGCTAAAAGGTTTTTGTGCTTGTGGTGGAACATCAAAGAACGGCCAGATAATGCTGCAGGGTGACCACCGTGAAAGAGTCCGCGATTTTCTCATCAAGACAGGGTATCCAGAAGAGAACATAGAACTGCAATAACCACTCGGCAAGGTGCAAAGTCCTAAATGAAACTGCTACGAAATGTTCGTGAAGTACTTAAAACTCTAAAGCATCGAAAACCATCCATGATTTACTGCCCCCGATGCTGCAGCCCAAAGATAAGCCTATACAGCAGTCTTGACCTTTGGCTAACGCCTAAGAAGTACGTGTGCGAAAACTGCGGCTATGTAGGTCCCATAATTATGGAACTTGAAAAAGAAGAGGAAAGTAGCTGATTAAACGCTTATTCGGGCAGCTCCAGATTTAACTGCTTCTTCAGGGTCTTGTAGCGGTTCCTCACCGTGACCTCGGTCACGCCAGCAGCTTCCGCAATGTCCTTCTGCGTCTTCTTCTCATTATTCTGCAAACAAGCGATGTAAAGGGCAGCAGCCGCCAAACCCATCGGATCTTTGCCAGCAGCAGCGCGTTTCCTTCTCGCCTCTCTAAGGATCTGTATTGCCAAGCCCTGCGTTTTGCCCGAGATTCCAGTTCTCTCAGCGATCTTTGACACGTACGTCAGCGGATCAGCAATAGGCATGTGCACATCAAGCTCACGCAACAAAAGCCTGTAACAACGAGCAACATCCTTCTTATCTACAAGACTTGCCTCAGCAATCTCACGGAGCGTTCGGGGAGTTCCGCTACCACGGCAAGCCGCGTAAAGGGCAGCAGCAGCAATAGCAGCGATTGACCTGCCGCGAACCAAGCCCTTGTCGAGGGCTTTGCGGTAAATGACAGCGGCTTTTTCCTTGATTGGTGGAGGGATGTAAACTTTGTCGGAAAGGCGGTCAAGCTCTGCCATGGCTTGAGCAAGGTTTCTGTCGATAGAAGAGTGAACGCGGGACCGTATCTGCCATTTCCTCAAGCGCCACATTTGCAGTCTAGTGGAGAGAGGCAGCTTTCTTCCGAAGGCGTCACGGTCCACTTGGCTTATGGCTGTTGATAGGCCCTTGTCGTGAACGGAATAGGATGTTGGGACTCCAACGCGGCTTCTTGACGCTTTCTCTTCTTGGGTGAAAGCGCGCCATTCCGGCCCTTTATCCATCATCTGCTCGTATAGGACGAGACCGCAGTCACCGCAAACGGTTTCTCCCGTGTCATAATCGTGAACGAGGTTATCGCTACCGCACTCTGGGCACTTGTCAACCAAGCGCTGTTGCGTTCTAGCTTCTTTTTTGCTCAATTTTTTACGCTCCATTTAATATTTGCGTAGCACCGTCACCATATACCTTTTCGACTTGAGAAAACAGTACATTCGGCCCGCGCAATTCTAAGCAAAGGAACAGTTTTAATATATAAGCTTTACGGTTTAAGTAGCGAGATTCCGCGCATAATCTATGGATACTTATCCCCACTAATAATTCCTGAACAAAGGTTCCGAAATGCCAGTGTTTCCCGAGAAAGGATGGAATTTGCAGGAAGAGGAAAGTTTTAATCAAAAACAGTTTATTTAAAAACTAGCTCCAACACTCGGTTAGGTGAAGCCCGGTGGTGTAGCGGTCAAGCATAGCGGGCTTTGGACCCGCCGACGAGAGTTCGAATCTCTCCCGGGCTACCATTACATGTGCAAGAGAATACTTCCCCAATTTTTATGAGGTTGTCAGGGCTAATGAGAAGTCCCAAGCGCTATTTTTAAGTGGTTCTTGTAACTCATTTGTCAGATAGTGGAGGAAGGAAATGGGGGTATTTTTCACCCAATACCGTCTGAAAACCTTTTGAGTAAATATCAGATAAAACACGCCTTCTATGAATACAACATCGCAATCGATTGTCGCTGATGGGTCGTCACCTCGAATTTCTTCGGGATCGAAAACTCCACGTAATTGCAGGTCTCTCTAACTATAGCTAATCGAAAATTCTGAGCTAAACACGTACTTCGTCTTTAAAATCTCCTTTACTTGTATGCACAATTACTTCTACAAATCCAACATCTTTTAGATCGGAATCAAAAGGAACTTCGAGTTTTTCACCACCAAGACGAGAACTAGCATCTTTGTAGCTATCAATCGTCACAGTTTTCTCGTAAATTTGCACATCTTTTTCTGTATATACTTTTACAGTTACATCCACTGGTATACCTTCAAAAGCAAGTATTCTGCCTTTATCATCGGAGAACAGCACATCGACTTTAACTCCCTCGCTTGCATCTGCCACTATTTCTATATTTGATAACTCTGGGATGTAATCCTGCCCCGGTTTTCCTTGAATGTATACTGCAGGGGTAGGCGAGACCGTCACCTTATACTCAAACTCTTCGCCATATTTCGACCCATACCAACCAGCCTCATGTATCTTGAAAGATATTCGCTTTTCTTCCCCTTTATCCAGATAAATGTATTCTGTTTGCGTCCCCTGTTCTGAGCATTGAAACGTTACTGTAACTACGCCTGCTTCTCCACTATTCCCTATGGTTACGAATACATCGACATCCCGATAACCCCAAACTTTCGTAATACCCTCTTGTTCAACGTATGGTTCTACATCCCCAAGATATCCCTCTTCTGTGGTTGCTGGTGTTGTTGGGCCGCCTGGGGCTGGGCCCTCTCCGGGCTTCAGCAGGACTACGGCTAAAACAGCTCCGACTACGACAACGACCGCAACAGCTATTACCAGTATCGCGATTGTACTAATTCCTTTTTGTCCTATTTTCATTTAATGTTTCCCAAAATTTTACCGCGTTTGTTGAATATAAAAGTTTAGCGCGCGCGTGATGCGGGGGTGGGATTTGAACCCACGAAATTTGTTTTCAGTGAATTAACACTACAATGTTCGATGCGACAAGTGTATGCGCGGAATGGGTGGGCAAAATCTTTTAAAACAAACCGCTCGATATGCTATTACCTAAGAGGTTTTGAAGTGGCTACCAAAAAAACTGGTGAAAGGTCTGCGAAACAGACTGTGCCTCTATTTTCTGATGAAGAGTTAGTTGCGTTTTGCGGTATAAACTGCAAAGATTGCAAAGCCCGTTCAGAGCGGCGACTACAACTGGCGAAGTTGTTTAAAGAGTCCCTGCAAGAGTTGCCGTTGGACTTGTTTAAACAGATTCTGCCACCTTTCAAGAATGTTGACCAAGTCATGGAGTTCCTAGAATTTCTCCCTCAACTAGGCGGCACGCAAGCTTGCTGCACCTCAACAAAGGAACCATGCGGGAACCCTACCTGCGAAATTCGGATATGCGTCAAAAATAACGGATACAGAACCTGCGCAGAATGCACAGAGTATAGCACCTGTTCAAAACTTGATTTTCTCAAACCGCACCATGCAACCTTGCTGTCTGACCTCGATTTCATCAAAAAGAATGGCTTTGACCAGTATGTAGCCGAGGTAATCGCAAAGTACAAGTTAAAGCCCATAATTATCGACTGAACATTGATGCACCTGTTCTTTTCTCGGCTCAAGGGATAAGCGCAGTTTTCATCAGCGCATTCTCAGCAACTTGTAGATTTTTAGATGACTTTATATGCCATCCGTGTCTATTACTCCCAGAACAGCAGTTGAGGGGCACAAGTGCAGTTACGTTTGCGTTTCGATGCACTGAAAGCATGGTTCAAGGGCGGCCTTAACAAGTGGCGCGTAGCATTCCTAGTTTTTGCCGTAGCTTACGCTTTACTCTTAGTCTTCGGCGTTTCCAGCATGCAGGGTCTCTCCCACATGTCCATCCAATGGGACGAGGTGACGCATCTGAACGGCGGCGCCCTGCTGCTGCGCGGCGACACAGCCACCTACTTCAGTTTTAACGCGTTCTACCCGCCCATGTACGACTTGGTGACGATGGCGTTCTTCAGTGTCGGCGGCGTGAGCGTGTTTGTGGGCAGGTTTGTTTCAGTGGTGTTTTCGCTGCTTTCGGTCTATGCCCTTTTCGAGTTCAGCTACCGCCTATACGGAGCGAAAACTGCGCTCGTGGCAAGCGTCTTTCTGGCAATTATGCCGGGTTATCTGTGGCTTAGCCGCATGGCGATGATTGAAACGATGCTAGTTTTCTTCTTCACCACTTCGGCGCTGTTCTTCTTCCTCTGGCTGAAGGAGCACAAAAACAAGTTCCTGATTTTCAGCGGGTTAATGCTGGGCTTCGGAATCATAACTAAGTATCAAACCATAGTCTTGGGAGTGGTCATGCTGACCAGCATGTTTTTGCTGTGTCGAGGCTACCTGAAGCAGAAACTGACACGATTTCCGCTGCTTATTCTGGCTGCGGTGGTGGTTGTTCCTTGGATTGTGATTTCCTACCAACTTTATGCTTCGGGCATGTTAAATCAGTGGATATACGCCGTAAGCATCGGCAACCCAGAAAAATCGTTCTACAGCACGGGACTGAACCGTTTTCCCCCCGTCTACGATGCACTTCCCGGCTGGGTTCAGACGCCGATTTTTTACCTTCTAGAAATGTCCGTTCCCTACTATACCGCCGTTGACCCTGCGGGTTCCGTGCACCCAGTTAGCATTATCCTTTTTGTTCTGGGTCTTGCTGGTTTGGGTTTGCTGGCGTGGCGGCGGAAGCCCCAAGACACGTACCTGCTCTTGTGGTTCCTCGTAGTATACATCTTCTTCACAGTCATCCCCAATAAGCAGTGGCGCTACGTGCTGCCGCTGTTTCCGGTGCTGGCATTGTCGGCAGCGACGCTGGTTATTTCAGTGTTGGCAAAAGCACAGAAAACGTGGCGTACCCCTCAACTGAGCCTAAATAAGAAACGTTTGGTGCAAGCGGCGACGCTGGCATTCATAGCTTTCACGTTGGTGGGTAGCTACTACAGCTTGGCTGATGCGCACAGTTGGGTCTCCAAAGACCAAATCTACGTGCCCTTGGAAGAGGCTGCCACCTACATAGCCAACAGGCTGAAGCCGGGCGAGAATGTGCTGGTGCTGTGCGCGTTTAACCTGTTCAGTCAGGACATGGTGCGGTTTTACTTCTTAGCCAATCAGTCCATCAACACTTGGGTTTACCAGTATCCCGAATTGCCAGTGGACACGTACACGCCGGACATCAACGTCACGCAACTGATTTCTCTCTGCGAAGAACACAACATCAGGTACCTGCTGGTGAACGAATACGGGGGAGCAACCTTCCATTACTTCAACACGACCTATTCGTTTGCGGACTTGAATGCGACGCTCATGAGCGCTGGAAGATTCAAGTTTGAGCCCACGTTCTGGTGGGAGGAACCCGGTCGAATCTTCGTGTTGACCTTCACTTAAGCGTCTTTGACTTCGCGGTTTCCAGCAGTTCAAAACCTGTTTCTTTATCTACTACACGCTGCGCAGAGGCGCCTGCCAGTTCCACAACGACGACTTCGCCGATGCGCCAAACATCAACGCCCATGCGCACGCACCCAGTAACAGTATTTTGCTTCCTTCCAAAACTTGCGTGCATGTGCAGTTTCGGTTTTCCCTTTTCATCTGCAAAAATTGTTCCCACACCACAGGCTTCATGTACCCCATCGAGGAGCGTAACCATAGGCTCTGGCGGAGAGGCGGAGCCGTCTTTGGGACCGACGACGACACGACTTTTGTTTTTTGCGCCGCCTAAAAAGAAACAAAGCGCCGTGGAAACGTTTTTTTCAGTTGCGAAAGCTTCGAGAACTTCGGGAAGGCGGTCGCCATCGTGCAATCTTAGTACGAAAACCCTTCCGAGTTTGGCTTCAGTAAACTGCATTACTTAACCTCGCAATCTGAAATTAAATGTGGTGAGGAGAATCTAGTATAAAAATGATTTCAAGCTTGAAGGCGCCATATGGGAAAGCGTGTTTCCGCTATATTCGTTTGAGGTAGAGGGGTTTGTCGGCGTCTTTTTTTCTTTTTTCCGAAGAAACCTCTATGTCTGCCGCAGTGACAGCGCTTGCTTCTGTTGCGCTTGTTACTATTTGAAGAGAAGCATCTGTGCCTGTTTTAAGTTTTTCTTTTCGAGTGCGGCTCACTTTCATCCTCTCGTTTCCACCTATATACGCGTATTGAGACTTAATAAACATTTTGAGCGACTTGTAGAACGTAAGAACAAAAAAGGCTTGAAAAGTAGATTTAAAACAAAAAATAAGGAAAAATAAGAGGTATTTGCTATACAGACTATGCGCTTTCGCAACTTGCCCTAAATGTTCTGGAAAAAGCTTGTCAATTGCTTTTGTTTTGTCTCTTCTTTGACGAAGTGGGAGATTTTCACGCCGACCCTGCGGATTTCCAGTTCCGATTCGCCGAGGAATTTTTCGAAAAGCTCTCGAACAGTTTTTCTAAGGGCATCTATGTCGCTTGCGGGCGTTTCCAACGTTTGCGATCGGTTTCGAACGCTCAGGTCGGTCATAATGGCGATTATTCCAACCTGCTTGAAGCTAATGTTTCTCTGTACGATTTCTTTGTGGATGTCTTCGATTATTTGGCTAGTTTTTTCCAGTATCAGCGCCAAGTCGCGCGTGTTTTCTTTCAAGGTGGAGATTCTGCTGATGGATTCTGCCTCGCCTGCTTCCTGAACAGGCTCGTTGTCTACGCCGTTTGCCGCGTTGTGAAAGTAGACGCCGAGGTTTTTCCCGAAAATTTCCACAAGCCTTTGCACGTCGTACCTTGCTAAGTCACCGATCGTCTTTATGCCCAACTCGCCCATTTTCGCGGATATCTTTCGCCCCACGCCTATAAGGCGGTCAACGGGCAACGGCGACAGGAAGCGCTTAACTTCTTCTGACTTGACGATTGTTAAGCCGTCTGGTTTCTGGCTGTCAGCGGCGATTTTGGCGACAAGCTTGTTTGGTCCAACACCCACGGAGAAAGTGATGTTCAGTTGGTTTTTTACATCGTCTTTTATTTTATGGGCTAAAGCTTTTGCCACCTCAAAACTTCCGTGAACTTTCTGCGTGACATCTAAGTAAGCCTCGTCTATGCCCACCTGCTCGAAACTGTCAGCGTAACCCCTGAGCGCTTGCATTATTTTGCCAGAGATTTGCTCATAAAACTCGTCGTCAACGGGTAGAAAGACTGCTTCAGTGCCTTCGAGCCGCTTCTTCGCCAAGTACAAGGGGATTCCAGATTTGACGCCGAATTTTCTGGCGACGTAGTTGGCGGTGCTTACGGCTCCGCTGTCTTCAGTGCGCCCTGAATAAACGCCCACGACAACAGGCTTATCCTTGAGCGCTGGATTTCGCAGTTCTTCACATTGGGCAAAGAAATAGTCCAAGTCCACCAGCATTATGACTCGGGCTTGCGT
>Ga0209636_10005769_pt1 | contig 12649 bp, 10 predicted proteins | sample DeeMarSWOR152_54_FD_187464 | JGI IMG/M metagenome (GOLD analysis project Ga0209636, IMG submission 187464) | Marine sediment microbial communities from White Oak River estuary, North Carolina - WOR-1-52-54 (SPAdes) (version 2) | ecosystem: Environmental > Aquatic > Marine > Intertidal zone >...
AGGTATAATTTATTCGATGTTTAACCCTTCGGGGATCCCTTAGAGGCAAAGGCTTGGTACAGGAAGTACCAGGCTATTTTGAAGATAGATCCCAAAGGTGCCGTCAAGCTACTTTACTGCGCTCGCTACAGAGGAGCTATTGCAAAGAAGAATCCTGAATTAGACCCTAAGATCAACTACTTACAGCACAATAGGGCGAAAATGAACTACTTCGAATTATGATAGAAGAACCTCACGATTGGAAGTGTAAAGGTAGAAGCAGCATGCAAAAACCCGATTGGTGCGCGAATGAAGAAATCAGGAATGCGGTGTCTATCGATGGCGAACAGACTGTCCTGACCCTGTAATCGCTAACGCAGGCACCTAAATTTAGGATAAAGCACAAATTCATTCCGGGGTCGGAATATCGGCACTTGCGGTATGCGAAATTTCGCATCACCACGAGGGCTATATTTCATTGGTGCTGATCAAGATTCCTTTCCGATAGCCTGTGCCAGGGCATAAATTCTCTTTGCTTTTTCGACTAAGGCGTAATCGATGAACCTTCCTTGTAATTGAATAGCGGCCTTTCCCTCGCGCTCTGCTTCTTCAAAAGCTTGGATGATTTTATTGGCTTCGGCTATCTCCTCTTCATTTGGAGTAAAAACATCATGACAAGGCTGAATCTGATTCGGATGGATGACTAGCTTTCCTTGAAACCCGTAGGCTTTTGCCTTCTTAGCATCTGCGACTAGACCATCAATATCTTTTAGATCTACCATCCAGGGGGAGTCAATCGGAGGCATAATATTTGCGGCTCGACAGGCTATGGGTATTCTAGAGCGGGCATATTCCAGTTCCTTTCCTTCTCTGGTTAGGGCGATTCCCAGATCCAGCGTATAGTCCGCTGCTCCGAAGGCCACTAGCGAGACTGGGTGAAGCTTTGGTTTTGCAGAGACAATACGGTAGATTTCTTCAAGGCCTTTGGCTGACTCACATAAGGTCATCATCTCAATGGCCCCTTCATCTAATCCGCACATTTTCTCGGCATCGGAAAGGAGCCTGTCTATCTGAAAGATATCCTCTGCAGATTCGACTTTAGGAAATAATATTCCAGTCAAGTTATCACAGACAACCGCCTCCAAATCCTCCTTACAATAAGGCGTATTCACACCGTTCACGCGGACGTACAATCTCTTTCCAGGATACCTGTCCAATATGGGTCTCACCAGAGGACGGGTATTTTCCTTTTCAGATAGGGGGACAGCATCCTCTAAATCAATAATTACTGCATCCGCACCTGAGCCAATCGCCTTTTCTACGCGATCCGGTCTGTTGCCAGGAGAAAAAAGAGCAGTTCTTAATGGTTTCATGGCGTAACCTAGCTTTATGAGTTAGTTTGTATTGTGCATGCCATATTTGCCTGCTTCTATATGAAACGGTCTTTTGTGCCTCTATTGCTTAAACCCCAATTTAGTTTTAAATTAGGGTCTTCCAATGAACGACTGCAAACCTTTAAAATCAGCCTTCTGTTTTCAGTAGCCCAAGCGATTCGGTTACTTGGTCATGACCTTTTGCAATATCGGAATGATATCATTGAACTTCTCGGCTATATAACAGCGTGCCTCCCTAAGGGCTGCCATCTTATTGGAGGGCTTTCCTTTTCCACCCTCAATCATGGAAGCTGCATGCCCAAAAACAGTCCCCTCAGGCATCTCTTCTACGAATCTTCCTCCTATATATGCAATTAAGGGTTTTGTAAAACCTTTCTTCTTGATGAACTCGGCCACGTCTTCCTCATACTTGGTCCCCGGCTCTCCCCACATGACAACAGCCTTTGTCTTTGGGTCCTCCTCGAACATACCTAAAACTTCTCTTGGCGGAGATCCAATGAAGGTATCCCCCCCAATGCTTACACACGTGCTTACGCCAAAACCGGCTCTCTTTACCATCCAAGCACATTCAGCCGTCATGCCGCCGCTTCGTGAAATAACCCCTACATTCCCGGGAACAAAGCACCGCTCAGGGTTATCACCACCAATTGCACCCAGCTTCACCTTGTCCTCCGGGGTGATTACCCCGACCGAGTTAGGCCCAACAACAGTGCAATTAGCTCGTCTGGCAGTTGATAGAAACTTAATCGCGTCTTGTTGCGGAATTCGTTCTGTGATAATTATGATTAGCGGGATTTCATTGCCTATCGCTTCCATTACCGCATCATAGGCAAAAGCGGGCGGCACATAAACAACAGATGTATTGATTTCAAAACCCTGGCAGGCTCGCTTCAAGGTATCATAAACAGGGACGCCTTCAACACTCTGGCCTTCTTTGCCTGGGGTCACCCCTGCCATGATTTTTGTTCCATATGCCAAGGCGTGTTTGGTAACCATTGAGGCCTCTCTACCGGTTATCCCCTGAATAGCGATCTTTGAATCTTTGTCCACTAATATTGCCATTCTAATCTGCCTCCTCTGGATAGGCGTTTTTCATTTTATCAACTATTATTCGAGCAGCATCTTCCATCGTGATATCGTCACCATGATACTCGAGTCCCGCTTCAGTGCAAAGTTTCCTGGCTTCAGCATCATGCACACCAGCAAGCCTGAGCACCGCTGGAAATTTCCTGGGATCAATGCCTAACTCCTGAAAAGCACCGATGATTCCCTTCGCAACGATATCTGTTTGGGTATTGTTCGTTATGTTAAGATTCATATAAAAGCCTTTGACCCCTGGCTTCGACAGTACACCCTTGACTAACCCTCTGACCTTTGCTTCCGGTGGATTTCCCCCAAATTCAGTATAATTTGCCGGCTTCCCGCCAAATCGGAGCAGTGCGTCGTAAGACAGGAGGCTGCCGCCGCCACCGCCACAGAAAAACCCGATGTTGCCTCCCTCCATCTCGGTGTAGCGGGCAGTTCCTCGATATGCTTCTGCTTTGTCGACTTCAATCATCTCCTTTTCCAAAGCGGTAAGGGGCCTCCAGGCTCTATCACTCCCTGCCTCGACCTGATCAGATAGATAGGGCTGCCTGTATAAGGCATCATCATCAACACCCATTAATATTGCTGCTGCGACCACCTCACCACTCGCCGTTACCGCCAATGGATTGATCTCGACAATTGTGCCATCATATTTCACGAAAAGCTTATAGAGCCTCCATAGAATAGTTGTCGCTTTTTGTAAAGCACTTCCCCTTACACCCAAATCAGACCATATTTCCTTGGCTTCATAGAGATCAAATCCTTTCAGCATATTGACGTGGTATTTGAGTATCTTCTCCGGTTGGGCTTGTGCAATTTCCTCAATATCTATTCCTCCAGCGCTGCTTGCGATAATAATAGGCGCCATTTCGGAGGAATCATACGTAATTGACACATAAAGCTCCTGAGATATATCAAGCCTTTTTTCTACCAGTAGGCGGTCCACCGGGAAATTACGTACTGTCATACCCAAGATTTCTTCAGCGATTTTTGCGGCTTCATCAGGGTCTTCCGCAAATTTAACTGCTCCAGCTTTTCCCCGCTTACCAGCAGTCACCAATGCCTTTATAACAACCGGACATCCGATCTTTTCAGCTGCGCTACGCGCCTCTTCCGAATTACTTGCAACCAGAAAATCGGGTGTAGGCACGCCGTTTTCTCTTAACAACTCCTTGCCAACATTCTCTAAAACCCTAGCCATTACCAGCTCCTTTCTGAATGCCTGTCTATTAAATCACCTCTACGAAAAATGCCGGAATGCCACGACTTTCAAGTCAAGGATGAATGTCTTTTTCTTTGCCGTACAATTGCTCCCCACCCCGGGGTTCCTATTCCTAAATTGTTAACTTGAGCCAGAATTTCCATTTGGAGATCAGAAACATCGTTATCCGAATGCGATTGTGCAATTTTTTTCAGGAGCACTTCTGGGGAAAGCTGATAGCAGAACTCATGAAGAAAGCTAGATACTTTTTCCCCAATATCATCTGCTCTCATTCGTCATTTCGATATATTTCACCCCACCTCTTAGACTTTTCAGGAAGTCCGTTCATCCAGATTGCGAAGCCCGTACAGCGTTTATTCTCATTTTTGTTTTTCCATTTTCTAGTTGAAAGACGATGTTTCGCGACCAGGCTTTGTCCAATTCCGGATAGTCCTCCCTATTATGGGCCCCTCGAGTTTCTGTTCTTAATCGTGCAGCTGATGTAACAAGTTCCCCGATCATGGCAAGATTCTCGACTTCCAAAAGCCCAGCAAGCGCTTTGAAGGACGTATCGCCCGCAAGGCATAGTTTGGCGACTTTGTCTTTTCTCATGTTTTCAATGCGTTTTGTAGCTTTCCTGAGTCCCTCCTCGTTTCTAATGACACCTACGCAAAGGCTCATAACATCTGTAAGCTCTGCCTTCACCTCGAGAGGATCGAAACCCTTCTCTCGTTTAAGAATGGCCTCGATACGGTTTTTTGCCGCATCCACTTGATCTAGCGAAAAAACGATTTTTGGTTTTGAAAGAGCCCTTGTTGCTGCATTCTCTCCGGCTATCACCCCGAATACCTGCGTTTCTGTAAGCGCATTACCCGCAAGACGATTGGCGCCATGAACACCAGCTGCGACTTCGCCAGCTGCATAAAGCCCTTCGATACCTGTTTCGCATCTTTCGTTAATAACCACCCCTCCCATAAAATGGTGGACACCTGGGGCCCACTCATATGGTTGCCACGACGGGTCAAAATTCTCTTCAGCACACGTTCTCAGGAATCTCTTGAATTTGGACAATTCCTCCTCGGGCACGCCCGATAAGTCCCCAAAAACGCCTCCACTGGGGGTACATCGACCTGCTTGTATTTCCCTCTGCGCGCAGATCGCCATTTGTGCCCGCGTGACAAGCTCCAATTTGTCTGGGTGATATTTCCTCATATATCGCTCACACAAGGCGTTATAAAATCTCCCTCCTTTAGTAACCAGACCATCGCCTGGGGGTGGTATCCCCCGCATCCCCTTAGGATAGACCATGCAAACCCGTCCCTGTATGAATTCCATGTCTGATAACTGCGCGCCCGCCCTGTAGGCAAGAGCGTAGCCGTCTCCTGTCAATCCAGGTGGATTCGTTGTTAGGCGGTACAAATTCCCTGCCCCTCCTGTGGCCAGGATTGTTGCTTGAGCTTTGATGGCCACTAATGTGTCGGTCTCCAGGGCCAGACCAATAGCACCTGAAAGCGCCTGGTTTTCCTTGACCAGATCAACGATCATCACATGTTCGAGAACGCTAATGCCGAGCCTTTTGACTTCATTCACAAGTCCTTTAATGTATCCTCCTTGATACGGTTCGTCTGCTAGGACACCTCGTGGGACTGAGCTGCCGGTGAACGGGAAAAGCTTATAGTGATCATCCTCTTTATCAAATCTGGTCCCGTAGCGCTCGAGATCTGCCGTTCTTTCGCGTGCCTGATCCGCGAGCAGCTTTACTAGGTTTTGGTTATTCAGATAATCACCACCTTTCAGGGTGTCCTCAAAATGCCGGTTGGGATTGTCCTCTGGGTCGAATGCAGATAACATGGCGCCCATCGCGATCGCAGTGCAGCCTGAGGGAAAGCTGCCTTTCGAAACCACAAGGACATGAGCCCCCATATTCTTAGCCTTGATGGCAGCTCTCAATCCTGCACCGCCGGTGCCAATAACCAGAACATCCGCTTCCAGACGCCTTTCACTCAGTTGGGTCATTCCTGATTGCTCTCCTTGATCGTTATGTTGTTCGTTGGGATTCTCCTAAGATCGTGAACGCCATCCTCAAATCCAATGCTGCTGTAAATGTTTCTGTCTGGAAACCAGGATCAAAGAAAAAAGAAGATGACTAGTGTTCGCGTTGCGAGGCTTCTCCTTTTTGGTATGCTCCTCTACATTGAGAGGGTTCCTTTGGGGATGAACGCATAGCCTTTCATGAGACATCGGGCTGTTCTGTCAACAGTGGCTCTTTTCAACACATAAGTTCCATTTTCAAAATCTACCTTGCCCTCTGGAATAATGATACCCGCCGGATGGCCAATGCGAAGTTCTCCTTTTTCGAAAATTTCGGGACGTGCCAGTTGATTGGGTATGGTTTTAGGTATCATCGAGGCCGCTACCGTACATACGGTTCCTGTTACAGGATACGTCTTATGCATCTTTTGCATAAAGAGGAGTCTAACAACAAGATCTGCCGAATCTCTATTCACCACTTCGCCTGTTGTCCAGTTCTTATAAGTCAAAGGAGGAGCACAGATTGCGAAAAATGGGCTGTAGGGCACTTCTTTTGTGGCTTTTCTCCAATCATCGCAAAGTCCCATTTTCTCTGCTGCGAAACTTCTTATCTTTTCGATTCTTTCGAGCAACTCTCTATTGCCGTCTATTTCTTGAGGCGTTTCGCTTCCTTTCAGGCCTAGACTTTCCGCGCGGACAAAGACCGTCGGAATAGCTGCATCCACCAGGGAAACCTCAAGGTTTCCTTCTCCCTCTACGTTTAGAATATCCGTAACGTTCCCTGTAGGAAGAATTCTGCCCGTAATGGACCCAGCACTATCTGCCCAATCCAGAACTATCTTTGATCCAGTTCCCGGACAACCTGCAATAGCGTGGTCTCCCTCCACCTCAGATTTGGTTCCTTTCACTGGAACTTCTGCTACTATAACTCTCCCGGTGTTTACCTGGTGAATTCTGACTTTTGTAATGGGTTCCTCAGCATCAACGAGCCCTTCATCAATAACGTACGGACCTACGGCTGAGGAGATGTTCCCACAGTTCGATTTATAATCGATCATTGGCTCTACTAGGTTCACCTGTCCGAAAAGATAGTCCACGTCACAATCTTCACGTGTCGGGGGGCCAATAATAGCTACTTTGCTGGTCAGGGCATCTGCGCCACCCAGACCATCTATCTCTCTTGGATCAGGAGCCCCAAAGACGCGACGGATTACCTTATCTCGCAGGGCCTGCTCCTTCGGCAAGTCATTCCTTTGAAAGAAAATGGCTTTACTTGTGCCACCCCTCATAATGGTGCATCTAATTAACTCTTGGATTTCCATTTCTACACCTCCTAGAAGGGAATGTCAGAAAGATTGTTTTGGGGCCCCAAATGGAGCGCTGATTTCTTAGGTTCAAAGTCTCTCATTTCCCATTTCTCTGTCTAAGGATCGCGATAGTAATGCATAACGGAAGGCTCAACCGAGTAGCAAGCGTTTTACAGCTTTATGATTGACGAATGCGATTGACACGACTTATTGCGTTTTGGCCCCTGTGATTCATACCTCGTCTGTTGGGTGATGTCCATTAATTTGTGGAAATGAGGAGGTCATGGAGCGTCTGCAGGCTTATATTTTCCTGCGTAGAACAGCAACCCTCTATTCGCTCCTTTGAGTTGGCCTAAAACCGCAAAGCTCTGTAGCCCATTATTCTTTAACGAGAAAAAACCGTGCCACTTGTTGCAAAGTGAAATACGTCATGATATTCACAAGTCATTTTGTATCCGTTGTTTGAGGACTACAAGATTTTGGTTACATGTGCACTTTAGTTCTCTTCAACGGGGAAAGTGGATCCTAAAAAGGAAGGGGGTTTGGAAGTGGACTCAAGGATCGATTATCCACGAGCAATAAACCACGTGGGATTAACCGTCCCGGATTTAGAAAAAGCAGTTGATTGGTATCAGAGTGTACTAGGTTTCCGCGTCCTAATGGGACCCTATGAGATCTCTGTAAGTGATTCTTATGGCAGCAGGATGCTCAAGGACTTCTTCGGTCCGGAATTGAAGAGATTGCGAATGGTTCATATGTCAACGAGTAACGGCGTCGGCTTAGAGATTTTCGAGTTTGTCGAGCCGAGGACTCAACTACCGGAGAACAACTTCGAGTATACGAAAGCAGGTTTCTATCACATCTGCATCACTGATCCGAACGTAGAGGGGTTGTTCAAACGCATTGTAGAGTCCGGTGGCAAGGAAGTTAGTGGGGTCTGGGAGATTTATAGAGACTCAGGCTTTAAGGCAGTGTACTGTAAAGACCCCTTTGGCAATATCATCGAGGTCTTTTCCCATGACTATGAAAAAGTGTGGAGCGATAAGAAAAATAAGGATTAAGGTGAGAAAACGCTTAGATCTGACGTGCTATTTCTATGAGAGCGAGGGAAGTTTCCAACCTAAAGAGGAAAGACGCCTGATATGGACATCAAGTTTAGTGACATGAATCGGATGTTTAGGCCGAGATCGGTAGCGGTGATCGGTGCCTCGGACAAGCGCACCAAACTGGGCTTTCATGTAATGAAGAGCCTCACTAAGGGGGGCTTCCGGGGGAAGATTATACCCATCAATCCTGGATCAGAAGAAATTATGGGCCTGAAGACGTATCCATCCATAACTGAACTCCCCTTTGAGATAGATCTGGCCATAGTCGTGCTTCCAGCAAAGATGGTTCCGGCTATCTTTAAGGAATGCTTAGCCAAGGGTGTTCAGGGCATAGTTCTTATTACAGCGGGGTTTAAGGAAATCGATGATCCAATGGGCGCGGATCTTCACGAACAGCTTGCAGAGATTGTGAACGAACCGAATGTACCAGTCATAGGGCCGAATACCTTTGGCATGATAAACCTCCATGCCAACCTGAACGCCTCGTTCACACCGGAGTTTTCTCTGCTGCAGAAGGGCGTCATTGGACTGGTTAGTCAGAGCGGGGGAATGTGCCATCTCCTCTCCTTTTTGGCAGTTCGCGATGATATCGGCTTTAGCAAGATAGTTGGGATTGGAAACAGGCTGAATGTGGATTTTCCCGAGATGGTTGACTACATGATGCAGGATCCGGACACAGAGGTAATAGCGCTCTATATGGAAGGGACTGACGAGGCCCGAAGGCTCATAGAGACAACTAAGGCGCACAAGGGCAAGAAGCGCATTATCGCCTACAAAACGGGCGTCGGAGATATAGGGGATCAGGCGTCACGCTCTCATACGGGATCGTTGGCTGGAAGAAGAGAGATTTATTCGGGGGCGTTCAGCCAGGCGGGCATACTGGGCTTGGATAGCGTAGAGGAACTCCTGGATACGGCGAAGGCAATGGCCGTTTCTCCGCTACCGAAAGGGCCTGGCTTGGCTGTGCTTTCCTCTCAAGCCGGTCCCGGTATTGCCGGCGCTGATATATGCCAAGTGGCTGGGCTGAGGGTGGCGCCCTTTAGTCGCAAAACCCAAGAGAGAATAGATGAAATCCTACCCCCGTTAGCGCTAAGGGTAAACCCTGTAGATATGGGTCCGGCCTGGTATGACTCGGAGGCGACGGTCGGCATTTTGCGGGCTGTCATGGGAGATGAGAACGTATCGGGCATCCTGCTGTTTATGATGTTTGCCTCCGCAAACGTTGACTCTGTTAAGGGTTTGTCATTTTTGCTCAAGGAGTCCAATCAGACAAAGCCCCTGCTTACCTGCATTTCCGCGCCACCTGGAATATGGGATGAGCAGGTAAAGCGTTATGAACAAGCAGGCGTTCTCGTTAATTTTCCCACCCCCGAGAGGGCAGCAAGGGTAATGATAAACCTCAATAGATATCGAGATCTCGTGAAGTAAGGGGGAAGCTGTTATGAGGTAGGATGAAATGACGGAGGAGAGGAACCAGCCGTCTCTGACTATTCGTCCTCTTTGTTCCGCTTTTTCACAAGTTCGATGAAATCCTCGAGGTTGCTTTGAGATCCAAAAACAGTGCTGTAGAGCTTTTCGCTCCAAATGCTGAGACCCAGCCTGAATATTTGATGGATGACACCATCAGCACCCTTCGCACCCTTCATTTTGACAAGCTGGTAGAGAAGATCATCGGGAACTTTGATGGGGTATACGGTTGTATGGTTGGCATCTCGAGACTTGAGAAATTCCTGGATGCTCTTCAGTATTCTTAGATTAACATACTTGTTTGTGTATTCTTCATCATCCATCTGCCAAACCGATTTAAGGGTGCACGAATATGTACTGTGAGTCTTATTCTTAACCAAATCAAAAGGGTTGTCAAGCCTCGAATAGGGGTGCTGCAGCTGGAGCGAGTGCCAATTTTTCGGAAGGAGAAAATTACATTTGAAATGATGGGCAGATATGATATACATAAGCGCAGTTGGAGACACAGGATAAGCAAATGACAGCAGGTCTTGTTATTCTTCATGTGCTAATTTGTTGCGGTTTGATATTGGCGATACTTTTGCAGTCCGGAAAAGGATCGGATCTCGGAGCAGCTTTTGGGGGCAGCAGCCAGACCTTATTCGGAAGCACTGGGGCGGTGCCTTTTCTCAATAAATTAACCTCGGCTATAGCCATTGCCTTTATGATAACATCGCTTTCCCTGGCCTTTATAGCATCGAGAGTCATCAAGTCCTCGGTTATGGAGGGGAAGGGCAGGACGCAACAGGAGATGCCGGCAGGGGAGGGTGAGCGCCCGGGTGCTCCGGTAGACACACCTGTCCAGAAATGATTTGCAATGCCGAAGTGGTGGAATCTGGTAGACACGCTATCTTGAGGGGGTAGTGGGCCAACACCCGTGCGGGTTCAAGTCCCGCCTTCGGCACCATTCATGCCTATGATTTCAGTTCGCTAGCTCGGCAAGCTTGTCGAGTTTGCCCTCCTCCCTTGAGTCGCCCATTCTGACATACTTGATGGGGGTTTTTGAGGCTGCCATAGACAGCTGCAAGACGGGGGATTCTTATGTCAGCGGTAAGACAGGACGGGAGCAAGTAGGAAAGGAGGCAAAAACTACTTGCTCCCGTGTTTTCTGCCCAGGGGAGGGGTTACAAGGGCAGAAGCGCGGTCTTTTATATAAGTTATTGTAGTTTTCTACTTTTAGCAAAATTATAATAAAAAGTAAATAACTTATATTACAAAAAATTATAAAAGTCAATAAATTATTTATATAACATTTTGATATGACTATTTTTTTAATAACATATTGAAATAACAAGGAAATTACGAAGGACATTCTTGAGAGCTCTATATTGCGAGTGACTTAGGTTCGCCTCTGAAGAAGATATTGTTTTCACTTCTTCCCTTGGCTACTGCCGGACGCGCTACGCTCCCCAATATCCTTGAGCTTTCTGTCGATCAGGGCATCTACAGCGAAATGCGCCGTTTGTCTCAAATCCCGCAAGGACCGGTGCCTGCTCTTCCCAGAGCTGATGATTATGGGTCTATGTAATAATCTCGGGTATCCTCATCAAACTGTATTTCAATCTTGTTCACTGTTGACACGGTCACGCACTCCTCCGTGAGTCCAAACCCGGTCCCTCAGCTTTGCCTACCCGAAAAGAACGCCAGCTCAGGGATTCCCTGCCTTCCATGCGGTAAGCAACTGCATAAAAAAAGGAAATGGTGTTATGATTTTGTATTTTTTGATATCCAGTTTTTGAAAAAACCCATGAATTTCCTTCGGCGTATATGAGGCTCTAATCGATTCAATGAAGCCACCGTTAGCGGTAAGGCAGTAGAGCCACCATACCCTCTTCAGATCGTAGATGAACAGAATGCCGTCAGCGCTCAGGACATTCCATAGGTTGGCGATGGCCTTCTCCGGTTCTTTCCAGTGGTGAAGGGAGAAGGCGGAGTAGACCACATCAAACTTTCCCAATTGATCGATTGAAGCGGCATCGCCCGCATCACCTATGGCACAGGTGATTCTCTCTTGAAGATTTTTCTCAAGGGCGTGCGACTTAGCCAGGGCCACCATATCGGCTGAGAGGTCGAGGGCCGTGATTGTAATAGCGGGATTGTGCTCCGCTACCATTGTAGCCAGAATACCCGGCCCAGCCCCTACTTCCAGATAGCGGCCTTCTCGGTTTAAGGCCGTAATTTCCCTAAGTAAGGCGCGATACTGAAGCCGTGCGTGTTTGCCATGACTCTCCCCATAGCGCTGAGATTCCTCGGCGCCTGATATTGCCTCCTCACTATGTTCTATCCTTCTCGGCATATTCTTCACCTCCTCCATCCAATACTAATGAGTGTTGTCTTACTAAGCAGAGCATTTTATTGTTTGCATTTGGCATCCCTGGCAGGGGTTTGGGATGGTCATGAGGCCTTTTCTTGTGTTCCTAGGCTACCGGCCTGGTCTTTTCTACGACGTATCCACGGGGGATTCCTACCCCCTCCGCATTCTCCTCGACAAGCTCGGAGCTGCGGCTTCCCCCATTGCTACGTCGTGAAAAGGACAGTGGCCTCCCGCCAGTCACGGCAGAAAAGACCTCATGGCGCTTTCCCAAGATCGCAAACCTTGATGTTCTCAGTAGTAACTCTCGTGAATTTAGTAAGCACTTACTAAGTTACTCTTGCTGAAAAAGGCCGCTCAAATCAGTAGAGCAACCAACCCGCCTGCTTGCCCTATGCCTTCAGGCCGCTTAGAAATGTATCTACGAGTGTCTCAACGGTTTCCTCGACGGGGAAGGTGAGGGGGGGTCCAGTAAGGGATACCTCCTGGTCAACGATATACATGAAGACAGTCTCGATAAACAGCCGAGCGACGATGCGGGCATTGATCTCTTTGAATGAGCCCTCCTCAATTCTCAGCGTGATGTAGCCAGCCAGGAACTCAGAGATCATCAGCGCAGAGTCCTCACCGCGGTGGAAGATGTCGGCAAACTGCCGACCTTCTAGAGCTGTGAAAGCGGAAAGGCGAACAATCCTCGGGTCATTTCGAGCATGCCTGATCATGTGTAG
>Ga0209636_10005770_pt1 | contig 12647 bp, 11 predicted proteins | sample DeeMarSWOR152_54_FD_187464 | JGI IMG/M metagenome (GOLD analysis project Ga0209636, IMG submission 187464) | Marine sediment microbial communities from White Oak River estuary, North Carolina - WOR-1-52-54 (SPAdes) (version 2) | ecosystem: Environmental > Aquatic > Marine > Intertidal zone >...
CTAGCTATCACCGGGCTAGATTGGACTTTAGCCCCTAACCCCAGGTCTGGGGAACGAATTGCACGTCAGCACCCTTTCGGGCCTCCACCAAGCTTTCGCCTGACTTCGCCCTGCCCAGGGATAGATCGCCCGGTTTCTAGTCTCACAACTGTGACTTCAAGCCCTTTCAGACTCCGCACCTTACCAGCCCGAAGACTGGCTGTGTGCATGTTGGTTTCCCTACGCCTACGGGCTTCTGGACCCTTAGGCTTGCCACGGCTGTGAACTCCCCGGCCCGTGTTTCTAGACGGAACGTGCAACCTTGGTCCCCCTCCCTCGTACTTCCGCCTCACGGCGGTTTCCTTTGGGAGGGATCTACCCTTCCAGGCTGCACACGTCTGTAACCGTCTGGTTTCAAGCACTTTTCACCCCCCTTCCGGGGTGCTTTTCACCTTTCTGTCACCGTACTAGTGCGCTATCGGTCTTGAGGTGTATTTAGTCTTGGAAGTTGGTGTCCTCCAAATTCCCGCACCCAAACCAGGGTACAGTACTCTGGGACTCCAGCTCAACTCCTTCCAGGTTACGTTTACGGGGCTTTCACCCTCTATGGCAGGCCTTTCCAGGCCACTTCAGCTTAACTGGTGAGAAGGAAGCCGGGCCCATAACTCTACATCCCCTATGAGTCTTCCCCATAGGGTTCTGTTTGGACTCTTCCCTTTTCGCTCGCTGCTACTAAGGGAATCCCATTTGGTTTCTTTTCCTCCCCTTACTAAGATGCTTCAGTTCAGGGGGTTCCCGCTCCCATTTGGGAGCACCACGGTTCCGAAGAACCGCAGTAGGAAGTCCCATTCAGGAATCCCCGGTTCTACAGCTGCATACGCTTACCCGGGGCACTTTCGCGGCTGGCCGCGCCCTTCTTCAGCTCTCAAGCCTAGCCATCCTCCAGACGGCGTAACATGTCGGGCCTTGTGGCAGTATCTGTTTGGCGTTTGTGGTGAACCTTGGCCTATGCATGGTGTCATTATGAGTTTAAAGCTCACTTTCACCCTTCACTCCTCATCGTTTTGATGAAGAGTTGCATCTGTTTTATGGTTTGCAGTAGCTCGCTCAAAATGTTTTTGATGTGGTGTTCGCAAATATAAGTATTACGTCGTGGATAATAATGTTTTTGGTTGTAGGTTTAAAAGGGTAAACGTGTTAATTTATTATGCATGTGAAGCTGAAATAAGAGTTGAAATAGTGGAAGGGGTATGGAGTCTGAATCTCAGCGGGTAGTGTCCTCGGGGGGAGTAATTTTTAGAGTGGTTAATGGCGAGTTTGAGGTGGCGTTGATTTCTAGGAGGATGGTTTGGTGTTTGCCTAAGGGCTTGATTGAGAAAGGTGAGACGGCTGAAGAGACGGCTTTGAGGGAGGTTAGGGAGGAAACTGGTTTGGAAGGTGAAATTGTTGAGAAGATTGGCGAGATCAATTACAATTTTTTTCGGGGAAAGCGGATTTTGAAGACTGTTCATTTTTTTCTTATAAAATACGTTGGTGGTTCAATTCGTGATCATGATTTTGAGGCAGATAGGGTTAAGTGGTTTCCTGTTCCAGAGGCTCTTCAGGTTTTGACTTATGTTAATGAGAGGAAGATTATGAGAAAGGCTAAAAGGATGTTGAGTCAGGATAGTAGCCGTTCGGTTAGTTAGCGAATATTTTTATTTTTGATGTTGAAGATGGTATTAGTTGTGTGCCTCGGTAGCTCAGCCTGGTAGAGCAACAGCCTTGTAAGCTGTGGGTCGCGGGATCGATGCCCGCCCGAGGCTCCATGTATGTGTGCAGTTGGTGATAGGCCCTCTATTTGGGTTCAAATATGAGTGTTGGTGTTTATGGTTTTATAGGGTGAAAACGGGTCTGTGTGAGAGTAGCTTACCCCTCTTATATATAGGTTGTATTAAGCTATAGATTTGTCACACATCAGATTTTCCGTTTAGTCAAGCAATAATGGTAGCATGTTGCAGATCTTTCCACACAAGCTGAAAAAATAGACCCCCCTATAGTGAGACTACGCTAAGAGCGTCAACCCACGAATTGGATTCTAAACGGTTTAATCATAACAAAACTAAAAAAGTAGGGGGTGATATATTTGAATAAGATGTGATGGCTTAATGATAAACATGTCAAAAATTGGTTTGAGCAAATAAAATCAGAGCGAACCATAAAAACCTATGGAATGAGTCTTCCCTTTTTCATTATGATTTTGTCGTAGGCTTTTATGGCTGGGTTGTGCAGAACGAAGTCTATGTGTATTGATGCTTTGTTGGCTCCACCTAAGTGAGTGTTGTTGCCTATGGCTATGTGTGCTGTTCCAAGGAAGATTTTCCGTAAGTTTTAATTTCAATCAAAGCATACAAATACCTAGGGGATATATTTGAGCAAATTACTTTCGTTTTTAACTTCTTTCTTGTTATGTGTGTTAATTCTTCAGTTAAGCTCAGCTGTAAGATCTGGATCAGTGAAAGGGTTTTCGGCAGGTTTCGAGTCGACAACAATAGTGGTTCCAGATAACTATGAAACAATACAAGAGGCAATAGACGCAGCAGAGTCTGGAGACACAATATACGTACGCAACGGAACATACTACGAAAATATTTTTATTAACAAAACTGTTTCGCTTGTTGGAGAAGATCCGGAAACTACAATTATTGATGGGAGCAAATCAAATGTAACCTATGGTCCTGTGGTTCATTTGTTCGGAGAAGATGCGAAAAATGTTACCATATGCAACTTCACTATTAGAGGAAGCAATAACGCATGGGGCATTTACATAACTTTTGACGCAAATGCTTGGATTGAAAAAAACATAATAACCAACAATTCAGGCGGCATCGTTGCCGACTTTTCAGACAGCAACACTTTCGTTAACAACACCATAGTGGATAACAAGTTCGAGGGAATAGAATTCCTTTACTCTTCTGGAAACATTATGGGAAATAATACGATGAGCGGAAACAAATATAACTTCGGAATTTTTGAATCTTCTTTCAACCATAGTATAGATACGTCTAATCTGGTAAATGGAAAGCCTATTTATTACTTCAAAAACCAAAGCGATTTAGTGATTAATCCGCATAGTTTTTCGAGTGTAGGCTATCTCGCATTAATTAACTGCGCAAACATGACTGTGGAAGATTTAAACTTGACGAATAATATTAACGGTCTCCTTTTAGTTGAGACCAAAAACTCGACTTTAAGAAATAATGTCTTAAAGAATAACTCAAAGGGCATAGACATCATAGACTCATTGAATAACACTATACAAGGGAATAATGTAACAGACAGCGGTTGGCTGGGTATCTCGCTTGCTAATTCTTCTGATAACAGATTTAGAGGCAATAATCTAGTTGCAAACTATCTTAACTTCAAAGTTAGCGGCGACTCTCTAAGCGACTTTCAACAAGACATAGATTTATCGAACACAGTGAACGGAAAATTCATGCGTTATCTGATAAACCGCACCAATCTAATTCTGAACCCATCCACTTTTAATAACACTGGATGTCTTGCCCTTGTGAACTGTTTTAACATCACAGTTGAAAATTTCTCTCTAGAAAATAATGAACTGCTTGTCGCATTCACCCAGAACTCCTCAATAATCGGGAATACAATAACCGGTGGGGGAATAGAGCTAACATATTCTTCCTTTGTCAACTCGACAGGCAACATCATAGTTGATGGCGAATCTGGCTTTTCAATCCTTCATTCTAACAATAACACTGTTGCAAAGAATAGCATCGTACAAAACAAAGATCACGGCATTTCCCTTCTGGCATCTTCTTATAACAGAGTATTCAGCAACGATGTGAAAAACAGTCACATAGGCGTCGAACTTAGAGAATCATCAAACAACAACACTATCTTTGGAAACAACATAACTGACAACGAATACTACGGCTTTCTCCTCTGTAATTCCTCCTACAACAAAATTTTCCACAGCAACTTTATCAACAACGGATGGCAAGCTATTTGCTCTCAATATCCATCGCCTATTTGTCTTAACGACTGGGATAATGGTTACCCTTCAGGTGGAAACTACTGGAGCGACTACAACGGCACAGACCTGTACAGCGGAACGTGTCCCCAGAGTGAAAATGGCAGCGATGGAATAGGCGACACCATTTATAATAGTTATGGTGCAGTGGATCATTATCCATTAATGCAGCCCATTAAAACCTTTGAGGCTGGCGTCTGGGAAGAAAAAACATGCAATGTCGACGTAGTCAGCAACTCCACCGTTTCAAACTTCAAGCTTAACGAGACTGCGACAACCATAAGTTTTAACGTTACAGGTCAAGAAGGTAAAGCTGGATTCTGCAGAATAAATATACCAAACGTTATTGTTCAAGGCTTGTGGAATAATAGTTACAGCGTTCTCATAAATGGTGAGCCATGGCTTTTCAGAAACTGGACAGACACAGAAGACACGTATATTTACATAAACTATACACATTCAGAACATGAAATAAACATAATACCCGAATTTCCAAAAGCAACAATCTTAACAATACTTATTGTGATAACCACGTTTGTAACAGTCGCAACGAAAAAACAAAACAAATCCAAAGTAACTAAATCCCGCAGAAACCCGGTGCGTAATCGTCTTGCGTGAGTTTATTTTGTATTCGCGTAAGGGCAGAACGGATTCAAAATTCACAAATTTGCGTGAAGCTGGCAGATTAGACCTTGTGCATGAATGTATTGAAGCCAGTCTATTTGTTTCTCATGGAATCCGCAGAAACGTTGTTTTCCATGCACTACTGAGTGGCCCACCATCCCCGCCCTTACACCTAAAGATTGATGGCGCAACGCTCAGAGACGTACAAACAGACCAAGAAACTTGGAAAAAGATTCTCAAGAATATTTTATCCGGAAAATCCCATCCAGGCATAAATATCAACAAAACAAGTTTTGAGGCTCTCTTGAAGGCGAAAGCGAATGAATCACCTATTTACGTTCTTAAAGAAGACGGAAAAGACATTTTCAAGGTTGATATAAGTGAGAATCCTGTTTTTGTCTTAGGAGACCATAAGGGGCTTCCGAAGAAGGTTAAAGGTTTTGCCCTACGATACGGCGAAAATGTTTCTTTAGCAAAGCAGCCCTACCTAGCGGCTTCATGCATAACCATCATAAACTACCTGTTAGACAGAAGGGCTAAAGGGCTATAATCTAAAAATAGCGGAACAGCGAAGTGAAGTTTATATTTTAGTTTTTTCCTTTTACTTCCGATTTTACTACTCTGTAGGTGATATGATTATGGCGTCTATTAAAGAATTGCCCACGCGTCCGACAACCAGATTTGAAAGAATCGGTGCCCACACTCACATTAAAGGTTTGGGCTTAGATGAAAAATTGAAAGCAGTCAGAATAAAGGATGGAATGGTTGGTCAGGAAAGAGCCAGAGAAGCTGCCGGTCTTGTCATCCAAATGATAAAAGAGGGAAAATTAAGCGGTAAAACAGTAATTCTTGCAGGTCCCCCTGGAACAGGAAAGACAGCGATTGCCGTGGCAATATCCAAGGAACTAGGCGAAAATGTACCGTTTATCCAGATGAGTGGAAGTGAAATATACAGCAGCGAACGCAAGAAAACAGAGATCCTCATCGAAGCCATAAGAAAATGCATTGGAGTGGAGATTCATGAGATGCGCAAAGTCTACGAAGGCGAACTTACCAGCATGGACATAAAAACTGTTCCCCATCCTTACAATCCTTACCAAAAGGTTCCCGAAAGCATCAGACTCACAATGAAAACTCAGGACGAGGAGAAAACCATCGAAGCAGGATCCAACATAGCCCAACAAGTCATTCAGCAGAACATATCAGAAGGATACGTCATACAAATTGACGCTGAAAGCGGAAGAGTAGTCAACCTTGGCATAAGCATGGACAGCGCCAAAGGAAAAACCTATGACATAGACACTAGGAAAAAAATCCCTCGTCCTCAAGGCAACGTGCTCAAGGAGAAGGAATTCGTTTACACTTTAACCTTAACAGATATGGATGAGATTAATGCCCGCCAAAGAATGGGAGGAGGAATTTTCTCTCTTTTCATGGGAGGCCAAGCAACGAAAGAAATAGACACTGAAGTTCGCACAGCCGTGGATGAAGCAGTTAAAAAAATGGTGGATGAAGAAAAGGCTTTCATCCATCCAGGCGTTTTATTCATTGATGACTCGCACCTTTTAGATTTGGAAGCCTTCAGCTTCTTAGGCAGAGCCATCGAAAGCGAGCTTGTGCCCATCATCATTTTAGCCACAAATCGAGGCGTCACCACTATCCGAGGCACCGACGTGAAAAGTCCCATGGGCTTCCCTCTCGACCTCGTTGATCGTTCAGTAATCATCGGAACTGAAGACTACGAAGCTGACAGCATTCGCGAAATCCTAAAAATACGATCCGAAGAGGAGAAAATAAACATTAAAGAAAAAGCGTTAGAAAAAATCACAGAAGTTGGAGCTACGACCTCCTTAAGATACTCGGTTCAACTGCTGAGTTTAGCTGCTCAAAACGCTAAAAGTGCCAAACGCAAAGACGTTACGATTGAAGATGTGGAACGAGTCAGCAAACTCTTCATGGATGTCTCTGAAGCTACACAGCACCTCAAAAAATACGAAGATAAAATGATGATTCACTGACACACTATGTACGTACGCTCAATCCTTATTTAAACGTAGAAACCCTTTAATCTCAACATCTCTTTTCTTTAAGAGTCGTGATTACAATGCCAGACCGTAAACACAAGCGTGAACCAGAAAGCCTTATAGAATTAGACTCTAAAGAGTTGGGGTTCGTTTTAGAGCCAACACAGATTGAAGTCGGCTCTGGATACACGATTTCCGTGAGTTACGACGAAAATGAAAAACAAATAGTTGACGTGAAAACTTTCGGAGAAGTTGACATCGCCAAGCTACGAAGAGAGATTGAACGAGCTTTTCCAAATGCTCAAATTCGACAGCTAAATCAAACTAGATCAGTAACTATTGTAAAAAGGCGTAGACGCAAACGCTCAACCAAAAAGAAGTAACCTTACAGAATTTTCGCCCAAAAATCTAGACCACGACCCGAGATTAAAATAAAAGCCTATTAATCCTCATATAAATTTTCCCTCAGAAAAAGCAGAAATCAACATTCAACATGAAACTCTCTAACAAGTTAGAAACTCTTCGCAAAATCGATTGATTTTTAAACCTCTCCGAATCTATGTGTCAAATTCAAGGCTAAAAATCAAGTGGGATTACAACGTCTGAGGAGAAAAACATTACTCATTCGGTTTCTGAGAGAGCAAACTTAAGGCCTCTTTACGCTCGTTCAGTGGTTAACTCTTTGGGTTTGGGAATGGTAAACCCTTTCATGGGTGCATACGCAGTTGAGCTTGGAGCCTCATCCTCCGAAATGGGATGGTTCCAGTCCCTAGCAAGCCTCTCAAACAATGTAATACAGGTTTTCTGGGGAAAATTGAGCGACAGACTTGGCAAAAGAATTCCCTTCATAGTATTAGGAGGCTTAATAATCTCTGCTCTTTGGATTCCCATGATGTTCGTGACAAGCGCAAGCCAACTAATCATTCTAATCGCAATACAAGCACTTTTAGGTTCAATGGCAACACCAGCATGGACAGCGTTAATCGGCGATCTCGTTCCTTCACTCAGACTTGGAAGAGCAAGCGCCACCATCAACTTGTGGGCTTCTGTCGGCAGCTTAATCGCAACTTTGATTTCGGGAATAATTATGGTAAGCATAGGCAAAACCCTACACGAAATGTTCTTTATCCCTTTCACAGTAGCAGTGATCTGTGGTTTTATTTCCTCATTCATAATGCTCTCCGCAAAAGAAAGGAGAAACAACAAGAATTCAATCTCAAAGAAAGGATTCCTCCCCGAAATGTTTGAAACAGTCAAGCACGCAAGGAAATCACCAGATTTCATGAGGTATTCCCTAGCCGAAGCGGTCTTCACGTTCTCCATGTCTATTATTTGGCCCTTATTTTCCATAACACAAATCAAGGTTTTAAAAGCTTCAATGCTGGAAATAGCCTTACTCTCAGTAATTCAAATGACAATCACAATAATTTTTCAAAGTAGAATTGGAAGACTCGCAGACACTTTAGGAAGAAAACCACTGCTAGTTTTATTCAGATTCAGTTTAGTAACAGTTCCAATAGCGTATGCTTTCGCTCCCAACATGTACGTTCTAATGGGTGTCGGCGCATTTTGGGGAATTTCAATGGCTACGGGACAAGCGTCAATGACTGCTTATTTGCTTGATGTTACGCCAGAGGAACATCGTGGAAGTTTCACGGCGTTCTACAATTTAATAATGGGTGTAACCGCGTTCTTCGGCTCCCTTATAGGTGGATACTTATCTGATTATATGATTGGTTTGTACGGCTTAACATTAGGCTTACAGATTGTTTATATAATTTCAATGGTTGGCAGAGGAATAGGCGCAGCAACCTACCTAACACTTAAGGAAACTCTGGAAAAGTCCTAATAAAACGCCTCAAATGGCTGATCGCTCAATATATTCCCCTGTTATGGGAATATACGTCCCACATTTTGAGCATCTCTTGTCTTCACTTATCGCATATTTCAATAAGTAACATCCATACCTTTTGACGAGTTTTTCTCCGCAGTTAGGACAGTATGTGTTCTCGTACTTATGTCCAGAAACATTTCCGATGTAGGGATAAAGAATACCATCCTTCTTCGCCATTTCATAAGCTTTCTCTAAAGTTTCGACCTTCGTGGGCGAGTTGTTAAATTTGTAGGCTGGAAAATAACGAGTGAAATGCAGCGGGGTTTCAGATCCAACCTCTCTTAAATGCTTTTCAATAACCCACTGCAAGGCTGCTTCATCATCATTAACATCTCTAACGACCAGATTAACAATCTCCACATGCAACCCAAGCTTTTTTGCCTCTCGAGCGTTTCGCCAGATTTTCCCAACATCGGCACCTCCACAATATTTCTCGTAAGTTTCATTGTTGCCCTTTATGTCTATTTTCAACCCATCCATTCCAGACTCATGAAGCGCTTTAAGAACTTCCAAGGTCGTGTAACCGTTTGAAACATAGCAGCAATATTTTACTCCCTTAGTCTTACCCAGCTTAAAAAGCGGAATCGCCCATTCGGACAGAAGCGTGGGTTCTTGAAAGCTTGCACATAAACCAACGTCGCCATTATATAGGGCTAATTCAACAACTTTTTCCGGCGGATAATAAATTGCCTTAGCTGGTTCAGGTCCGACCTTCGAAAGATGAAAATTCTGACACCAGATGCAGTTTAGGTTGCAGGACCATGTTGAAAAAGTGAGGGCTGTTGAACCAGGCCAGTAATGAAAAAATGGTTTAATTTCTATGGGTCGACTTTCAATCGCACTTATGTCACCATAAACAAGCGTGTATAGCTTGCCATCTATGTTTATTCGTGTCTTGCATAATCCTTCTGTGCCTTGTGGAATTTCACATCTTCTTTCACACAAGCTGCATTTGACTTTTCCATTTTTCAGTTTCTTATAGAAGAGTGCTTCGCGAACCGTTGGATAAACGGTTAAGTTAGACATTACAATTCAATTATAATATTGTATTGTTGAGCATTTAACCAGCTATACTAAAAGGGACGCGATCCGGGCACCGTTCCGCTCCAAGATCCCCCTTTTTTTGTGCGATCTATTCTATTATACTTACCCGAATAATCAAGTAAACTACAGTTTAATTGCATTGACAAGAGCATATAGAAGTAAACTTTATATATTCCCTGTTGGTTTATAAATGGATAGAGGTTATACATATATGCCAACAAATGTGAACATCGTCTTACCCGACGAATCGTACAATAAGCTCGTCAAGCTGAAGGAGCTTCTCAATTTGAAAAATCTCGCAGAGGCAAGGCAATTTATTGATTGTTCCTTTGGCAGTTATGGTGTTGGACTACTAGATGGAATTATTATAACGGTTCTTACCTTAGCCGTTGCTTTCTATTTACGCTCCACAACGAATAGATAGCACCTTGGAATAATCAAATTGGAATTACCCACCATCCCACCCCCAACCACCCGCTCGCTGCGCTCGCAACCTAGAAGACCTATATACAACTCTTAAGCTCGGGTCTGATCCTTTTCTTTTTCTAATTGGAATAGGTTTTCAAAGAAATCTATTGCCTTTTTCACTGTTTCTTTATCTGATGTCCATATACCAGCATTGAATTCATCAAATAGTTGATCCCTTGTCAGATCTGCTGACGATACCAATACTGCTTTATCATCTATTATTACAATTCTCGAATGAATCACAGTTGACTGGACAATATTTCCTTTTGTTGCGATATCTAGTAAATCAATCACGTTTTTCGCTATTCTATCACGCATTCCTTCAACCTCCCTTTTGGGTCTAGTAATAATTTTAACTATTAAATTTGGGTTAGCTTGCTTAAGATTGATTATCTCTTCGTAAAGCATATCAATGAACGGCGAAGCTATTCTAATTTCCTCTTGAGCTCGGTGGAGCATACATGAAATTTTGTCGTAAATTTCTCTTACAGAAAGAGATCCTTGGAACAACGGAGATGTATGGATGAAAATAGGTTTTTGCCTTTTGAAGCTTTGTTTCAGCCTAATGAATTTGTTGTCCACTAATTCCAATGGTATTTTTGGTCCCTCGCCCATGGCAAGTAATCCTAAAAGGGCTATTGCAGTATACTTGCGAACAAAATGACCCATCTCCCAGCTTCCGTTCTCTTGTTGTTTCCCTATTAACCACTTTAAACCATTTTGTGCAACTGAATCTTCAATTCCATCAATTCTAGAGACGGCCCACACAGCGTAACTTGTTTGCTCAATATCTCCTTTTTTGGAATATGGTTCACTGAGAAACAGACCCCAAGAACCGTCTTTATTTTGAAAGCTTTTCAAGTAGTCAATTTCTTTTCGGATAGCATTTGAATACTCTTCAATGTCTAGCTCGGTTAATGCAAGAACACCGACAGCGATAGTTCCAACATTATTGGATACGTCTGTCCAATTTTTTAGCCAGTAATCCACAGCGTTGTTTACAGCCTCGGATTCTGGTTTTGTCGCCACTAATACTCTTAAAGGTCCACTGTGGTTAAACCCATTAGAATAAATAAACCCTTCTATAGATTGTTGCTTAATAAGCTCGTTCAATTCGTCAAGAAAATGCGGATTATCTCCTAGCCCAACATTTTTTAAGAACCATAATGTATCAGGGATGTCACCAATATCCATTTCAGCGTCCTCCCACCAAGAAGCATTGTTTTCAACCGCGGACAGAAACTCGCCAAATAGTTTCGAATTTGACTTTTTGAGGACATAAAAAGCCTCAATATCGAACATCAAATATTTTGTTCTTAACTTTCGGTTTAGCAAACTAATTTCATATTTTAAGTCAGACTTTTTCATTGGAGAAATCTGTCTTAGCTCTTCTTGCTTTTCTTGGAGTTCATCCTTCAATTTTGTCTCATCAAATCTTATTTCATTCTCTAACCATCTAACTGCTTTAGAGAACCTTTCAGAAGAAGATGATAAATCAGCATCTATACACATTTTAACTCAACAACAATAAGAATAAACCATCTAATATTTTTAGTGTGTTAGGGCACTCCGTTCAAGAAAATCTCATAGTCAAGGTGTTTTTTTCTGATTTATGAGTGCCTGAATCCAGCGACAAACTTATCAACCGAATCTACTTGGTCCGAACTTAATTTGAAGAACCAAACATTTTCCTTTAAACGTAAGACATCAGCAGGAACGAATCCTATGACACAAAATTTAAATTCTATCAAGGCTTCACCTGATAAAGTAACTTGACGTAAACGACTGTTTGAATTATGCATAGTATTAATCAAGTCGTGGAGCAACTGACGGAAAAGACCACTAACTGAAAAGGCACGTTTTCGATATGCCAAGCATAAAGCCAACGTTTTAAGAAGCCTTAGAACCTTCTTCTCAGAGTTAATGCGCTTCAAGAGATATTTTTTCTGATAGGAAAAGGTACCACCTAAAGAACTCATAGCCTTAACATCAATGCTGCTATACCAACTGTTCGTGTGCGCGCCTGACAACAAATGAAAAGAACAAAGAGATCGGGATTTACAGAAAGAACGGACAATCGGATCAACACAGTCTTTATTATTAAATCTATGCTATAAGAAAAGCAGTGAATGAATTGGTTGTGAATTTGGAGAAGACGGTTTGTGATATTGCTGATGCTTTAGTGGATATAGATACTTCACGTATTGCTTTTCGTAATTATAAACCAGGTGTTGGACCATTTGGTGAGCCACAGTTATTGAGGAGAATAGCAGAGATTCTAGATTCAAAAGACATTTATCGTGGAAAAGTTAGAACAAGACGCACTCCCGACTTCATTATTAATGATTCATGGGTTATGGAATTCAAGATCATCAGACCTTTCGGCGATAATGGTTCAGAAGCAGAAAATTGGTCTGTTAATCTCCTACATCCTTACGAAGGTAATGTTAGTGCACTAGTGATTGTCGAAAACTACTTATGATGAATTGTTCCGAGAAAAAAGCAATTGTTGTTATCGGCTATGAACATAATCCACCACAGATACCGCTTCAACCTCTAATAGAGAGCTTCGAGATACTCGCAG
>Ga0209636_10005771_pt1 | contig 12646 bp, 13 predicted proteins | sample DeeMarSWOR152_54_FD_187464 | JGI IMG/M metagenome (GOLD analysis project Ga0209636, IMG submission 187464) | Marine sediment microbial communities from White Oak River estuary, North Carolina - WOR-1-52-54 (SPAdes) (version 2) | ecosystem: Environmental > Aquatic > Marine > Intertidal zone >...
CCCACAACGAGACGGGGTCGGGGCTCGTAGCAAAATCGGGATCGTCATCCCAGCCATCATACCTGGCATCCTCCCAGCCAGTGCTGAACTCTCCAACAACCGAACAGCGGAAAATCACGGCGTCGCCTTGGTCATCTTGACCAACGATGGCGATGTCACGCTCATCGTCGTCTTCGGGGGAGACGGCGAGGTCAGCGACAGATGCTGGAGTGGGGAAGGAACGGCCGCCATCCTCAACTTCGTCGGTGTCCCGAAAAGTCGCGCCGCCGTCACTGGAGATGTACACATGTACATTACCAGAGGCCACGAGGGCGACAGCCACGAAGTCGGGGTCCACGTTGTCGGTGGCGACTTTCAGCAATGCATCTAATGTGTACCCGTCGTCCTCGACCTCGTCCTCCAGGGCATCGATGATGTCCTCCCAGGTGGCAGCGTGGTCGGTGGACTTCAACAGGAGGTACTTGCTAGTAGTCATGTTAGCCACGATAGCGAAGGCTACCTCTCCGTCGTCAGCTATGGCATAATCGATGATAATGGTATCGGGTGCCAGGACAAAGCCATCCTGAGATGGAGTAGGAACCCTGTCCCACTCGCTGAGACCGGGGTCAGCGCTCACCCTGAGGGCTGGAGCCGCTGTAATTATCAGACTGATGGCCAGTGCCGCAGCGATGAGCATATACATCGCCCTCACTGGCCACGCTCTTGCTTTAATCATTATTTCCTCCTTTATAGGTATCCAACTTATCTTCACTCTCGCCCGGGGTCGACCCCTCCAGGCTCGAGTCATTGGAAACATTTTTTCAGTAAACCCAATTTTTAAGCCTGCCTCATTTCAGGCTGCCCTAGGTTAAGAGATTGCTTCGTCGCTGCGCTCCTCGCAATGACGAAAAACAATTATTTTTTCGCCCGGGCCAGGCATTGTTCTCTTCCCCTCGGCTCTTCGCTTTGGGACTTTGCCATAGGCATCACCTCCTTTATATTTATTAACGTCATTCTGAGGAGTTCTGTTACATCAGTATACTCGCACGAGGCTAAAACCTCGCACTACACCAACCCCGCTCAAAATGACAGGCAAATATCCTTAAACAATATTCAATTATTAAAGTTCAACCAAACTCAAATTCCGTGCCAAAAGCCATAATAATAGGCCTCAGGCCTCTCTAACCTTTTACTTTAAAACTATATATCTATTTTGTCAATAGCTAAATTAAGAAGCTTGCCAAAATAGCTTGGATTTATTATAACAGCCGCCTTTCTTTTGTTGTCAATATCCCTCATATAACGAGGTATAAGCAGGACAAAACCCCCTTGCTCTTTTAGAACAAAAGTGCTAATTTATACTCAATCATGGAGACTAAGATTCGGCTTCGCCGAATGGGTAAGAATGGGCTTTGCCCATTGGGTAATGAGGGATTAAAAGCGGAAAGTAGATTGATATATGGAAAGTAAGATTCGGCTTCGCCGAATGGGTAATGAGGAATGGAATATGGAAAGTAAATTGCTCTGGGATTTATTGCCCGAGGAATTTCCCTACGAAGATAAGGGCTGTGAACTCTTTCCCTCCTGTCTTAACTGCCCCTTTCCTAATTGCATTGAAGAGGAGCCCTGGGGGAAGGAGAGGTTCTTAAAGAGCAGGCGAGCCGAGAGGATGAGGGAGTTGAAGCGGGAAGGGAAAAGCGTTAAAGAGATTGCCGGCATATTTGAGGTGAGCCCGAGAACGGTGCAGAGATGGCTGAAGGCGGTGGAAGCAGCTGCCCCCTCTGTCGTTGTGAGAAGCCGAGATTCCTCGTTTTACTCGGAACAAGCTCCGCAATCTCTGGTCGGGGCTGTTGAGGATAGAGACTGCCACGCACCTTTCGGGTGCTCGCAATGACAAAAAGGTCGGGACAAGCCCGACCTACGGTGTTGAGAGATGACTGACTTCAATCCATCGCACCTGAACCGCATGGACACCACACGCCTCGCCAACTATCGCTCCAACCTCGATTTTTACAAGGGCAGCCACTGGCCCACCACGTCACGCCACCGTCAGCTTGTCTTTAACTACGCTAAGGTATCCATAGACAAAGCGACCAGCTTTCTTATGCAGGGACTCGGCTTTGCCTGCTATCCCCAGGAGGAAACAGACGAGCTTAAAGCCAGAGTAAGGCGAGCCGAGCAATTGCTGCACCAGGTATATGAACAGAACAACCTCCAGCAGCTCGATTACGAGACCGAGATTGACACCACCATCCTGGGAGACGGCTGCTACAAGATAATATGGGATACGGACGAAAAGCGTATCCGTATCACCGCCCCCGATGTCTCGGGCATCTATGCCTGGTGGCTGGGAGATGACACCTCGCGGGTCTGGAGGGTAGCCTCCCGCTATACCCTCACCCGGGACGAAATATCCATCCTTTACGGACAGGGCATCGAGAAGAAGCAGGCCGCCATAACCGAGCTCTGGACGGATAAGGCCTTCGACCTTTACCTGGATAACGACCTCATAGAGTCCAGGCCCAACCCTTATGGCTTTATCCCGTTTATCATCTTCCCCAACGTAAAACAGCCCAAGCACTTCTGGGGCGAGTCGGATATCCCCATTCTTATCCAGCCCCAGCGAGAGCTTAACCGGGCCTTGAGCCAGTTATCCCGCATCTTGGAACTGTCAGGAAATCCCATCGCCGTCCTGGAGAACATCGCATCAGCTGAGGACATCAAGGTCCAGCCTGGGGCCCTGTGGACCATACCGGAGGACGCTAAGGCTTATCTTCTGGACTTGCTGCAAGGCGGCGGAGTCCGACTTCATGTCGATTATATCGATTTGCTATACCGTGCCCTCCACGATGTATCGGAGACGCCCAGGGTCGACTGGGGAGGCATCGAGAAGGAACTCTCCGGCACCGCCCTGAGGATTGAGCTTGGCAGCCTCGTTCAGAAGGTGGTGCGAAAACGCACCATCAGGACCGATGTATATCACCAGCGTAATGCCCTGATATTAAAGCTGGCTGAAATATTTATGAACGAGAACTTCGAGGGAGTGAACCATAGAGTGGTCTGGGGTCCCATCCTGCCTCAGGATATAGATAGGCAAGCCCAGACCGAGCAGCTCTTAGTCCAGGCGGGAGTCCACAGCCGAAGGACCGCTATGGACGAGATGGGAATACAGGACCCCGACGAAGAGTTCAGCAGGTGGCTGGAGGAGAGGAAGAGGATACTACAGATGAATCAGGAGTTCAGGGCCGCGTCCACACGTGGCGGAGCGAGAGAGAGCGGTAGCCGCGGAGATGGAAGTGCCTGAATAATAAGCTCACCCCCTTGTCATTGTGAGGCGAAGCCGAAGCAATCTCAAGGGGAATAGGAGAAATATATGGAAAACGAAACCCCGGAAACTCAAGAAACCCAGAACACCGCTCCAGCCCCCGAGGACTCAGAGGCTATCGCGGCCCAGCTTGAGGAGGAAAAGAAGGCTAAGGCATCATTAGCTGAGAAGGACGCCCGCATCGCCGAGCTCGAAGCGACCGCTGCTGAGCTCGGCCAGGTCAGGGAAGCCCACGCCCAGGCCATTGCCAAATACCTCGATGCCGTCAGGGCTGCTAATCCCGCCATTCCCCGGGACATCATCGCTGGGGAGACCATCGAGGAGATAGACGCCTCGGTCGAGAAAGCCAAAGCCATCGCCGACGCCGTCAGGCAGAACCTCGAAGCCCAGGCTAAGGAGGCCCGGGTCCCCGCAGGAGCACCAACCAGGGGCGAGATATCCTTAGAGGGACTATCCCCCAGGGAGAAGATCGCCGCTGGAATTCAGCAAAAAGGAGGAACTAGCTAATGAGCATATCTTTAGACGAAGCAAGTAAGCTCTCGACCGATATCCTGCTTAAAGGAATCATCGAGACTATCATCCAGGACAGCCCCATCCTTCAGGAGCTGCCCTTCATCCAGATCGTCGGCAATAGTCTCAAATACAACCGGGAGAAGGAGCTCCCCCAGATGGCGTGGTATGCGCCCGTTACCAGCACCTGGACTACCACCACCCCCAAGTTCGAACAGGTTAGCGCTGCCCTCACCATCCTGGGCAGGGACGCCGATGTCGATAACTTCCTTAAGGCTACCCGCTCTAACGTCCAGGACCTCGAGGCTGCCGTCATCGAGCAAGTAGCTAAGGCACTCAGGTACGAGTTCGAGAACGCCTTCATAAACGGCGACCCTAACGCCGTCACCAATCAGTTCACCGGCCTCTATGCCACCCTTAAGGGCACAGCCTGGCAGGCCAGTACTGCCTATTCCCTGGGAGACATCGTAGTCCCCACCACTGGCAAGGAGAACGGCTACCGCTATGAGTGTACCACCGCTGGTACTTCTGGCAGTAGCGAGCCTATGTGGCCCGCCACAGTGGGGGCAACCAAGACCGATGGCACCGTTACCTGGACCTGTATCTTTGGCAACCATCTCGGCTCAGGCACGAACGGCGGCACTCTTACCCTTAGCAAGCTCGATCAGCTCATTGACTTCGTCAGAGGCGGTAAGCCCCACATGCTGTTAATGAGCAAGAGAAGTCGCCGGAAGATACAGGACCTGGCCAGGGCCGCCGGTACCAACCTCGGAATCGGCACTGGTAAGCTGGGAGAGACCCTTCAGCTCTATAACGGCATCCCTGTCCATGTCAACGACTGGGTCAAGGATAATTACACCGTGGGCACGTCCAGCGATTGCTCGGCCATCTTCGCCTTCCAGATGGGAGAGGGAGCTGTCTGTGGCCTTACCAGTCCCGAGATGATTCAGGTTGAGCGTCTCGGGTCACTGGAGACCAAGGACGCTTCCCGGACCAGGGTCAAGTGGTATGTATCACTGGCCCTCTTTTCCGTAGTCAACTGCGTCATGCTGACGGGAGTAAGAGACTAGCGGAAACCAGGAGTCAGTAGTCAGAATTCGGAACCTATTGGCTACTGGCTCCTGACTACTGGCTACTGGCTACTAACAAGGTAAGAAGATGAACCTAACCGAAATGAGAGCCCGGGTTCGAGAGGACCTCCAGGACACTGACGCCCAGAACTATCGCTGGACCGACGACGAGGTCGACGGAGCCATCGACAGGGTTGTTCAGGAGTATTCCCTCCACGCCCCCATCGAGCAGCAGGACGATATCGCCACCACGCCTGAGGAAACCGAGCTTGATGTCTCCTCTTTACAGGGCCTGCTCGAAATCGAGTCCGTCGAGTTCGCTATCGGCTACACGCCTAAATACCTCCAGCGCTTCGAGTACTGGGCCGGCAAGCTTTACATGGAGGACGAAGGCGATGGAAACGATGCCCGCGTAAGATGGCTCAAAAGGCACATCCTGGACGCCGAATCCTCCACTATTCCCGAAGAGCACGAGGAGATTATCGTCCTCGGCGCCACCGGCTACCTGGCCATGTCTGCCTCCGCCTATACCGTGGACCGGGCCAGCATCGCCGGACGCCACGCCACCATCAATTACAAGGCCTGGGGCAAGGAGCGCCTCGACCGCTACGACAAGAAGCTCAAGGCCATCTCCCGTGCTAACCGCATCATCTCCAGGGAGCTCTACACGGAATGAAGAAAAATACTAAGCACCAGATACGAAATCCTAAACAATACCAAAGCACTAATGACCAAAACTCAAAACGAAAGGGTATTTTGGTATTTGAATTTAGAATTTTGAATTTGTTTAGGGCTTAGAGCTTAGGATTTAGGATTTAACATTTACCATGATAGAGGTCGGCATCCTCAAAAACTTCGACAGCGGTGTCTACAAGGCGAGCGTTCAGCTCGCAGGTTCGTTGACGACCTACTTCGACGACATCAACGTGGCCAAGAATATCCCGTCGTCGGCCCTGGTCGTCGGCAACTATGTTATCGTCGCCATCCCCAACGGCAACCCCAAGGACGCCTGCATAATCGCCACTTGGCCCCAGGGCAGCCCCGGCGGAGGTGCTGGCTCATTTCTCGATTTATCCGATACCCCCTCCAGCTACTCCGGCCAGGCCGGCAAAGTACCCAGGGTAAACTCAGCCGAGAACGCTCTTGAGTTTGTCAGGTTTCTCCTTGCTCCGGCAGGGACCGATTGGAAAAACAGGACCTATGAAGGGTGGGAGGTGGTAGACACGAGCACGACATACACAGTCGGCTCCGGCCAGGACTTCGCCACCCTTGCCGCTGCCGCGGCATCACTCCAAAAGCTCATCCTGGCGGCGGTTGTCACGGTGCAGCTCGAGGAGGACATCACCCTAACCTCACAAGTGTTATTCCAGAATATGATTAGCAAGGCGGCGGGCAGACTTCAGATTGATCTAAATGGACATGATATCACAGTCAATCATAATGGCTACGGCCTATACTTCTTTGGGCCGTTCGAGGCTTGGTTACTAGATACATCTGGCTCACCGTATGGCAGTATTAAGGCCGGAGCTAGTGCTGGTGGAAGTACCTATTTGGTACGGTGGAGAGGAGCTAATGGAATTACAAAATGGATAGATTTTGACGCAAACAGCAAAGCCATCGCGGCAATGATAACCGCCACTAATACGGCACAAGTTTACCTACATAGCGGCACTAGCTTCTCAGACACAGGAGGGGCAGGAAGTTATAGCCACGCTGTTCAAGCTACAATGCAGTCTTGGGTTTCTTCGAATGTTATAGCAGGTGTGGGGGCTGATGACTTTGAGATCGTAAACGGAGCCATGGCAATAGACAGAGATGGCCACATTCACACAGAAGCGGGAGAGTTTACTCCATAGGGGCATAATCCAACAAGGAGGAAGCATGAGTAAAGTAAAAGAAGCAGTCTCAAGCATAAGGAGGAAAACCATGCCTAAATCAAAAGTTAAAGAAGCAATCGAAAAGGAGAAGACCAAGGAGGGACTACCAAAGGAGGCCTTCGCCATCGTCGGCGACCCCCATGATCCTGAGACCTGGAAGCTTCCCCATCACACCAAGGCCGTCTTCCGAGCTCTCCAGGGAAGGCTCGATATCGAGAAGACCGTGGACTGGGACCGTATGCCCGCTGCCGTGGCCGCCCTCAGCCCTGGCGGTTATCGAGGCCAGCAGGTCGACGCTACCCGCGAGGAAAAGGTTAAGGCCGCCCGTCACCTGGCGAATCATTACCGTAAGGCTGACAAAGATGTCCCCGACGCGCTGAGAGCCCTGATTTAGCATAAAAGCTTGCGGGGAAAGGCGCAATGAGTAAAAACATGGAAAAAGGAAGACAGGGGCTTTCTTGAGCCTCTCAGAACGGTCTCAATGTCATCCTGAGCGAAGCGAGGGAACTAAAATGAACAACCCAATTGTGGAGATATTCCGGGGGGCCACCAGGCCCATTGTTACCGTCATTTTCGCCGCCGTCATTGCCCAGGTCGTCGTCGAGAAAATCACTGCCCCGCAGTGGTTCATCGGCCTGGCTATCCCTTGTATTCTCTGGTGGTTTGGCGAGCGGACGGTAACACATATCAAAGAGAAGAAAGAGGACTAATGGAGTTCCTGAAAGGCATTGACTTTTCCACCTTTCTGAGCACTTATGCTGAGTGGCACGCCTTCGTCATCGGCTTTTGCGAAGTCCTTTGCCCCTGGCCTCCACGGCACAAGTCCATGCACAAGGAGCTCCGGAAGCAAATCGCCTCCGAGTATCACTACTACATGTTCGGCAGAAGCATCGGCGTCATCGCCTGGCTCATCATCGCTAAAATCATCCAGGGGGTATTCTTTTGAGAACCCTGAGCGCCACTCTCCTCGCTGCCCAGAAGAAAGCCGACCGCCTCCCCTACGTCGAGGCCGAAGTCCGGGACTTCGAGCAGGGCATCAAAAGACTTTCCTGGACCCGTCTCTATGAGGGCTCCGAGCCCGACAACCATCACGGCGTCGCCTTCGACGGCCAGGGCTCCATGCACCGCATCAGGGCCGCCGCCAGCAACACACTCTACCGCCAGAAAATCACCAACCCCGGCCCGAGCTCCGACTATTCTCAGTGGACTCAAATCGCCTCATACTGCGCCGGTCCCTGTGCCATCGCCGCCTCGGGCGCCAAGGTTTATATCTTCTACAAGACCACCGGCAACGTCCTCTGGAAATACTACTCCCATGACTACGGGGCCACCTGGGATGACGCCCAGTTCGTAAGCTATGCCGATGTCCTCTCTATGGCTGCGTGCTGGTGGGGTAGCTCCGACATCGTCGTCTGCTTCGCCCTTAAGTCCAACCAGCTTAACGGCATAACCCTGGACACTTCCACTCAAACAGCTACACCGCACACCTGGTCCGACTCCAACCATCCCTGGCTCGATACCTACGGCATTGGAGCCACCTTCAACGCCTTCTGGCTGTGCTGCGAGATCGTCCTTGCCGGCAAGGAGTCCGACACCCCTTACAACCACTTCGACCTATTTCGCACCTGGTTCTCCGATACCTACAATTTCGGTACCCTCGAGAGTTTCCTTATGGCCCCGGACGGGGAGGATATCACCTACGAATACCCCGACTGTCATCTCCCCGTATCGGCCCAGGACTATGAGACAAACCGCATCGTCGCCGTGGAGAGGTTCGCAGGCATCACTGCCTACACCCGCCCCCTCGCCTGCTATATGGTAAAGGGCACATACTGGTCCGACACCACCTTCACCGAGCCCAAGCCCTTCCTGGACATCAGTTCGAATTATGGCTTAAGGCTCCAGAGCACCGCTGACTACTGGTGGATGGAAAAGCCCGATGGAGTCTGGAGAGCCCCCCGCCCCGCTGAACCGCCCCTCGACTTGACCAAGGATATCGTCGCTCTCTCCCAGTTCAGCCCTAGTACTTTAGTACTAGAACTCGACAACTCCAAGGGCCAGTACTCCAGCCCCGGCGGCGGAGCCCTCGCCTCGCTTCGCTTCCGCAGTGAAGTAGTCCTCAAGCTCGGCTACAAGACGACGGCAGGCAACGAGAGCTCCGAAGCCGGCGCCTACTGGATTGATTCCTGGGAGTATTCCTCAGAGCCCAATGTGTCCCGCTTCATCCTCACCTGCCTGGACGGCTGGGGCCTCATGGACCGCTGGACCGCCCGCTACCAGATGAGGTGGAATAAGGACGAAGTCAACCCCAAGAGCGTCTGGCAAATCCTCTATCAGCTCTTAGCCCGGGTCGGCATCAATCTCACCAACACCCCGCCCAAACCCCAATCCTCCGCCATCACTAACTTCTACCCCGACTTTACCGTCAACCCTGGCACCCAGGGCGACACCGCAATACGCAAGCTCCTATCGTTCGTCCCCGACAAACTCGTATTTCGAGGCCAGGAAGCCTTCACCAAGAACCCCCTGGCCAGCGAGAGTAGCTGCTACTCCTACGGCACCGACCACGCCATCCTCAGCGGTAAATACACCGATGCCGTCACTGTCTCCCGGGCCCGTGCCATCGGCCGGGACGACTCCGACAACCGTGTCCTGGAGGAAGCCCAGGATTGGGACTTACTCGCCCTGGCCATAGACCAGCTCGAGCAGGACTATGACCCCAACCTCCAGACCGCCACCAGGGCCCAGGAGAGGGCCGACGCCATCCTCAGGACCCGAGCCCAGGAAGCCGAGCCCGCCGCCATCACCGTCCCCCCCAATGTCGGCCAGGAGCTGCTCGATGTCGTCACCCTCACCGACGAGCGCTGCGGCATCTCGGAGGAGAATTATCGGGTCCAGGCCATCCAGACTGACTACGACCGCCGCCAGGGCCGGTATGACCAGCGGCTAACTATAGGGGCGCCATGATTTGTTTTCCGGGAAAAAGTCGGCAGCCGAAACCTCCCCAAACTTAGAGAACAAACAACAAGAGACGTTAAAAGGAAAGAGGGGGGAGTCAAACGAAGAAACAAGAATATAAGGAACAATCAGGAGAAGAGGATGAACAGTGAAACTAGAAGAAGCCAAAGCAATAGCAGGGAGAATAAAGAAAGTTCTAACACTTCACCGTGACAGGGTGGAGAGAGGCTAAGCCACACATCTAGCCGGTCACAATTTTCTAATCTGAGATTCCAGCGGCTTTGGATGGCTCCAAAAATCAATCAGCGTATTCACCCCCTCGAGCTCAACATAAACTTTAGCTATTTTGCCCTCTCTCCACTCAGCATTCCCTAATTTTCTAATACTTAGAGGTTCTTCCACTATATTCCTCACTTCCCCAATCTTCCCAAAATATGGAGACGCCTTATCCACAACCTCTACTTTGTCGCCTGTCGCGTACTTAGTATGCTCGCTCATGTCGCACCCCCTGTTTTTTACACATTGGTAATTATATGATGATCACCTAAATAACACCAACAAACTGCTATAATATCCTCAGGGCTGATGCGATATATTCAAAAGTTGCTCATAAAGAGAAGGATGGTTGTCTGCACCAATTGTGGTTTCCTTGGCTGGCAACACATAGCATCAGATGGCTACTCATACCTATCAGACAGAGTACACGAATGTGGTCCTAAAGGCCGCACGGATTTCCAAACTCGCATATTTAACGGCGAAGCTGCCGAGGACCCTGAAACTCATGTATCTTCTGAACTACGTTGCCTCGCCCTTCAATGGTACTTGTCTACTGCCACAACACCACAAACAGAGCTCCACTTGCCTCCTGAAACTATAAGACAACCACGCCAATGTCTATACTTCATCAAGTATCAGCCTGGATATTCTCCACAAGAACATAAGGAACTCAAAAGAGACGCTGATACAAGGCGTGCCATTGTCAAAGCTACTCTCATCGGCGCCGCAATCGGCGCAGCTTCCGCCATTATTGCCCAGTTCTTGTATATTTACCTAACTACCCCCCCTTGACATCCCATGACCAACTCCAACTGCCTCAAGGCCATCCGCACCGATTACAACCGCCGCCAGGGAATTTACACTCAGCGTCTGGCGCTTTATGCCCCATGACAAATTATCGGGAATGTTTAGTAGCTAACTAATGCTCGCTTCAAATCATTGAGCCTTGGGGTAAAAGCTTCAACGAGCTCCTGCCGGGCTACTTGCCATTTGTGGTCGGCTTCGATATTGATAGCATCCACTGCTGTTCCTGAGATTCTCAATTGGTGTAGGGTTTCTCTGTAGTCGCTTTCTAGCTCCTGCCTTATCTTTGGTTCTGCCCCTTCATACTCTTGAACAAGCTGGCCTATTTCCTCTGCCTTTGGCTGCAATTCAGGCCCTAAGCTGCTTATCGCCTCGATTACCTTTTTCACGCTATTTATACCCTGGGTAGTTGTAAAATCGATAGCCTCTACCAGGTGCTCGATTGCGGCCTGCTTTATTATTTCTCTCTCCTTTTCTTCGTGCTTGTTTAGCTCCGCAGTCATATCCAGTTGTTGGGAACTGTCAAGCCATTTTTGTGCCAGCACCTGACCGATTTGGCGATACCTTTGTCTTGCCTGCTGTTCCTTTTCCTCGGCTGACAGCTTGCCCAATCTATTGGCTTTCTCTTGAGCAATTTCCCAGGCACTCTTTAGCTCACCCATACAGGTCCCTTTCCTTACATCATTGCGAGCCGAAGGTGAAACAACCTCACATCCCCATTCTTTGAGATTGCTTCGGCACTACCGTGCTTCGCAATGACAGGGTCGTGACTTTATTAGCCTTAGCAGTGCATTTTGGCCTATAATATTGGAGTATAACACATGGACGACTGGTGGCTCAGGGTTCAGCGTGCTGAGAAGCACATGGTAGACATCAAGCAAGAAGCCATGAGGTACGCAAGCGGCAATCCTTACAGTTTTACACGTATTCGGTTGCCTGATAGCCAGAATCAAATTAAGGGTCGCTTCCGTATCACTGAGCAACCTGACCCCATGATTGCCGTCATGTTCGGTGATTTCCTACATAACCTGCGAAGTGCGCTTGATTATGTCATTGTCGCCTGTGTCCCTAAACAACGCAGAGCGAAGGCGAGTTTCCCAATCCTGTTTCAGAATATCTTCGCTAAGGACAAAAATGGAGAGTTCGTGGTCAAGGATGCCCAATTGCGGGAGAACTTTGAGACCGCCACCAAAGGGTTGCATCTCAAAGCTAGAGAACTGGTTATAAAATTACAACCTTACCACCGTGGGGTCGATGCTCATCGCCAAATCTTGGGAATCATCAGTCGCCTTGAAAACGCTAATAAGCACCGTCAACTTATTACCATCGGGTGTGCTGGGAGGGACTTTGACGCTACCCTTACTGTTCGTGGCTTCCCTAAGCCTATTAAGTTGGGTAGACCCTTGGCTAGAGGTGAAATGTTTCTCAAGGACAATACAGTAATCCTTTATACCTTACCTTCCGATGTGATTCCGTTTGTCCAGCCATCAGATGTGGAGGTGCATTTCACCGGCACCGCCAAGATATTGGTCAAGGTAACTAGGATAGAAGGGAATCAGCCCAACGATGATTACCTGCTCGATGACATCATGGACATGGCACTCTTCAATGTGCGGGAGATTATCACGAAATTGGAGTTTTTTGTTCGTAGAACCTAATTGCATAGTCAAACTCTTCCCCCCTTATACAATTAAGGTATACTCGCCTATAATATTGGGGAGGTTCAACAAAGTGAATTTGAGGTTATAGGGATGATTTATCATAAATCTGTGAAGTTAGCGGAAAAATTTTATTGTTATGTATGGCAAGGCAGAGGAAATAACTGCAATGCCATTCTCTGGCCCTCG
>Ga0209636_10005772_pt1 | contig 12645 bp, 16 predicted proteins | sample DeeMarSWOR152_54_FD_187464 | JGI IMG/M metagenome (GOLD analysis project Ga0209636, IMG submission 187464) | Marine sediment microbial communities from White Oak River estuary, North Carolina - WOR-1-52-54 (SPAdes) (version 2) | ecosystem: Environmental > Aquatic > Marine > Intertidal zone >...
ATCGAGCTTGGCGCCCCTGAGATAGTTGAAATTACGCTGAAACATAGAGGCATCATCGGGCCAGCCCACGCCTTCACCCCATGGACGAGCATGTACAAGGAGTTCGACAGTATGCAGGCCTGCTACGGTGATCGGGTTGGAGATATAAAATTCCTCGAACTAGGATTGAGCGCTGATACTTTCATGGCGGATCGAATCGGGGAGCTCGCCGATGTCACATTTTTGTCGAATTCAGATGCCCACAGCCCTTGGCCGGATAAGCTCGGTCGAGAATTTAACCGATTTGCGCTCTCTGAACCTACCTACGCGGAAATAATCAAGGCGATTGAGCATGAAAACGGCCGTCGAGTGGTGCTCAACGTCGGTTTCGACCCAAGGTTGGGCAAATATCATCGCTCAGCATGCTCGAGGTGCTACAAACAGTTCGAGCTTTGGGAGGCTAAGGCGCTTAAATGGAGATGTGATAAGTGCAATGGATTCATCAAGAAGGGAGTTTGGGACCGCGTTAACGAGCTCGCGAATCATCCCGAGCCGAGACATCCTCCTCACAGGCCGAACTACATGAGGACAGCACCCTTGGCAGAGGTTGTTGCGCTCGCATTCGGCCATTCTGATGCCCACGCGTCCGAGGTTCAGGATATTTGGAGCAAGCTTGTTGAGCGCTTTGGCAACGAGATAGCGGTATTAGTTGACGTAGGAATCGAAGATGTGGTGAGGGTCGCAGGCCAGCAGGTGGCAGCGATGGTGAAGGCATTTAGGGAGCAGAGGCTGAAGGTGGTGCCAGGTGGCGGGGGGCGTTACGGTCGTCTTGAGGCACCGCCAGATTTAGCCGGGGTCCAACAGCCTAAGGCGCAACGAACGTTAACGGAGTTCGGGTAAATGAAGGTGAATATAAAAAACTGCATCCGCTGTGGCGCATGTGCGAGCGTATGCCCAGTTAATGTGATTGAGGTTTCTGATGTTCAAGTTTGCGTCGAGAAGGGCTGCACTAACTGCGGGCTCTGCGAGCGAGTTTGTCCGGTTGGGGCGATAAGAATTGGATGAAAAATATGACATCGTAGTGGTTGGCGCTGGGCCTGCTGGTTCAATGGCAGCCCGCGCAGCCGCTCGCTCGGGCGCGAAAGTGCTGCTTTTGGACAAGCGCCGCGAGCTCGGGGTACCAGTTCAATGTGGGGAAGCGCTGTCGGAGGACCCCTTGAAAGATCTCGGGATAAAACCGGACGCTCGCTGGATCGCTGGAAAGACGAACGTAGTTAAACTCGTTTCCCCCTCGGGCACAGTCGTGCGGATAGCCGAGAAGAAAATAGTTGGAAAGGTCGGCTATATCCTTGACCGCAAGATTTTCGACAAGCACCTCGCGATGCTGGCGGCAAAGGAAGGGGCAGATGTTAAAGTCGGGACGCTCGTTGATGGATTGTTGATGGAAAATGGTGGGATCGAAGGCCTCAGAGCTCGTGGGATTGACGGCAGGATGGAGGTTCGAACCCAAGTCGTGATTGCAGCAGATGGTGTAGGCTCACGCATCGCCCGTTGGGCGGGGATGAATACGGCTTTAAAGTTGGTCGATATTGAGTCGGGTGCCCAATTTCAGATGGTGGGGATAGATCTTGAGTCGTCATCCACGATGGAATTCTACTTCGGGAGCAAGATCGCCCCCGGTGGATACGCTTGGGTGTTTCCAAAGGGCGAGGAAATGGCGAACGTCGGCTTGGGCGTGCTGGGAAGTCGCGCTGAGCGTCCAGCCATTGAGTATCTCCAAGACTTTGTGGACAAGATGCCAAGTCTTCGGAAAGGTAGAATCATTGAGATCAATGCTGGGGGCGTGCCGGTGGGTGGGCCCATCAAAAAAACGGTTAAGGATAACCTCTTGGTAGTGGGGGACGCTGCCCGCCAAGTCAATGCTCTCACCGGTGGAGGTACTGATTCGGCGATGCGAGCGGGTGATATCGCGGGAGAGGTGGCGGCAAAGGCGTTGGCTGAAGGCGATGTATCGGAGAAAAGGCTGAATGAATACGAGAGACGCTGGCGGAAGCAGATGGGCAAAAGGCTGCAGAGATATCTAAAGGCGAAAAACGTACTCATCGGCCTGTCAGATGAGGACCTAGATGAACTAGCAAAAGCTCTGAGCGAGGTAGAATTCGACAGGATAAGTTTGACCGACATGCTGAAGACGCTTTTGAAGGCACATCCCAAGCTTCTGTGGAAACTTCGAGGTTTGATTTGATGGAAACAATCGGCTGGGTAGTGATCTGCATCGTCGGTCTGTCATTCGCAGCGGTAATAGCTTGGCTCGGAATGTTGTGGATAACTAGCAGGGTTGGAAAGTCGATGACTGAAGTTTTCAGAGTGGGCGTCGGCAGGGAGGAAATCGAGGAAATAAGGGACGAACTCGTGAAATTACGTAAATCGATCGAAGATCTCAGGCGGAGGTCAAGGCGTTAAGCGCTTTCTATCCCTCGGGAACAAGACGACTTCCCGAATGTTTTCAATGCCCGTTAACACCATAACCAATCTGTCGAGTCCTAGCCCCCAGCCAGCATGTGGGGGGAGACCATACCTAAAGTTCCTGAGGTGCGATTCAAAGTTTTCCGGCTTCAACCCCTTTTGTTTAAGCTGTTTAATGAGAAGTTTCTCCTGGTGGATTCTCGTCCCCCCCGAGGCGAGCTCGATTTCCTCGTACATGAGGTCGAAAGCGTAACAGAGCTTGGGATTATCTTCGCGGGGCATTATGTAAAATGGCTTAGTGACAGTCGGCCAATCGTTCACGAAGTAGGCACCCCCGACGAGTTCGCCGAGTTTTCGCTCAGCCGGCGTCGGGAGATCCTCCCCCCAGGGCACTTTCACGCCTGCATTGTCGAGCATCTTGAGTGCATCGTCGTATTTGAGACGAGGAAATGGTGTTTTTAGCGCGGGTAGCTTGTGTTTGAGTGTTTTTAGCTCATCCGCGCACTCCCGTCTGACCTGATCGAAGGTACGAATGATGAGATTTTCGAGTATTTTCATGACATCTTCTTGGGTAGCGAACGCAGCCTCGATGTCTATTGAGGTCACCTCGTTCAGGTGGCGAGTGGTATCGTGCTCCTCCGCTCGAAAAATTGGGCCAATTTCGAATATCCTGTCAAAACATCCCGTTAGAACCTCTTTGTAAAGCTGGGGGCTCTGGCTCAAGAAGGCCTCGCGCTCGAAGTATGAGATCGGGAAAAGGGCAGCCCCGCTCTCAGTCGCGCTGGCAACGATTTTAGGGGTATTGACCTCGGTGAAATTTTGGGAGATCAGATATTCCCGCATAATCTGAAGGGTTTTGTGCCTTATTTTGAATATTGCCTGTTGCCTCGGGCGGCGGAGGTCAAGGAGGCGTGCGTCCAAGCGGGTGTCGAGATCTGCTTTAATGCGGTCACTTGGATCGAGCGGCAAGGGAGCAGTAGCGATGTTCAATGCTTTGATGTCTTCAGGTACGACCTCAACCCCTCGCGGGGCCTGCTTGACTGTGACGACTTTGCCCTTAACTGCCACAGCGGACTCAGTTGTTAGAGCATCTATTTTGTCGAGTACCTTCTTGCTGACTTTTGCCTTTGGTGTAGTGATTTGAATTGTTCCTCCAGCGTCGTGCAAAATGAAGAATTTGAGGCCGCCAAGGTCGCGTATGTCACCGACCCATCCCATCAATACCACTTCAGTACCAGCAAGTTTAGGTGTAATTCCCGTGGAAAGATGGGTTCGCCGCCACTCGCCTAGATCATCGAGCTTCATGCGCACCCTACTCAAATACAAGCTTAATGTTTTTATCAGTTAGCTTCGCGAACAAGGCATGAAGGGCGTCGATTCCAGCGGGAAGTAGCTTCAGATGTGCGCGCGGTATTCGAACCCTATACTCCTCACCTCCGCCTGAGTAAAGAATGTTGACGCCTTGGACCTTAGCAGGAGTGAGGATATCTTGTGCTTGTTTACGGATGTCGGCCCCTTCCTCGATGGCTCGGACTTTTGTGTGAAGGCTTTCTGTCAGCTTTCGGATTATCTTACCACCTTTTCCAACAACAACGCTTATCTCACCTCGTCCCACGAGGAGGGCGATTAATCCATTTGCCTCGATCGCGCGCTTGAAGTTTATCTTGTCTAGTCCACGGTATTTTTGTGCGAGCTCGAACAAGATGCGGGAGATCTTGATGTCAAGGGGGGATATTTTTCCTTCTTTAAGCTTGCGCTCACAACCTAAACATAGTATGTTGCTCTTGAGACACACGCTACAAATTGACGTCTTCGTGATGATCCCAAGTTAACTAGAAGAACAAAAAATAAAAGGTGTCGGAAAGGTGTTTATCCACCCTTTCCGAGCACTATTTCTATGCTAGATACGTTGACCTTGCCACTTTCGGTCTGGAGTTCTTCGGTCCCAATTTGAATGTTCTTTACGACCAGACCCTGCAAGAAGCGATTCCTGACTATCTCTGAAACATCGACAGCCCTGCTGATGGCTTTACCTCGTGCCTTGAGGGTGACCTCACCGGACCCCATGTTGAACTGAGTTATCACTGCCAACACGTAGTTCATCACCGGTTTTATCCCAATAAAAACGGCATTTTCTGCAACTTTTTTTTCTTTTTCAGCCATTGTTCTCCTCCTCTTGCTTGCTTAGATATCATTTATGCTCAGACACCCTTTAATTACCGTTTTGATAAATACCTTTCGAGATATAAGGCTTTGCACATTGGTATCTACTTCGTTGGAGCAATTTTTGTCAGCCGAACCAAGCGTTCTTCGATGCGATTCTGTAAGTCTCCAAGGTCTTCTTCGCCGCGCGCGAGCGCTGCATAGTCATGTAAGTCCTGGGCCAGAAGTTCTACTATTTCCGCGTCGAGGATCCCGGCATAAATCGCGAGTTCGATGGTGTAAAAGGAGCGGATGATGGCATTGAGTCCTTTCTGGCACCGTTTCCAGGCGCCAGGTCTCTGGATTTTTAGCTCATTTGCCAATTTTTCGAATGTTATACCCTTGCTCCAGTAGAAAATCAGCAACGTTTGGAAGGTATCTGGGTTAATGTGGGATCGCTCCTGTAATACACGTGAAAGTGGGTTATCTTCTAGCCATTTTTCTACCTTTATCATCAGCCTAGACTGCTCTTCCATCTCTCTCCCTGTTTCCTGTTTTAGGAAACATATATAAAAAAGCACTGTTTAAGCAATGATGTTCCCATTTTCTACATCACTCTAGTCAATTTCCTACGTCAGGGCACCGAAATTTCCCCCAGCCGCATTAAATTCACCTGCGATAAGTTTAAATGTAGGCATATGGACTACTAAATGTAGGCCTGTAGACTACAATTCGTAGGCCAAAAGCCATCAGAAGTTGAAAAAATGGGTGCGGACATAGCCAAATTCATGCCTTCTGACATGCGCATACGGGTTGTTCAAAACGTAATCATGGAAATGGGCATCCGTCCGCTGTCAAATGCCATCGGCGTTAACTCAAAAACAGTCTACAAATACAAATTTGGGGCATCTTGCCCAACAGATGAGACTATGATGCGGATATTAATGGTATTGAAAGAGAGATACCCCACCCTATTTAAGAGGTACATAGATGAATTACGGGATAATTTTTCAATTGCGCTTGACATTTTGCCAAAATTAGAGGCTCAACCGCTTGCGACGTCGGGTATAACGGTTCCAAAGGCTGAGAAATTACCACGATCTATAGTGCCAGAACGAAAACCTGTTGAAAGAGCAGCTGAGGTCACAAAATTCGCTATTTATAGAGATTTAGGGGTATCAAATCCATCAGATCGAATGAAATTAGCCAAAATTCTTGTTATCATGCAGGGAATGCAAACATTTACTTTATCAGATATCACGAAAAAATCAAGTGTTCCACCAGATATTGTCGAAAAATATGCTGATATGCTGATCAAAGCAGGCTATGTGAGGGAAATCTCGCATAACACTTACCAGATAAGGACAAAAATACGGCTATAGGTGGATAAATGCTCTCTTTGATTAAGGAAAAATTTGGCTTTGACAGGTTCGAGCGAAAGAAACTTGCGTTTTTCAATAAGCAGGGGTGGCAATTTATGCCATTTGCCCAGAAAGAGCCTTTGCCGGATCCACGCTTGCTCGTGCCACACCAGGTGGGGGAGGTCCAGAAGCTCATAGACGCCGTCCGGGAGGGCGATCTAGTCTCTTTTATCGTTTCAAATATCGGTTTGGGCAAGACGGCGCTTTGCAGGTTTTTGGCGGATACATTGCCAGCTGAGGACCACCCGAAGATGATTACTGTGTTTTTACATGGCCCATCCATTGAAACGCCCGAGCAAATGCTTCGATTGATACTCGCTAGGCTGGAACTTGAGCCCAAAGGGGACCTTGCAGCGGAGTTTGAGCAGTTTTACAGGTGGCACGAGATGTATCCAGACACTTTACTCGTGCTAATTGTGGATGAATTCCCTGATATTAATGAGAGAGCACTGGAGGTAACGCGAGCACTTGCAGATCTGCGCGGTGTAATATGGATTTTTAACGGGCAAAAGGACAGAATCCTAGGATTTTTAGAGCAATATTCACCAGCTTTACTGCAACGAAGGAGAATTACTCTCGAACTTAGGCCCATGGATGCTGATGAGGTAGAGGAACTCTTAGCTTTGCGCATGGCATGGGCGCGTGGGGGCGATTTTGACAACCTTTCTATCGAGCCATTCACCCGGGAGGCCATCCTCTGGGTTTACAAGCGCTCCAAAGGTATCCCAAGGGAGACGTTAAAAATAGCTGGAGACGCGGTATACCTCGCTGTTAAGGACGGGTCATCTAGAATTATGCCTCTAGCTACACGGGAATTTACGAGGATAAGAAAGAAGAGGGCGAAGAAGGTGAGGAAAGCGAGGCCTTCGAGGAAATTTTTCGCATTTTTAAGGCGCCGCCGCTAAAAAATGTAGGCAAACAGCCTACGGGTAGACCGATGGCCCACGCTAAAACGTTAAAAAATCAGCAAATCCTTGGGGCGGGGTCGCCAATTGGTGATTCTATGATGCGGCGCCCCCCGACCACGGTTTCGAGCATCACCTCGCCAGGGTGATCAGTGGTTGCATCGCCCACCACGCAAGCATTTTTCCCATATTTCGTCTTCCGCAACGCAGCTAGCACATCGTTACAGTGCTTAGGATCAACTCCTATTATCGCCTTGCCCTCGTTAGTTATCTGCAACGGGTCGATTCCAAGCATCTCGCTCGCTGCCCTGACCCCGGGAGTCATAGGGATCTTGTTTTCTTCGATGACGACCCCCACTTTGGCCTTGGATGCCATCTCGTTGAGGGCAGCAGCAACACCGCCGCGCGTTGGATCCTTCATCGCAGTAACCCCTCCCACCTCTAACGCCGCCTTAACGGTCTCCCATATCGGGGCAACGTCTGAGTGCAGGTCCGCCTCGAGGTCGATACCCTCACGATGGGCTAAAATAGCGATACCGTGGTCCCCGATGGTCCCCGTAATGATTATTTTATCACCTGGCTTGAGGCCTCTGTCCGTTACAACCACGTCAGCTATACCTATACCAGTCGTCGTGACCACCGCGCCGTCCAAAGCGCGGCTCTCCATCACCTTAGTATCGCCGGTTATCAGCGGTACGCCCGCCTCACGAGTAGTTAGATCGATTGACCGACAGATCTTTCGCAGGTCTTCAATCGGAAAACCCTCTGCAAGCACAATCGCGCAAGCCATCGCGAGCGGTTGAGCTCCCATAACTGCGAGATCATTAACAGTGCCCGAGATTGCCAGCCTGCCTATATCCCCTCCTGGGAAAAATAGAGGCTTAACCGTGTGAGAGTCGGTGGTGAACACAAGCGTCTTGCCCCCCACGGTTAAAGTTGCGCCATCATCGAGCTCGTCCAGCCCGACCAAGCCAGCTCGTTTAAGCGAGAGCTCCTTGAGCACGACGTCCGCGATGAGCTTCATCATCGCTCCACCGCCCGCGCCATGGGCTAACGATATTTTTTCTTCCGACATTTCCACACCTCCCTCTTCAATTTGACTTCATTTATCTCGAGTTCGCGGCCGGAGGTCAGTGAGATATGCAATTTGGCATGTGTTCAGCGGTTATCGCGCGAAGCGCATTTGGGAATAAGCGATTTAAGCACAACTTCATGCATATTCTATCTCCGGGAGATCTCAGCCCATGTTTTTAAGATTTTCTCAGCCTCCACCTGGTCCAGCACTTGAATCGCGTAGCCGACATGTACGATGACGTGGTCTCCCTCTCGAACTTGTTCGAGCAAGTCGAGCCTCACCTCTCGACGCACGCCACCGAAATCCACGGCGGCAACATTTCCATCGATTTTTAGCACTTTCCCAGGAATTGCCAAGCACATCGCAATCGGTTATATTTGAAATTGGTTTGTATTTTATGTTTCGGTCTGTTGTTTTTTACCTCCAGAGTTAGCTGAGGCCCAGATCGCCAGCATTTATGTTATTAGGTAGCGTTGCACACCTTTTGTGATGGGACACAGATGTTGCCAAAGTTCGATTTTCACGTTCACACGTTATACTCTTCCGATGGGGAGGGTACAGTGTCGTCCATGGTCGAAGCTGCCGAGGCGCGCGGGCTAGCGGCAGTGGCGATTACAGACCATGGACCTGAGCTTTCCGTGGGCATATCACCTCACAAAATAGTTCCGATGTTGCGGGACATCGAGCTCGCGCGCAAGGACGCAAGGATCCCGGTGTTTACGGGCATGGAGGCCAACATAATTGGCATAGATGGGGAAATTGACCTAGATGAATGGATCGTGGAAAAGCTCGATGTGTTGGTCGTGGGCCTACACAGACTGGGATCGCTCGGCCATCGGCCGGAGGAACTTGCGAGGGATTACCTAAAATCAGTCATGAACGTCATGGAACGTCAGCGGGTGGACATTTTGGCACATCCATTTCAATTCCATCGCTATCTTGCACCCTATCTTTCACCGGATGAGGTAAATGAATTCGTAAAATTGGCCGCTAAAAAGGAATTTGCCGTCGAGCTCAACTCGAAATATCGCGTGCCGGATGAAAATTTCCTCCGAGAGTGCATCCGGGATGGAGTAAAGCTGAGCATAGGTACGGATGCCCATACTACAGCCGAGGTTGGGAGGGTAGATTGGCCGATGGCGATGCTCAGGCGGGTCGGCGCTCGCGCAGAGGATTTGGTTTTAAACAAGTTTTTAAGGTAATTTTCAAAATAATTTGATGTGTGAAATGTTTTGGGTAGCAATTTTTAAGATATGAAAGTGGGAATATTGAAAAAAGTGATATTTTGGCCTTAGACCTTTCGCTCGCGCTCAAAGGCGCTCGCCGCGTGGTAGTCATGGGTGTAGGCAATGATATGCGTGCGGACGATGCGGCTGGTGTGGACGTTGTGAGGCGACTGCGCGCTCGCTTAAGTTCGCCACGAGTGAGGTTAATCGAGGCGGGAGTGGTTCCCGAGAACTTTACGGCGGATATCATCAGGTTCGAACCGTCCCATGTAGTGCTTATTGATGCCGCGGACCTCGGTTTGGAGCCGGGTGAGGTGGCCTTAGTTGATCCAAAAACCATCGTTGGAGAATCTATATCCACTCATCGGCTGCCGCTCTCGATTCTCATCAAATACCTACGCGAGCGTGTTGACACTAATATTGTATTTATAGGTATTCAGCAGGCCAGTAGAACGATGGGGGCCGTGATGTCCGAGAGGATAAAAAAAGCTGTCGATGAGGTCGCTGACACCCTTTTCGAAAAACTTATCTCATTCTGATGATTTTTATGAGTTAATTAGTTCGTATCTATGTAGACAAATCTGAATAATTCACTCCGACACGGCGTGGGCCTTATCGTAGACCGCTAACTCGTACTCTTTCGTCATCGTTATCGCCTTACGGGGGCAGACCTCAGCGCACTCCCCACAAAAAATGCACCTCGACAGCGAAATGCGGGGCTTTTTTGTCTCCTCGTCCAAGGTTATCGCCCTATTTGGACAAACTTTAACACAAAGTCCGCAGCTGATGCATTTCTCCTTGTCAATGGCGGGCTTTCCTCGCATCCCTTCGGGCGGCTCGATGCGTTCGTAAGGATACTTAACCGTCGCAGGTTTTCGAAAAACATTCTTAAGCACATCTGGAAGGATTCGAGGCATCAAATCACCAGTACCAGCACAAAGCTCATGATCGCCAGAGTTGCCGCGAACGTCCAGAAGAACTTCACTGCTTGGTCTATGCGCAACCTCGCAGTGACGCACCTGATGGTCGTCGTAAGAAGCACTATGGCGAGGCACTTTATCAGAAAACTCACGACTCCGGGAATGTGAACCCCTGCGATGTCAAATGGGGTGGGCCCCCCCAGGAAAAGGGCGGTCATGAAACCCGCGACCGCCAATATTTCAATATCATAGGCAATGCGCATGAGCGCGAGCTTTGGGCCCGAATACTCCGTCAGCGGCCCGTGCACTATCTCGACCTCCGCCTCAGGTATGTCAAAAGGCACGCGCAGGAGTTTGCCCTGAATTGCGATCACGGAGGCGATTAGAGCTGGGAGTAGGCGCCAGTCAAGCAGGAACCATCCATGCAAAGCCTGGTAATTTACGAAGTCTGTCAGGTTGAGTGACCCGACCCTGATCGCCACACTCAGGGCGGCTATTATGAAGGCAAATTCATATCCGAAAAGCTGGAGGACGTAGCGGCTAGCCCCCAAGGCCCCGAACGGGGAGGCCGAGGAATAGCCACCTAGCATCAGGGATATTGCCGGAATATTGAGCAGGTAGATAATCACGATTAGATCAGCTACAAGGACCAAAGCGGGCTCGGCTGAATTCACGGGCAGAAGCAACATCACCGCGACTATAGCGCCAAATGAGAGCAATGGGGCCAAAGTGAAGACCGCAGATTGAGCGGGGGCTGGGGTAATATCCTCCTTGCCGAGCAGCTTGCCGACGTCGAAGAACTCCTGCCAAATCGGCGGGCCTATGCGGTTTTGCATGTGTGCTGCGACCTTGCGGTCGATCCCCACGAACAAAAGCGACATCGTGCCGGTAAACAATAGCCCTGGAAATACAAAGTACGCCAGTAAAAAGCTCAGGGGCTCCGTCATTTGGGTATCCTCCTCAGCTCCTCCATAGTCAGGACTCTAGATTTCCCGGTAGCTACCTCCACCAAGGTAACACGGTCGGTACAGCACATGCAGGGATCAATGCTGGCGAGGACAATAGGAATCTCAGCTATCGACCCCCCGACAAACATCGGCTTCAGCGCGGCGAAATTTGCGTAGGTTGGAGTCCTAGCGCGCCATCGCTCCGGCTTATTTGTCCCATTTGAAATCCCAAAGTGCAGGAGCTCGCCCCTCGGGGCCTCTATCCTAACGGTCGCTTGATTGGGTGGAATCTCGGGCTTGAACTTCGTCCGAATTGGTCCTGTGGGCATCTTCTTCAATGCCTCTCGAATGATGTTGATGGCCTCCAGCACCTCACGCAGCCTCACCACGACCCTGGCTAGCACATCCCCTTCAGGTTGCACTGCGACCTCGAACGGAATTTCAGGATATGATGCATAGGGATCATCCCTCCTCATATCTCTGTCCACCCCAGATGCCCTGGCTGTCGGTCCAACCGCGCACAAATCACGGGCATCCCGCTTGGTAAGCACGCCGACGTTCTCGCAACGCGCAAGGATGGTGCGGTCCGAAGTGGCCACATCAACGTAATGTTTGGTCGCCTTCTCCAGCACCTTCAAACCGCGCTTGAGTTTCAGCAGATGCTCCGGCCTTATGTCCCTGCGAACCCCTCCAAGCGCACACATCGAATAATAACATCTATTGCCCGTAGTCAGCTCGAGCAAATCCTGGACATGCTCCCGATCACGCCAGAAAAGCATGAAAAGGGTTATGAACCCTATCTCGTGTGCGGCGACGCCCGCCCAGAGGAGGTGGCTGTGGATCCTCTCCAGCTCCGCGACGATGGCCCTGATATATTCTGCCCTATCGGGTACCTCAACCTCTGCTAGCCTCTCAACCGTCTGGGCAAAACAGAGATTGTGGCTATGAGAGCAAATACCACAGATGCGTTCGGCTAGGTAAAGGCCTTGATGGTACGTGCGTTCGCTGAGGCCCCTTTCGATGCCCCGGTGCATGTAACCCAACCGAATGCCAACGTCAACTATCTCCTCCCCCTTAACCTCAAACCTAAAGTGCTCAGGTTCGAGCAACGCGGGATGTTGAGGCCCCACTGGGATGATAAACGTCATTTCTTCCACTCCCTGCGAAGTGGATATCCTTCCTTCCAATCGTCGGGCAAAAATAGGCGCCTTGGATCCGGGTGGCCATCGAAGGTGACACCAAGCATCTCCATGACCTCTCGCTCGTAGAGGACAGCGCCGGGAAAGATATCCGTGACCGTGGGAAGGCGGGGATTTTTTTTCGGGACCAAGACCTTCAAATTCAAAAGCGAGCGTCCACAATCAAGTTGATAGACAATTGCGATTTCCTTGCCCAAGTCTATCCCTGTGATCGATGATACATGTCGGATGTCTTTACCTTTAAGGGCCTGCAGCACATCCCTATACCTAGCGAGGTCGGTTGAAGCTGCTGCCCTCCGCTCGTCAATGATTTTGGACTCGACGACGTAATTTTTTATGGTATCTATAACCTCATTCGCCTTCAT
>Ga0209636_10005773_pt1 | contig 12644 bp, 17 predicted proteins | sample DeeMarSWOR152_54_FD_187464 | JGI IMG/M metagenome (GOLD analysis project Ga0209636, IMG submission 187464) | Marine sediment microbial communities from White Oak River estuary, North Carolina - WOR-1-52-54 (SPAdes) (version 2) | ecosystem: Environmental > Aquatic > Marine > Intertidal zone >...
CGGCAACTCAGAACGGTTCAAGATAGTTGGCGAGAAATATTTCAAGAAGCGTTCTGAGTTGCCGATTTTAACTGCCAGCACGCTCCTTGTTCCGGGATACGTGGATGTTGAGGAGATTGAAGGTTTGGCTAACTTCATTGCAGAGATAGATTCGGCGATTCCTTATACGCTTCTAGCCTTTTATCCGCAGTATATAATGACGGATTTGCCTACAACCAGCCGAAACTTAGCCTACAAATGTCGCGACGTCGCCGAGAAATATCTTAAAAACGTTAGAATAGGCAACATACACTTGCTCTCGTAGAATTCTAACTACTCTACTTCCGTTTTCTGAAGACTTGGACACCTTCTATCTCAGTGAAGTAGTCGAAGCCTGCTTTGGCGAGTTCGCGAGCTTCCTCCAATGTTTTTGCTGTCATAACGTGAAATTCGTCGCCTTCAAAGTTGCGCGCGCACACTCCCTTCGCCTTCAGGTCTTCCACCAGCTTCTGTGCAAAGCCGAGGTCTGGATGTCCATAGCAGACGAAGGAGGTATAGTATTGAACCTCCGCTAGGATTCTTGGTAGCTCATCAAGAAGTTCCTTGGGTATGCCTGAGTTAAGGAAGAAGGTTTTCAGCTCGGGCGTGAGGCAGTTTCCTGACGCTTTAAACGACTTTATTAGCGTCTCGATATCTATGTTACTTGGTCCCTTGTGTTTAACAGTTTCAAGCCCCACGCAATGCGCAAGATTGCAACCTGCTAATTTTGTATAACCCACTTTTGCGCCTGTAATGTTGACTTTAGAAGCGTCAACATGAGCGAGTGTGGTCACTTGCAAGTCGGTGTTAGAGAGGTTAGTCTCTAAAAGTTTGACAAAAGCTAAGGTGGTCCAAGAGAGGTCGGCTTTAGAGAGGTTAGCCTCGGATAGATTGGCTCTAGAGAGGTTGGCCAGTTTGAATTTAGCCCCAGAAAGATTAGCCTCAAATAGATTGGCATCTACTAGAATGGCTAGCATGAGGTTGGCCCCGGAAAGGTCAATTTCAGATAGGTTGGCTTCCATTAGGTTGAGAATTTGTCCTGGGTGCTTTCTCCGCCACTCTTTTATAGAGGCGGCTCCTTTTCTCACCACTGCCTCATGCTCCGGGTTCACCATATAAATCCCACACTCTACAACGTAGCACAATATTAATTCTGAGCGCGCTATATATGATTTTATTCATTTTCCAGCGACACTTAAATGCCCTCTTCCGAGATATTTAGTCTTGGTGTCATCTGATGGATCTATCACCACTAGACTATGGAACCATTGTTGCAATAGTGGGTTTGGTAATTACAGTCGTGAAACTCTATTTGGATTAACGTAAAGCCAAGGATGATATAGAATTAAGCAAGCGTGGTCTCGAGATTCTTTCCAGACTTGTCGCAGCCTACCAAAGAGGTCAAGAAGCCCAACAGGTCCTAGAGAGAGAAAAACTTGAATTCGAGAGATGGAAAGCCCTTGCGAAGGCAGCAGGATGGGTACTTGACCGTTTCTCTTTTGAAGAGGAAGAAGAGTAAACTACAAAAAAGAGGGGAATTGCGGGGGATTTCACCAGATTTCATAGAATAGGCAACATTAATTTACTTGCACGTTATTAACTTCCTTACGCGCGTGCATTGACATTTTTGTATCGTCAGTAAAGTTTCTGACTTCATAAACCATAATTATTTTGTATGCCACTGAGAAACTCGGTGGAAATAGGTTGAGCGTTTCAGTAGAACTTGACGAACTTCAAAAGAAAAGGGCAGAATTGAAAAGTGCGTTGAAATCGTTGGAGAAAAAAGAGAAAACCTTAGGAGAAGACTTAAAGATACTTGAAGAAAAAGTGGCAATTCAAGAGATAGAAGAAAAGGTTAACGCAAAACGTGCGGCTGTGAAACAACTGCAGAAAAAGAGAAGTACCCTGGAAACGAAATTAAAACCAACAAAAAAGAGATCTGCGAAAAAGGTACAAGAAAAAGAATTTGAAGAACCACAAGAGGAACCCATGCCTGAAGAACATGGAGAAGAACCTGAAGAAAATACAGAAGAGCGTGAAATGCGAGCAGAAGAGCTGGAAGAAAGATTAGCAGAACAATTAGGAGAACATGGGGAAGAGAAAAAGAAACGCAGATGGTTCTAAGCACCAAAAAAGAAAGAACGGAAAGACGTCTGTTTTTGCTTCTCTCATTTCATGCACGCGTTAAAAAAATCTTAAAGAAAGAGAGAATGAGCAGGTGATGTCATCCTTATCGGAAACATTTCAGCGAATGTGCCTACTATCGTTAAAGTGTTTCTTAAATAGAAAAAAGAGGGAAGGTTGAGCGGTTTCTGGCTGTAGCCTACATTTCCATTATGACCGGGATGGCTTCTTCGGCTGCCATTACTGGAGTGACTCTGCGGACCTTGAAGAAACCTGGTTTTGCGTTTAACCAGACGGCGACATCTTTGAGAACTTGCTCTACGTTTTCTGCTTTGAGTATAGTGATGCCCCAAATAGGCACTTCAGTAGTTACGTAAAAACCCAAGACTTCAGTTCCTTCTATGGGCCACACGTTCTTCTCCATGAGTTCAGCCGCGATTTGCACGACATCCTTAGGAGAAATGTTTTCATTCAACTCCCAGTAGTCCACAAACAACATGAAATTTTTTCCCCTTTGCCTCTTACACGCTTTTTGTTTCAAAATCAGATTATTTAACGATTCTTGTAAAGTAATTAGTAAAAAGAAGAGAGAAGATCAGGCTAACACTTTGCGCGCGCAACACTAATTAGTTTTGCATATGGATATTTTGATCGGCGGCGACGTTAATGAGGCTGTATCTGGTTCAGCATGCTGATGCTAAAAGTAAGAAAGAAGACCCGTCGAGACCTCTCTCGGACAGAGGGTGGGAAGATATCAGGAGAGTGGCAAAATACGCCGAGAAACACTTACGCATTCAAGTTGAAGAGATAATCCACAGCGGTAAGCTACGTGCTAAACAGACAGCAGAGGTTCTGGCTGAGCATCTCAATCCGAAAAAGGGGATGATAGATTCTGAGGACTTGGAACCGTTGGCTGACCCAAGTATTTGGAAAAACCGCTTAGCTGAGACGACAAAGAACGTCGTGATGGTGGGGCATCTACCGCATCTGAGCAAGCTTGCTGGTCTTTTGCTCACGGGCGATGAAAGCAAAGAAATAGTGGGATTCAGAATGGGAGGCATTATCTGCCTTGAGCGGGACGAAACCGATCGCTGGGCTATCCAGTGGATGACTACCCCAGAAACAATACCTTAGTGCCGTGCGTGTCAAAATGAATGTCACGAAGCAATTGCCACGAAGCTTCTTTGACCGAGACACTCTTATCGTTGCGCGCGCGCGAAGTGAAGTAATGTCCTTAATCACTTTTGAAACTCTGAAACGTCACCAAAGATGGGCTGAACGCGTTTATGGTGAACGATGCAGAAAACTTATTCATTTAGTTGAAAGTAGCCAACCTTTTAAACCTGAAAACCTTGTTTGGATTTTTAGAGCTTGGCAAAAGAATCGGAAAAATTCGTATCTTGGCATCAGTAAAATCAAGAAGGCAACAGGTATGTATTTCTTACCGAGAGATTGGTATCCTAATGCACGCGGACGTAGAACACGTCTATTAGTAAGTATGATGATGCTCGTGCCAGCGATGAATTATCCAGATAAGCATGTTATAGGCATCTCTTTTTCAAGGGATGTAACTGATGAAGAGTTGCTATGGACAATTGCACATGAATATAAGCACTATTTACAATATGTGGAATTAGGGAAGTTCACAAAAAAATCTCATGAGATGGAAGTGGAAGCTGACAAATTTGCAAACAACTTTGTGAACTTTGAAAATCCAAACATAAGAAAGTGGGCTAAATTCCCAACATTAGACGCTGTTTGGAAAGCGAGAAGAAGAAGTGAAGATACAAGAAAAGCGCGCGCACCAAGACAAGGCTAACCTCAAAGCGTTAGCCTAACCCCTTTTTCGAGCGTGCCATCGCTTTATTGGAGGAGTAAACGCGTCCAACAAAAACATGAGTCGAAATATTTACTTGAATTTCATATGACTTAAAGTAATCAAATTAGAATTTCATTCAGGGGAAACTTTATGGACGTTAAAGATGTTATGATTAAAGAAATAATAACAGTTAATCCCACCACAAAAATCAGAGATGCTGTGGATCTGATGAACAAAAACGGAATTGGTTGCTTGGTTGTGATTAGAAAAGATAAGCCTGTAGGGATAATGACTGAAAGAGACGTTTTGAAGAAGATCGTTTGTGGATGCATGAATCCTGAACAGACAAGGGTTTCAGAAATAATGTCTAAGCCTCTCATATTCGGTAGGGTCGACATGGATTGGCTGGAGGCTGTAAAGCTTATGTTGGACCGGAACATCAAAAAGCTTCCCATCTTAGATGGTGAGAGACTTGTCGGTTTGGTAACTTTGACTGACATTGCGCGCATACGCGTGCTACAGGCGCTGGAAACAGATACACTTACCTTCGGTATACTCAGTCGCCGCACCCAATCGTAGTTTGCAGAAGAAGATATGCACGACAGGTTTGACAGCTCAAACTATAGAAGCCTACATGGAACGATCTGGAAGATTCATTAAAAGAACAGCCCAAGCTATGAAGGAACAGTATAAAACAACAAGACAAAGCTGACCCCAGTTCCTATGCTTTCCTATTTTTGTAACATCCACTCAGTTGAGGTTACTTCCACAAGTAATGAGAATCGAACGGTGTGCATGCTGTTCTAAAAACTGGAACATGCTGTTCTAACCTATAGGATTAAGTAGAGTGTGCGGCTTTTTCAAACCAATTAAACAAATGGTAGTGGAAGAAGTGAGGCGGATATTCGTCTATGGGTTAATTCTTGCTTGCTTGACTTTAGGTGCGGGCGTGATCGGAGCTTGGTCGCTATTCCAAGGAACGCAAAACCACCCGGCAGGGGGACAAAAAGGAGATCTGGAACTCTCGATGACCGTAGATAAGACGGTAATCATTGCCGGAGAAGATATTGATTTTGCTTTCATCCTAAAAAACAAGGGTGACAAAAACACGACTTTCTGGATAGGCCCTCCCTTCTTCGACGCATACCTCTACGACTTAAACGATGCTTTGGTTGCCAGGTGGACCGAGGGAAGAGCCTTCGCTACATACATCGAGAAGATTACCCTAAAACCAGGAGAAACCTTCTCAAAAACCATTCAGTGGAACCTTTACTCCTACAACCATGAAACTGGAGGCTTCATCCCCGTCGAACCTGGCCAATACAAAATTTCAGGTGTTTGGCTGGGGGAACCTCGCATAGAAACCAGTAAGATTGGTATAACAGTAGAGGGAACCGGCGGCATGCATGCAGATGTGACTAAATTCAAGGCTGTTATCAACGGGATGAAAAGCGTGGACATCTTTGTGTGCGTCAACATAAGCGACGGTTTGACTGAGAAAGAAGCCGAGCTGATAGTGGGGACAACTTTCATCCAGGTTAAGGGAGATTATGTTACGCATCGATTGGATACCCTAACCTTTGATAATACCCAAATAGAAGCACATTATACATGGGGCGTCGATGAAAACGACATGGGACACATATTCGACGTGACCGCAGACCTCACAACGCTTCTGATAACGGTTGAGCACTGTTTCTGATAACAGTTGCGCGCAACCCTTCCTTTTTCTATTCTCTCAAAAAAATCAGTGTGCACATTATAGTTTCCAGAAGAAAAACGCAAAACGGGGCTAACCTCAAAGCGTTAGCCTACTCTTCCCCTCTTTTTCATACGCGCTCTAACATTCATGACGAATTCAACTATGTGTAAAGGTATCAATTCAATATCCATCTTAAGCTGCCTAACTTTACCTTGCGGTGTGCGTGTAAGATCCTTAATTCTTAATATGCAAGGAACACCAGTAATATCTTTCGTGTTGTTTACTAACTTCTGTACATATTCTGCGCTTCGTATAAGCTCTGGTAATTCATCCTCAAAAAGGATGAGATTAATCCTTTCAAGGCATTTCGTCATTTCAGTAAGATGCGGGTTAATCTCAAACATAGCAGGAAGTTGCTGGATTTCCTTTGTCAGTTGACTTCACCACTTGTCGAATTTTTTTAACAACTCATCCCTGCTGAACTTCACCACTAAGAAATGACGGACAACTTCTGAATATGGTTCTACTTCCTCCGAATGAAGTGTTAATTGTCCAAGGGGCATTCCGCAATGTTGGGCATAGTCCCTCAGTTTATAGAGAAACCTATATGAAAAACTGTTGTCATAGGCACTGGAGCAAGCATCCTTAAAACGTTTGACTCTCTGGGAATCCTTTCCATAGCGTTTTTTCAGATTAGTCTCGGAATGATCCAAAAAAGTACGAACTGCCGACAAAGAGTTCATTATGTGTCTATTTAAGTTTAGGGCCATTCTTTCAATTCGGGACCCAACCATACTGGGATTTTTGGTATGTTCCTCAAAGTATCGTTTCAATAAGTTCTCGTAATCCTCATAATTCAAACGTACAATCATGAAGAGGTGTTGATCACTTGAAAAGCGTATGAGGCACTCGCGTGCTTTTTCGTATTCTTCATACTCGGTATCGCTTAGCTTTCGTAGTGCCTCAATTTTCTCCTTACTTGCAACTTCAAGCTCTGGATTCATTTGTTATATCTCCTTCACTCTGATAAAAATAAAGAAAACTTCTAACTTTTCTCTGTTAGGGCGCGCGCGCCTTCTTGGTGCAAAAACCGTGACTCTCAATCTACCATTTACTGTTTATTTATTTACTACGGGCTACTCACTACATTACAGTTTTAATATAGAGAGTCCTACAATCTTTACTTACTTACTACGTACAACTCACAACAATAGAGGTTTAACATAACGATTTTCATTCATTCACTACCAACTACTCACGACAATACAAATTAAACATAGAGGAAACGTTTAGGATTTGCAGAACATTAAATGTCCTTGAACGTTATAGACAAAAAACATACACCTACTTTCCTAGCATATGGTCTTTGATGGTTCGTTCAAGTGTACAACAACTGTTATATACTTGAGCTTGTCATCTGAAAGTTTTACTGGATGGTGAGGCGCGTAAAAAAACTCCTTTCTCTTTCAGCAACTAAACGGTTTTATGAACTGTAGTTGCACGCGCGCCTCATTATCCAGATGTCACATTTTTCTCTTAAAGTTTCTGGAACTAACTTCTATTTTTCCATTTCCCTAATGAGCTCGTAAACTTTCCATGTCAAGTCTTCCTCGTTTAGTTCTTTTTAGGAAAAATTTATGCGTTATGTTCAGCAAGTAAAACATTAAGAAAGATTTCGAGAAAATGAATAGGAAATGAGAGAACATAAACATGGATAAGAGAGAGAAAAAGCAAAAGAAACCGAAGGCTGAGACAACGGATATAGAAGAATACTTGAAACGATTGCCTCCACCTCCTGAAGAACACGCCCACGAGTTGAAAATGGAGAAACGTCTCAAACGTATGCTTGAGGAACAGGAAAAAAAGAAGGCTTCTTGAAGTTTCTAATGTTTCCTATCAGGTTTTTCGGCTTAGCTTACGCTCCCTCTCGATGAACTCTCTCCTCAAAACTTTACCCGCGAGGCTTCGAGGAATCATATCTACGATTTCCACTTCTCTAATCTTTTTGTATCCCGCAACCTTCTCTTCCACAAATTTGATGAGTTCTTCCTCGGTAGCCTTAGCTCCGCCTCTCAGCGAAACGTAAGCCTTCGGGATTTCCCCAGCCACAGGATCAGGCTTACCTACGACAGCGCAGTCACCTACAGCTGGATGTTCCAAGAGCACCGCCTCAAGCTCAGCTGGTCCGATTGTAAAGCCCAAGTACTTGATGGTTTCTTTTTTGCGGTCAACAATGTAGAGGTAACCGTCTTCATCTATTTTTCCCAAATCTCCTGTGAAGAACCAGCCATTCCTAAGGACCTCTGCAGTTTCTTTAGGCCTTTTCCAATAACCAATCATAACCTGCGGGCCTCTAATGACGATTTCGCCAACTTCCCCGGGCGGAGGCTCCTTTGTGCCAGTTTCTATATCCACGATTTTTTGTAGAGTGTCAGGGATCGGAGGACCAACAGATTCCAGTTTTATCTGGCTCAGCGGATTTGTGTGGGTGACCGGTGAGGTTTCACTTAAGCCGTAACCTTGGCTAACTGTTACGCCAGTTAATTTCTCAAATTTTCTTGCAGTTTCTGGAACCATTGGCGTAGCTCCACTGTTGATATAACGAAGAGACGGCAAATTGTATTGTTTAAGGAAATCAGGAAACTGGGTTAGCAAAGTGAGCACTGGCATAACCGTGGCGGCAATCGTCACTTTGAACTTTTGGATGAGCTCGAGAAACTCTTCTATGTCAAATCGTTTCTGTATAACTATGCTGAGACCGAAGCAAACAGAGGCGCAAATTAGAGTTGTCATCCCGTAAATGTGATAGAATGGGAGATGAGCCAAAACTATGTCATCCCTTGTGCCTTCCAATCCATGAGTAAGGGCCAGCTGGAATATGTTGCTCACTATGTTGTAGTGCGTGAGCATGCAACCCTTTGGAGGGCCTGTTGTACCCGCAGTGTACTGAAGAACCGCTAAGTCTTTTTTTGGGTTGATTTTCACTTTTGGCGGATTGGGAGGATACTTTTCTATAAGTTTTTTGAAGAGGTAAGTGCCTGGATGCTTTTTTTCTCCAACAACAATGGCGTTCTTTAGCCTTGGCACCTTGCCTCGAATACTCTCTATTATGGGATATTTCTCTTCGTCCACAATCACCATCGTCGATTCTGAATCTTCAAGCTGATACTGGGCGTCTTTCTCCTTAAATGAAGGGTTTAAGGCGGTTACGGTGGCTCCAGTCTTCAGGATTCCAAAGAAGGCTACGACAAATTCGGGGGAGTTCCACATGTACAAGGCTACGGTGTTTCCCTTCTTTGCACCAAGGTCGGCTAGTGCTGTGGCGAGTTTGTCGCTAAGGGTGTCAATCTCCTTGATCGTCATCTTCTTAGGGTGTAATATAGTGAGTTTTTCTGGATCGAGTATAGCCGTAGTTTTCAAAACTTGGAATAGAGGTATTTCAGGGTAGTAAGGCCAGATGCCAATTTGGTAGTATTTTCCATACTTTCTGCGGAGGAATGGAACTTCACCGGGTATGGGCTCGGGATAAAACGACATCAACATATTTGAAACCTCAACATCCTTTGTGTATATTTTTATGTATTTATGGATTGGCAAAAGATTTGAATATGAACCGCCATGTATATGCGGTTAGCCGCCGTGGGACACTGGAACTAGAACAATTTCGTCGCCATCATTAACCTCGGTTTCAAGTTCCTGTAAAACGCTGATTTCCTTTCCATTAACAAGGATGAGTGCGTTTGGTCTAGGGTCCTCAAGCTCTGGGTCAACCAACGCTCGCTTAAACTCAGATGAAAAAGCTTCGGTAAGCTTCTCAATTGCTTTTGTCACAGTTGCGGGTTTTTCCAATTTCACAAGAACCCGGTTTCTTCCGGAAAATTGTCGGAATACCCCTAGAAACTTAACTTCCACATCGATAACCATGTTGACTCTACCCGATCATCTAGGCGCTTTCGCCCGTGAAAAGTTCCACTATCTCAGACGCGAGTTGAACAAGGTCGTTTACTTGTTCAATCACCTTTTCGCTGTCCGATCTTGGTCTTTGCGCTATTTGTTGAACTGTTCGTTCAATTTCAACAAGGAACTTCAAGACGGGGTCTTCAACAAACTGTTTCGTGTAAAGGGTTTCATGGACTATTGATGCGATGAAAGTGGGTTCTCCGAGACTGTAATAGATGGCTGCTTGAGCTTTTCTCAAGGCTTCCAAGATCAAACTTGGCGCCATGTAGGGCGCTTTTTGAGCTGCAGTCAATTCCGCCCTTGCTTCTCTGAGATAGCGTAAAGCCCAGCCTTTTCGATAGTTATTCATCATTGACAACCGATATTGCCTCCCTTTCCGCAATTTTCAGGTTATAGTATGGAATACATAAGTAATTATAAAAGATGCTGTAGCTTCCTAGGCTTGTTTCTCCTTAGGCTGGCTGTACGAAACGTATTTACAGGAAGTTTACAATGGTAACGACTTCAAGGGATTTCTGCAATGGCGCGCGCGCCGTGGTAACAGAACAACCTCTCGGAGACTGCTCCACAATAGAAGATCCAACAGCAATTGATGAACCCAAAAAAGCCGCTGGAGAACCTAGAAAATAGAGAGACAATAATCTTGTTCGCTGAATTTGTCCAAGTTTTACAATAATTCAGATTAATTCTGTCTTTTTTCTATAAATTTTTGTCCATTTCCATCAATAAGATTCAAGTCTTCCTTTTATAGAGTCTTTCCTATTTTTACTTCTAGGAGTTGGAGATGTGCAGCAGCCATCCATTATCTCCTTTCTCTTTCCGTCCTTCTCTTTTTAGCAGCTGCACACTACTCCAACTTTACGTAAGTCTTCTCTAAACTTATCCCTTGAGAAAACTTCGGTGTTGAAAACTCTCTTTTCTCACATAAAAGATGACTTAAACTAGAGCAGGTGTCTGTTTCATTCATGGTTCTTCTTCTGATTCAGGGGCTTCAGCTCCGTATGTTGTGGCCATTAATCGGGTTGTGTAGCCAGCTACTCTATTTCTCAGTTTTGTTGAAGAAATGTTTGTAAGAGCATCCACAAGTTTTTTGTTGTTTCCAAAGTCTGTTGTGAATTTGTCTGGAAACCGCGCCACCAATTCTCGAGCCATCCTCTTCACATACTCAGTTCGCACTTTACCCAAGTCTTCAATTGCCCTCCACGGCTAAACTGTTCACCTTCCCTTTAGACACCAATTGTCCCTTCTTTATGCCTTTTATCCCTTACGCATCTCACTCCAAAAAAGTTGGTGAAATCCCTGAAAATCTGGTCAGCAACTTCGCTTTCGTTGCGCGTGCATTCTATGATTTCGTCAACTCTCCGGCGGTATTCACTATCCGAAAAGTGAATGTAGACATCGACGAATTCCATGGTCACCCCTTGACTTCATTGTTAATACGTGACAGTTTCACTTGGGGCTAAAAACCTTTCTGCTAGTTTGTTTCAGTCACCAGTCTTTTCAAAGATTCCTCTACGCGTTGGATATGCCTCAGTGTTTCCTCTGAACCCTCAAACCTCTTCATTGTCTCCTGACACTGCCTCAGAACGTCCTCAAACGCCCTTCGATAACGAATTCTCTCCAACCACTCACCAATCTTCGCTTCCTCAAATTGCTTAAAAGACCAGCGACGCAACGAACAAAAATATTCTAAACAGACCTAAGTGAAAGTAAAAGTATACTGTTTTTCTTAGCGTTTTTTCTGGTTTTAAGAGGGAAGGTTAAGCGATTTACAAGCTAAATTCTTAAGGCAAACAAAAGTTAGATGGTTTAAAGGAGGTAGATAGCGGTGTCCTTTAAGAAGTGTTCGAAATGTGGCGGAGCGCTTGTGGAGGAGAAGTTGTGGTCCTACGGCGGAATCAGAATTGGGAAGAAAGACAGCTTGATTGGTTGGATGGGAGATAAGATTCGTTCTTTTTACTGTGAGAACTGTGGTTACATCGAACTTTACAAAGGATGAAAAATGAAGGTATTTATATTCTGGATCTCGACAAAAACATTGTAGGTGGTCACAATGAAAGAAACAGTTAAGGACAAGGTGGAAAAAGCCCTCGAAGAATTGAGACCCCAGCTGCAGGCTGACGGCGGAGACATAGAACTCGTGGAAGTAGAGAAGGGCATTGTGAAAGTGAAAATGAAGGGAGCATGCGCCGGCTGTCCAATGTCAACTATGACCCTTCAATGGGGAGTCGAAAACTTTCTCAAGAAAAAGATACCTGGAATAGTTAAGGTTGAGGCAGTTCAGTAACCAATCTGATTGGTGAACCCTTTGACCTGCTATTTCAGACATCTCCGCGGTTTTTTCGATAAAGCTGGAATCAAAGTCACCGCCGAAAACAAGAGGCAGATCGATCGGGTTATTCATGACATAATGAACGTAGAATACAAGAACTGTCCGGCTACATGGAAAGAAGTGAAAAAACGGATAGCTGAAGACGAAGAAACTTTCATTTCCCAGCTCAAGAAAGCACTAATCTAAGATCTCTCATGACCAACATTCCTCGTTAATGTGGAGGTCAAAATATGAAGGTCAAAATCAACAAAACCATTCTAGAACTGACGCAAGGCGACATAACAGACTTAGACGCCGACGCCGTAGTTAACGCTGCAAACACAGCTCTACAACTCGGAGGCGGAGTAGCTGGAGCAATTAGACGAAAAGGCGGACCAAAAATCCAAGAAGAATGCAACAAGATAGGAGGAACCCATGTGGGCGGAGCAGTCATAACAACTGGAGGAAACCTCAAGGCTAAATATGTAATTCACGCCGTTGGTCCAAGACACGGCGAAGAGCATGAAGACGCAAAACTTAAGGACGCCACATTAAACTCCCTAATCCTAGCTGACAAAAACAATCTGAAAAGCATAGCGTTTCCAGCCGTAAGCACAGGAATATTCGGATTTCCGAAAGACCGATGTGCCACAATAATGCTTTCAACCACAATAGCGTATCTAGAAGGTTTTACAAAACTGGAAAAAGTG
>Ga0209636_10005774_pt1 | contig 12643 bp, 8 predicted proteins | sample DeeMarSWOR152_54_FD_187464 | JGI IMG/M metagenome (GOLD analysis project Ga0209636, IMG submission 187464) | Marine sediment microbial communities from White Oak River estuary, North Carolina - WOR-1-52-54 (SPAdes) (version 2) | ecosystem: Environmental > Aquatic > Marine > Intertidal zone >...
TCGTCAGGGTTAGGTGCATTTGCAGTCTGCCGGAGGAGCTTCTGGTAAAAAAATTAAAAAAATTGTAAAAAAGTGCTTGACCTGTCTAAACAAATGTTTTAAACTTTCGTATAAAACGAGTGTTTAGGAGCTTTAATATGGCGATTTCGCACGAAAAAGGGGTAAATAGTGGTTCCGGTAAACCTGTTCATGACCGCTTACTCGATGCGGCAGAAAAACTTTTCTGCGAACACGGTTTCGAAGGCGCAAGTATTCGTGATATAGCTGCTGCTGCTGACTGTAACATCGCATCGGTCAATTATTACTTTGGCGGCAAGGATAAGTTATACGTAGAGGTTTGGCGCCGTCATCTGCTACCCATGAGTGAGAGCCGTATCGCGAGTATCGATAGAGTGATGTCTAAGAAGGATGATAAGCCCCGCCTAGAGGACTTGCTCAAGTCATTTGCGGATGCATTTATTGAGCCAATGCTGGATGAGAGCAAAGCTGGTCGGCTGGCCCAGCTTATGGCCTGGGAGATGCTTGACCAGCATTTGCCTCTGGATACGTTTGTTGAAGAGATGATTAAACCTACTATGACTGCTATGCAAAGGGCTTTGGTGAAGGCTTGTCCTAGTTTGGAAGAATCAAAGGTTCCACTGTTCACATTGTCTGTCGTTGGGCAATTGATGCATGTGGTCCACATAAAAGCTATGTTTAAGCAGACTGATATTGCGGGATTGCCGAAGTTTGACTTAACCGAAGCGGTTAACCACATTGTCAAATTCTCTGCTGCAGGGATTAGGGCTTGTGTAGAGGGAAAAACAGAATGAAAACAGAGATAGTTTCAGCTCCTGGTTTCTTAATCATTAAACGACAATCAAAAATTAATGGGTTGAGGATATGAAACGATTGTGGCAGAAATTGAATTGGTCTGTTCTTGGTGTGCTGATAACTTTGCAATTGGCCGGTTGTGTAAGCAGCGAGCAATTTTATGAAGATGTTAGTTTGTCGAGAGATTCTGCATACCGGCAATGGAAGAGTCGCAAGGAACTCCAGCAGCGGTCTGAAACGTATATAAGCGGTAAGTTAAGTTTAGAAGATTGTTTGAAGCTGACCCTTGCAAACAATAAGACTTTGCAGCGTGTCGTTCAGGAAAAAGAAATAGCCAGCGGAGAACGCTTGAAATCCTATTCAGCCATTTTACCTACTGTCAGTCTTACAAGTGAGTATCAGCGGCTTGATGAGGTAACGTCTTTTGATATCGAAGACCCGATATCCGGAGAAAAAGGAAAAGTGCAGTTTGGAGATGTGGATAACTACTCTGCTGGTCTTATGGTTACTCAGCCGATTTTTGCCGGCGGGTCAATATTAGCCAAGCTAAACGCAGCGAAGTTATTCTCGCTACTTACGGACGAGACAGTTCGAGTGGCGGTTCAGGATGTAATTTATACAGCGTCTTATGCCTATTATGATGTGCTGCTTAATCAGCACTTGCTGGAGATTAGCGCCGATGCTGTGCGCTCGGCTGAGGCGCATCTTAACAGCGTCAAGCAGAAACGACAGGGCGGTGTCGCCTCTGATTTTGACGTTCTAAGAGCTGAAGTAGAACTGTCCAACTTCCAAGCTGAATTGATACAGAACAAAAATGCTATCAATATTGCAAAAGCCAGTCTAATTAAGGTAATAGGCGTTTCACAGGACAGCGACTTTGTTCTCTCAGATGAGCTGGTTTACGTTTTTTCGGAGACGACAATGGAGCAAGCTGTTGAAGCAGCTTATCGAAATCGGCCGGATATCTTTAGTCGTGAATTTGATATTAAGTACCAGACGGAATTGCTTAGAATTGCGCAGAGCCGATATTGGCCGACAATTAGTGGATATTATAGCAATATATGGTCTCAACCCGACCCGCATAGTATGATGGAGATTGAATGGGGTCACGCTTGGCAGGCGGGGGTCACGGCCGCTCTACCTATTTTTGATGGCTTTTCACGGGAGGGTGATATTATCCAGCAGAAAGCACGGGTTAAACAGGCGCAAATAGATTTGGTCGATGCCGAAGAGACCGCTTTGTTTGAATTAACAAAAGCATTATTGAGTATTGAGAATGCGGTGGAGTTTGTTCAGTCCCAGAGGTTAAATCTTACCAGGGCAGAGGAAGGATTGCGGCTTGCGGAAGTCGGTTATAAAGAAGGAACGAATACTCAGGTCGAGATGATAGACGCTCAGGCAGCTTTGACAACAGCAAGGGCAAATTATTACCAGGCAATTTACTCGCATATAATCGCGAGGTTGGACTTACAAAAAGCAATGGGAACCCTGGCATTGTTTGAGGAAAGCAGAGGTCGATAAGATGAAGATTATGTATTGGATAATAGTGTTTGTGTTGGTGGGGGTTACTTTCTGGTTTGCCTTTTTTAGAAAAACAGAGAAACAACCGGAGCAGCAAGAAGTTGTCCCCGTAGAAGTTGAACAGGTGAGCACTAATTCGATAGAAGAGACGATAGAGCTTACCGGCTGGATAGAAGCAAACAAGCTTGTAGAGGTTAAGTCGAAGGTATCCGGCAGGATTGAATCACTGCAGGCGGTTTTAGACAATGGTGATACGGCTTTCGTTGAAGAGGGTTTGACGGTTAGTAAAGGCCAGCAGCTTGCAGTGATAGACCATGATGTTTATTTGGCGAATGTAGCCGCCGCCAGAGCGGGATTGAAAGCGGCAGAAGTTGAGCTTGCCGACGCAGAGCGAGAAAAGAAACGCATCGTTGCATTATATGAAGGCGGCTCGGCTACAGAGCAGAGTAAGGATAAAGCTGTTACGGCGGCTGAATTGACCAGGGCGAGATTAGACTCAGCTAAAGCTGCTCTGGAACTTGCTGAAATAAATCTACGTGAATCAACGATTAGGGCTCCTATTAACGGCATAATTACAGCCAAACATATTGACGAAGGCAACTTGATTGGAATCGGAAACCGCATTGTTACGATAGCTGATATGAAAACAGTAAAAGTAATTGTCGCCGTGGCGGAAAAATATGGTGCTAAAATTGCAGCCGGGACGCCGGCGAGAATAACAGTAGATGCGTTTGGCAGCAGAGTATTTAATGCGAAAGTATATTCAATCTATCCAGCTCTTGACAAGCAGACCCATACAGTGCAGGTGGAGATACGTCTGGATAACAGCGAATTTCTGCTGAAACCAGGTATGTTCGCAAGGGTTACTTTAATCACAGAGCGAAAGGATAACGTCGTTGTTATCCCTCGGGACGTTGTTCTCGGCGGCAAGATTGACCGGCATTACGTCTATGTGGTCGAAGACGGAATTGCCTACAAACGCTTTGTGGAGCTGGGAACCGTTGAAGGCGCAAGAAGCGAGATAACCGATGGGCTTATGCAGGATGAGACCCTCGTGGTTAATGGCATGAACTTCCTGGCCGACGGGATGAGTGTCGAAGTGGTACGGTTGGAGGATATCAAATGAAGCTTGCGCAGATTTCTGTAAACAGGCCTGTAACTACAGCGATGATATTTATCGCAATGGTGGTTTTGGGACTGGTGTCGTTGTCTATGCTGGGCCTGGATTTAATGCCGGAAATGGAGATACCGGCTGTGTCGGTGATTACCGCTTATCAGGGAGCAGGGCCCGAAGAAGTGGAAACGCTGATTACAAAACTAATGGAGGATACTCTTAGTACCATCTCCGGCGTTGATGAGGTAATTTCGGTCTCCAAAGAAGGATTATCAGCGGTGACATTGAGGTTTGATTGGGGTGAAAAAATAGATGAAAGCACCAACGATGTGCGCGAGAAAATAGATTTGATTAGGGACATGTTGCCGGAGGAAGCCGACAATCCGGTTATTTTTAAGTTTGACCTTGCCATGATGCCGATTGCAATCATTGCAATTACCGCTGAGGATAGTTATCCCAACTTGGAGGATATAGTTGATAATGAGATAGTTGACCCGCTTAAGCGTGTTGAGGGCGTTGCTGCGGTAACGCCTCGGGGGGGATTGGAACGGCAGATTCGCGTTGATATTGACCATGACAAGCTGGCCGCTTTGAACTTATCGATTGCACAGGTAAATTTAGCTCTTGCTGCTCAAAACATTAGTACACCCGGCGGTAACATAAAGACCGGCTACAAGGACTATCTGTTACGTACTCCTGAAGAATTTTCCAGCCCGGATGAGGTTGCAGAAGTCATTATTGCTCGCCGTAACGGCATACCAATAAAGCTAAAGGACATTGCCGATGTAAGGGATTTTTTCAGAGAACGGACATATGATGTGCGCATGAATGGTAAAAACGCAATGGCTATATTTGTCCAGAAGCAGAGCGGCGAAAATACGGTGGCGGTAGCCCGGGCGGTCAGGGAGCAATTAGAGACTATAAAGAAAAACTTACCACCTGATGTCGAAATCAAAATGGTAATGGACAACTCCGAGTTTATTTTGGCATCTGTATACAACTTGCGTAATACAGTTTTATGGGCTGTGTTTTTTGTTTTTATAGTGCTTCTTTTTTTCCTGCGAGACCTTCGAGCCAGTATTATAGTGGCGGTTGCAATTCCCACATCGCTGATAATCACTTTTTTGCTGATGTACTTAGCCGGTTACACGATTAACGATACTTCACTGGCCAGTCTTGCTATCGCCGTAGGTCTGGTAGTGGATAATGCCATTGTCGTTGTTGATAATATCAATCGTCACCGAAGTAGAGGCCAAAAGGCAAAGGAAGGTGCCATCTTCGGGGCAAATGAAGTAGGTGTCGCCGTAGTCGCCTCAACGCTAACCACTATTTCAATCTTTTTACCTATTGTATTTGTTGGTGGAATAGCTAAGGTTATATTTGGTCAGTTTGCGGCCATTGTTGTGATGGCCTTGTTGGTTTCGCTGCTTACCGCCCTTATGCTTGTGCCGATGCTAAGCTCAAAGCTTCTAATAATTCGCAATCCGAGCTCATCCAAGTCGGTGTTAGACTTCTTCTACAATTGGGGTGGGACCGTCTTAGATAAAATGGAGCAGGTGTATGTCAGGTTCTTAAACTGGGCGCTGAATAACCGTAAAACGGTTTTTATTTCCTGCGTTGTTTTATTTGCTTGGAGTATCGGGCTCGCTGGGCTTGTTGGGACTGAATTTTTCCCCGAACAGGACCAAAACCAAGTATCGGCTGAATATGAACTGCCAATCGGAACGCGTTACGAGCGCACTGGTCTTGTAGCACAGCAGTTACAAAAAATAGTGGAAAATAATGTCTCTGAAAGACGTGATAGCTTTATCCGCTGGGGCGTTTATGGTGGTGCCGGAGGCGGACACTTTGCTACAGAGGAGGAGAGCTATAAAGGTATATTGTTTATCAGCTTGAAATCTAAAAGGCAGCGCGAAGTTTCCCCGAGTGACCTTATAAAGCGGCTTCGCAAAATCACGGATGATATGCCAGGGGTAACCATTCGCTATAGTGCGGAAGACCCGCTTGAAGCGATGGTATTCGGCGCCGGCGGAAAACTGGCTGTTGAACTTTACGGCCACGATATGGATAAAGCCCGTGAATATGCAGAGGCCGTTAGTGAGGCGATGGCCAGCATTGAGGGCGTGGAAGATGTTCAAATCAGCCGAAAGCAAGAAAAGCCGGAGGTTAAGGTTATCATTGACCGCGAAAAGGCCTCTAAATTAGGACTTGATGTAAGGACCATCGGTAGGACTATAGAGACGTATTTTGCCGGTAGCACTGCGACGAGATATCGCGAGGGTGGAAATGAATATGATGTGGAGGTTCGTCTTCAACCGAAAGACAGGGAACGGATTGAAGATTTGCGAGACGTGTTTATCAGTTTGCCCAGCGGTGGTCAGGTCAGCTTGGCCAATATTGCTACAATCGAGTATGGTATAGGCCCGACAAAAATCGAACGAAAAGACCAGGCCCGCTATATCACAGTTTCTGGTGAAGTCAGCGGCAGAGACCTGGGCTCGGTGGTAAAAGATGTTAGAAAAACGCTTGATAAGATTCCGGTGCCGCTTGGTTTTAGTTATAAATTTGCCGGTGCCGAAAAAGAAAGGGCAGAAGCATTCCAGCTGTTGATGATAGCCGTTGGTCTGGGAATGGTACTGGTATATATGGTTATGGCTTCGCAATTTGAATCTCTCCGCGACCCATTTATCATTTTTCTCTCGATACCTTTTGGAATCGTAGGTGTAATCATTTCATTGGCTCTGACCGGTCAAACATTGAGCATCGTGAACTTTATTGGGTTGATTATGCTTGTCGGCATCGTAGTTAACGACGGGATTGTTCTTATCAGTTATATCGGAATACTTCGGCGACGTGGGCACGATGTCTATTCAGCAATTGTTGAAGGCGGGCGTAGCAGATTACGGCCGGTTATATGTACTACCGTCACTACGATGCTGGCTATGGTACCTCTCGCTATGTCAAGAGGAGAGGGGTCCGAAATTTGGCTGCCGTTTGCCGTGACGATAATTGGCGGTCTGCTCGTTGGGACCATCATTACACTGGTGTTGATGCCCACCCTTTACAGTGTTTTTGAGGGCAGAGGTAAAAAACTATGAAAGCTGTTTTGATTGTGCACAATGCGGCGATAGATGAAGAAGTAAATGAAGCGTTGGAGTCCGTTGGGATTAATTGCTATACTAAGTTCACGAATACCCTGGGCAAAGGTGAGATAAGTGAGCCGCATTTGAATATCGATGTATGGCCCGGGATAAATACAGGCACTTTTGTTGTTACTGACCAGCCCAAGGCCAAGGAAATAATGGCGAAGATTCGCCAGATGCGAGGCAGACTCGGCTCAGAGGGCCTGAAGGCGTTTATGTGGGAGATTGACGATGTTACATAGGCAACGCAAAAGGCGGATTTTTCGCTGAGTAAACGGATTTTGGGCTGCAGCCTTGCAAGCAGGGGGGGGATTTTATTCATACCACAAAATTTTTCATCCATTTTCAAAAATTTTTCTGGCCAAATTCTTGTTGAGAGTGGATAATATTGTTAGTTTACATTCATGGGATGGGATTTTTTTCGGGTTGGGCTAAAAATGGACTCCCGATGAAAGGGGGCGAAAGTATGGAGACTACCGCAAATTATAAAGCGAATGTCGAGATTGTTGCCGACTCTGAGACCCTCGCCCATCGAAGTCTTGAGCTTTTTATTGCTGATGCGCAAAAAGCGGTAAAAGCGAAAGGCACTTTTTACGTAGCAATATCCGGTGGGCACACGCCGAGACGTTTTTTTGAACTGCTCGGCGAATTGACGAAAGCAAAAGCTCTACTCTGGGATAAAGTGCAGTTATTCTGGGTTGATGAGCGGATAGTCCAGCCGGAGTCGCAATGGAGCAATTATAAGCTTGCTGCCGATACTTTCTTATCTAAAGTCGCTATCCCACAGGAGAATATTCATCCGATTCCGACCGGGCACAGCGATTTTGAAGCAGCAGCCCACATTTATGAAGAAATGATTCGAGCGGCTTTCGGCGTGCAGAAAAATCAAATTCCCGAATTTGACTTGATTGTGCTTGGTATGGGCGTTGAGGGACATACGGGGTCGCTGTTTCCCAATAGCTATGCATCATTTGATAAAGAAGATTTGGCGTGCGTTGTTTATGCGTTAGATGAAAAGCTAAACCGCATAACTTTGACACATCCGGTTTTACGTGCCGCATCTCATTTAGCTGTATTGGTTTCCGGCGGGGAAAAAGCTGGCATTTTGAAAGAGGTTTTGACCAGCAAGCCGGACGAAGTGCGGTATCCTATTCACACTCTTTGGCCTATCCTTGATAAGGTTACTTGGCTGGTCGACAGCGAAGCCGCAAAATTGTTGTAATATCGGTGTTCGGCTTGGAGAGACTACTTCCATTTGGTTTCGAGGGGGCCTAAGCGCTCTTTTTGGTCTCTGCAGACTTAGTTCCAAGCAGTAATACCGGTGCGGCTATTGCGACAGAAGAATAGGTGCCTATGATAATGCCGAAGCCGATTGCGAAGGTGAAGCCCCTCAATGCTTGGCCGCCAAAAATGTACATTATCAGCACAACTATAAAGGTTGTGAAAGACGTTAAAATGGTTCTGGAAATGGTCTGGTTAATGCTGTCAGTAATAATCTGCGAGTTGAGCTGGGCCTTTCGACGATTTTCTCTAATGCGGTCAAAAACAACAATGGTATCGTTTAGAGAATAGCCGATTAGGGTCAGGAAGGCGGCTATTATGGCCAGACTGATTTTGAAGTCCCCGATTAGAAACTTTTCACCGATAGGCGTTGCTGCGATATAGGTGCAGACAGTAACGGCGCCAAGCGTAATACATACATCGTGGACCAGCGCTGCAATTGCAGCAAAGCCGTAGCGTGCAGTTCCGAAGCGAACCCAGATATAGATAATGATAGCAAGCAGCGATAGGACAATAGCTCTCAAGGCCCGGTGTTTCGCTTCCGAGCCAACCGAAGGGTCTATCTGTGTTACGCGGGGCAGAGAGGTCTCCTGTCGAGCTGCGGCCAGGACTTTGGTTCTTTCGTTTTCAACAAACCGGCTCCATTCATCCTCGGTTAGTGCGCGGAAGCCCGCTTCCGGGTGAACGCTGAGATAAACAAAAGACTTTATAGGTTGATTCGGCTGCATTGTGTTTAATGCGGCGTCAAGGATTTTAGAAGGATGGCGCCAATCAAGGTCTCGCATATCCGGTTTGAATCGCAGGTTTTTGAACCTTTGCTCGATTTCTTCGGCTGTGGCCGCTCTTTCAATACTGCATTTGAGCTTGATTCCGCCCACGAAATCGGCAAGCTTAGGATAAGCATCGACAAGCTGCTCGGTTATTTTTTCCTGAGAGGTGATTTTGGGCTGAAGGTTTTGCTGAATTTCCAACTGGTCCCCGAAAGCAGTTAGTATTGCATTGTTGACAACCTCATCGATTTCTGGCTCTGAGACCTCGGCCTCTGGGAAAGCTGTCGAAAGCACATCTTTTACCAGAGCTTTGTTCGTTTGACTTGTTGTTATAGCAAATGCAGCAGGATTGCTGTGTTGTGTTACGAGTAAACCGTTTAGTCCGACACCCATCTGAGCCTGTGCTTTTTCAATTGCTGATGTTAGATTGGCGATTGTTTGCTGGCCGGTCTGCGAGAAGGTGACGATAGCAGTGGTTTTATTCGTCTCTGTTGTGTTAATTTCATACTGTTTATGAAACTTTTGGCCGTCCGGTGTTACTTTATGAGGTTTTCCTATGCTGTAAATGTTTGCTGCTTTGATGCCGGGGTTGTTGAGCTTGTCTCCAATTTCGTGGATTCTGTCTTCGACGTTTTGCCTGGTTAGCTCCACACCATCTTTTAGATTAACCACAGCGGAGGTTCCGCCGGTGAATTCGATATCATATTTATTGTTCTTCGTGTCATCTCTTGTAAAGAAGACTACAAGTCCCGCTATGATAAGGACACTGGAAATGGTGAAAAAGACCGGCCTTAATGCCATCCAGTTTACGTTCGGCTTGTGTATGATACTGAGCATAAATAAATGGTCTTTGATAAACCGCCTGGCCAGGAGGAAATCAAATATTACACGTGTTACAAACAACGCGGTGAACATACTCGAAACGATACCAAGCATAAGCACAATAGCGAAGCCCTTGATTTCTTCCGAGGCGAAGCCGTAGAGGATTGCAGCGGTGATGAAAGTGGTCAGGTTTGCATCAAAAATAGCAGTAAAGGCCCTCTGGTAGCCGTTTTTTATGGCGATTCGTAGTGAAGAGCCGCGTTGCTGCTCTTCCCGGATTCTCTCGAATATGAGCACGTTCGCATCAACGCTCATACCGATAGTCAGGATGATACCTGCGATACCCGGCAATGTGAAAGTTGCTCTAACCAGTGCCATTATCGCCAGGACAAATAGAATATTCATAAGCAGTGCCATATCAGCGATTGCGCCGGCAAGGGTATAGTAGATGAGCATACAGGATATCACTACGACAAGACCTATAAAGCCGGCTCTTATGCCCTGGTCACGATTGTCGGCACCAATGGACGGCCCAATTGTTTTTTCTGAGATAGGCGGTTCTATCAGTCGAGCGGGCAGAGAGCCAGCGTTTAGCTTGTCGACCATATCCCGAATTTCCATTTCATTGAAGTTGCCTGTTATTTGACCATGCGTGCGTATCGTGGTTAAAATATTGGGTGCCGATATTGCCAGGCCATCGAGCATGATGCACAATGGTCGGTCGATATTTTTTCCGGTAACGTTGCCGAATAATTTTCCACCTCTTTCGTCCAGAACGAAATCGATGGCCCTTCGGCCCGTCCGAGATTCCGTGCCTGGTGCAGCTTTTATAAGTTGCCAACCTTTGTCCCCCGTACTGTGCAGCATGCACTGGTCTTTTTTGTTGCTTGTCAAGACATAATATTCATTGCCAAATGAGGCCACAATCGCAGGACGTCCATCCGCATCGACCGTTTTAGCAATAGGACGTCCTTGCTCATCGACCCCTATCCATTCTTCAACATTTTCTACTTCGCACCATACGTACTTGTCGTCTGATGCATATTTCGGTCCCTTTTCTCTAAGGGCCTCGATGTAGCCGGCCATTGCGTCGGCATCCACTTCAGGATGCCCTAAAGTCGGCAGTATCCTCCACTCCAGTATGCCTGCTCCTTTGAGCATTTGCTGGAGGTCCTGGGGGTCGTCAAGCCGGCCCCTGAAAGGATGATATTCGCTGTAGGCCGCAACCACATTATCAATTTCTTGTGCCCGGTCGGAAAATTCGCTTTTGAGTCCTTCGATAACTCTGGCTCTTTGTATTGACTTGAAGGGCATTTCGAGAACAGCGTCTATCTGGTCCTCAGTCAGGTTTAATTTGCTGATGCCTCTTTCCGCATTTTTGTACTGGACGTTTTTACCAGTTTCAGGGTCGGTTAGCTGCTCAACGGCCTGGCCCCACTCGGCATACGTTTTGACATACTTTTCCAGCATATCCAGGTTCGGGTTTTCTCCCAGGAAATCCTTCAATGATTCCTTTAGCTTTGAATTGTTGAGAGTTATCCATTGGCTGATATTTTCCCTTACATGGTTCGGGTCAATTCCAGCCAGTGGCATCATGCCCTCTGCGGTTTTGGATTCTTTGTAGAGGTGGTCTCTTTTACTTTGCAGCTCTTTGCGTTCATCATAAGTAGTTGCAAGCGTTTGAAGAATTTTTAGTCTATCAGGGTCATCCTGGGCAAAATCGTTGAAATCTTCGGCCCGCTGTTCTACCGGCTTCTGTAGGGAGCGTATAATGCTTGCCCAGCTTATGTTTTTGGCCAGCAGCTCTGTCTTAGCTTTGTCAAGGTTCTGGCGTTTGAGGACGGTTTCTGCGCTTGCCAGCGGCATTTGTATTTCAAAGCGGGTGTTACCATGCGGTCGCCATACAATGTTTTGAATGTTATCGGGGTCTATTCGCCTTCGAAGGACCTTTATCATCCTTCCGGACAGGCCTTTCTCATCCCCTTCTCCGAGTCCCTGCGTATCGATTTCATAGATAAGACTTGTCCCACCTGCCAGGTCTAACCCGGGCTTTAAGGTCTTGCTTGGTGGATATAACGTCCAGCCGGCTAAAGCCACCAAGGCAATAATTAAAACAGCTTTCGGCGCCAGATTCTTGTCCATAACTTTCCTCACGTGCGTGGTTAAATGGTAGTTGGTTAAATGGTTAAATAATTACTAATCATCAATTACCAGTTACCAATCACGATTTATCCTTCGATAAATTCCTGCCAATTGCTGAAGGGGCAACTTTTATTTTGGTATTATTCGACTCATCGACCTTCAATATAATCTCGTCATCCTTGATATCCATGACGGTCCCGATAATTCCGCCGATTGTTCTGACCCGGTCATTTTTTTGTAGCGACTGGACCATTCGTTTATGCTCCTGTTGTTTTTTTCGAGGCCCTCTGAAGAGAAGCAGGTACATCACTACAAACATCAACGCAATAAAAATCAACTCGGTGCCTCCGAATGGTTTTCGCTGCCGAGTTACAGGCTCGTTAGAATCGGCTGGAGTTTTCTGTATCGTTTGACCTTCTTCTGTGACCGGCTCTGCCGGAACGGTTGAAATCGGCTCATCGCCTTCTGTCTGAGCTAATATCCATACATTTTTCATTTTTGTTTTCCCTTCATAACTGATAATTGGTTACTGGCCATCGGTAAGATGTTAAATAATCAGTAGTCAATAATCAATAATGATTTTTTAAGGTTTCTATTTTACGAGGTATTGCAAAAGTTGGTGGCTTTTAATTGCTCGGCTGCCCAATCGTCAAATTCGTTTGTTTCTATGGCTTGCCTTATTCTGATCATCAGTCTCTGGTAAAACCTTAGATTATGCAAGGACACCAGAATTGGGCCGAGCATTTCTCCTACGTTGAAGAAATGTCTCAAAGCGGCCCGGCTAAAATTGTTGCAGCAGTAACAATCACATCCGGCTTCGATTGGCTCTGCCTGGCTGCTGTGGGTGGTGTTTCTCAGCCGCAATTGCCCCTCGTTCTTGGTGAAGGCACAGGCGTTTCGTCCATTTCGGGTCGGCAGAACGCAATCGAACATATCGACACCGGCCTTGACAGCAGCAATAATATCAGCAGGTCTGCCAAGACCCATTAGGTAGCGGGGCTTATCCTGCGGCAAAAGCTCAGCAGTATGAGAAACCG
>Ga0209636_10005775_pt1 | contig 12641 bp, 8 predicted proteins | sample DeeMarSWOR152_54_FD_187464 | JGI IMG/M metagenome (GOLD analysis project Ga0209636, IMG submission 187464) | Marine sediment microbial communities from White Oak River estuary, North Carolina - WOR-1-52-54 (SPAdes) (version 2) | ecosystem: Environmental > Aquatic > Marine > Intertidal zone >...
TGATGTGGTAACTGCATTCCGCAATGTACAGCTAGAGATTTTAGCCTCCAAAATTTCAGGAAGAGACATTGGCACCTACAGTGAGGCCATGGATGTGCTCGCTGGTGAGGTGGTGGAAGGAGAAGACGTCCTGGACATCATATCTCAGATGAACTGGTTATTAGAACAGAGAGAAGCAGCACTAGCCAGAGGAGATGAAATAGAAGCAGCACAATTACTTAAGGAATTCTTTGAATTGTTCAAAAAGCTGGCAGGACTCATCAAGAGTTAGCTTTACTGTTCAAAGACAGAATAATTTCTTGGAGATTACAGTGACCTCGTTCCTTGGTCATCTGATCTCTTTGATCCTGAATGCAGTACACGTCCTGAGCTCTCAAAAGTCGTTTCAATCACTGCAACCCACAGATGAGACTCTTCTATGTAGGGAACCTTAAGTTTGTAGGGTTCTGTGCAAAACCTTCTCACCAATGGTTTTTTCATTTCATCTTCGTGTAATTACCAACATCCTTCTGCAATTGTATCAGGCAATGAGCTAAATATCTGCGGTAGTCATGAATTCGTCTTAGCAGAAAACCAAGAAAAGGTTCTTAGGTTTTGTTCCGAAAAGTTTTTATGAGTCCCTAACATAAATTGAGAAGGGATTAAAATAAAGGTAGCTGCGCAGCAAAGAATAAGGAGGAACCTATGATACTGCAACAGACGCCCTATACTAACATGTTTGCAATAATATCAATCATTTCTATACTACTGGGGCTCTACATATGGCGGCGATTCCGCGTGCCTGAGGCTACTATAGGAATGCTCCTCATATTGGCCAGCGTCGAATGGATGCTTGCATCTGTGTTCCAATTGGGAAGTATTGATTTGCCTTCCAAACTCTTCTGGAACAAATTGAAATACATAGGAATGGTGATCCTGCCTCTTCTGTGGGTGATCTTTACCCTATACTACACTGAGCATGAGAAAAAGGTGACTCCTCACAATATTGTATTCTTGAGCTGCATACCTGCTGCTACATTGATTCTGACGTTCACCAACGGAATGCATGGGTTCATCTGGAGCAGGATCACCCTGGAGGCAAAAGATACATTTTTGGTATTGTATCATACCTACGGGGTGTGGTTTTGGGTCAACATTGTGTATACCTATGTCTTGATCTTCTTTGGCTCCCTTCTACTCATTTTAATGTTCGTCCGTTATCGAACTCTCTACTGGTGGCAAAGTGGGGCATTACTGGCAGGTGCTCTCCTCCCCTTGTTCTGGAGCATGCTGTACCTGCTTGAGGTGAACCTTTACTCATACCTCGAACCTATGCCGCTGAATCTCCCTGTAATGAACCTCGCACTGGTATTTGTCCTCCTTTACGTGAAAATGGCAAAAATTGTGCCTGTGGCGCGTGAACTCGTCATTGAAGGCATGAGTGATAGTGTAATTGTGCTGGACTCAGAAGATCGTATTGTAGATATGAATGCTGCAGCTCAGCGCTTGATGAATGCTGCATCAAACTTCATTGGACAGCCAATAAATGAAGTCTGGTCTGATTGGAGTACCTGGGTGAACCTGCCACGTGATCAGACCAAGATAGGCAAAGAAATAGTATTGGATCAAAAAGGGGAGCAGCGCACATATGATTTACGGGTCTCCCCCTTGACCAGCTGGCAGGGGTACCTTGTCAGCCGTATCGTTGTCATCCGTGATATCACTGCACGCAAAAGAGGAGAAGAGGAGATTAGAAAGTTCAAAACCATTTCTGACAGGGCAGGCTATGGATCTGCCATGTGTGACATTGAAGGAACCCTCATCTACATCAATGAGTCTTTTGCCCAGATGCATGGATACACTGCTGAGGAATTGATGGGGAAGCACATATCTGTTCTTCACAATGAAGCACAAATAAAGGATGTGAATGCGCTCCACGAAAAACTCATGGAACGAGGAGACTACACTGCTGAAGAACTGTGGCATAAAAGAAAAGATAATACTGTGTTCCCCACGTTGATGAACGGCACCCTCATACAAAATGAAGAAGGAATCCCTCACTTTGTAGCCATCACAGCAGTCAACATTACCGAACGCAAACAGGCAGAGGATAGAATCAAACAGCAGCTTGAAGAAAAGGAGGTATTACTACGGGAGATACACCATCGAGTCAAGAACAATTTGCAGATTGTTTCAAGTCTGCTCTCTCTTCAATCCAGATATATCAAAGATAAAAGGGACCTGGAGATGCTCAAAGAAAGCCAGAACAGGATAAGATCCATGGCTCTCATCCATGAAAAACTGTACTATTCAGAAAACCTGGCCAATATTGATTCCAGAGAGTATATTCAGACACTGGTGCACAGCCTGTTTCAATCATATGGGGTGAGCATGAGCAGGATTTCATTACAGTTGAATGTGGAAGATGTATCTCTGGATATTGATACTGCCATTCCCTGCGGATTAATCATTAACGAACTAGTGTCCAATTCTCTGAAACATGCCTTCCCGGAGAGAAAGGGTGAAATTTGTGTAGGTCTTCATACTGTTAATGGTGATATTGAATTAGTGGTCAGTGACAATGGTATTGGTATACCAGAAGATGTGGATTTCAGTGACACACAATCATTAGGGCTGCATCTGGTCTCTGTTTTGGCAGAAGGTCAGCTGCGTGGTGAGATTACTTTGTCCAGAACCAAAGGAACTGAATTTCGCATCACCTTTAGTGAACCCACCTGAATCCATTGTACCACATATTAAGTGACTTGATTTGTATATTTTTGGTTATATCATAAGGGGATGAACTCAATAGAGGGACTGTTTAATTCAAGGAATTGGAAGGAATTGGGATCAAGAGAAGATGTGGAATATCCATTATGTACAAATTCTCAAGGAGTAATCAGGAATCTCGTTCTAATGCTGAATTACTCATTACATTTTGTTTTTCTTTTTTAGACGAAAATGGAAAAATATGAAGGATTAAATGAAGATATTGCCGCATATGTAAACTCGAAAGGTTTTTATAGATTGACTGACATATGAGGTAGAGGAATAAACATGAAAAGAAAGATGGCCACACAATAGTGTAATTTAACATATGGGAGAGTGAGATAATGGCCAGAAAGATTCTCATTGTCGAAGATGAGCAAATCGTGGCTGAAGATATCCGAAAGAGCCTCCAGCACTTAGGATATACAGTGCGTGGTATAGCACCTGCAGGAAAGGAAGCTCTCTGCAAAGTGGAAGAAGAACTACCAGATTTAGCCCTGGTGGACATTGTGTTGAAGGGGGATATGGATGGGATTGAAGTTGCTCGTCGCATGCGTTCCCAGTTTAACATCCCTGTGGTATATCTCACAGCATATGATGATGAAAAAACATTGAATCGGGCAAGAACAACAGAACCCTATGGATATTTGTTAAAACCATACAAAGAAAGGGAACTGCACACCACCATAGAAATGGCTTTATACAAGCATGGAATGGAAAAAAAGGTGGAAGAGAATCTGCAGCGGTTGGTCACCACCCTCACCAGCATAGGGCATGGGGTAATTACCACCGACATGGATGGACTGGTCACATTCATGAACCCAGTGGCTGAAGAGCTGACTGGCTGGGACCACAGCCATGCAGTAGGAACTGTTCTCCAGCAGGTCTTTCATACTGTAACAGACTCAGGTGAGTCCAAAGATATCATATCGGAGGTCTTCAAGAAAGGTACGATTACTGTAATGGTCAGCCATACCTTGATATCCAAGAATGGAGCAACATTCCCCATTACGGCAACAGCTGCCCCCTTACGAGGTGACCAGGGAATTGTTACTGGAGCAGTGGTGGTCTTTTCTAATATCATTGAACAGAAAGAAATGGAAGAAGCTCTCAAAGAAAGTGAGGCCAGATACAGGGCGCTTTTTGACCGCAGTGTCTACTGTGTGTTTGTACACGACTTTGAGGGGGATTTTTTAGATGCCAACAACGCAGCGTTAACCCTTCTGGGATACACCAGGGAGGAGATTCCTTCCCTCAGCTTAGCTTCTCTCATAGATGAAGAGCAGATGCCGCAGGTTGTAACCATAATGGAGGAGATAAAAAAGCATGGATTCCGGACACAACCTGCTCAGTACAAATTGAAAAAAAAGAACGGCAGCTACGTCTGGGTAGAAACAGAGGCTTCTCTCATTTACCGGCAGGGAAAGCCCTATGCGATCCAGGGGATAGCTCGAGATATTACTGAGCGCAGACGAGCAGAAATGGAATTAAAGAAATTGTTTGAAGCCAGCAAATTAATCAATTCTACCATGAATATGGAAGAAATTTTTGAATTTATTTCAGATTCCATTAAGGAACTAGTTGATTTTGATTATTTTGTCATTTTCTTGGTAAAAAATGGTCATGTATATGCTGCCTACTCTGAAGGGATAGCAGGTTCTATAGAACCAATAATGGTGCCTTCTGGGGAATGGGTTATTGGACAGTGTATAGAGAACAAAGAGAGCATGTTCCTTGAGAATGCCCCAGAACCAGCACTGCACATGCCAGGTGTAACACAACAAGGAGGCTCTGAGATTGCGGTTCCCCTGGTGGTGGAAGATGAATGTGTGGGAGCGCTGTACATTTTTAAATCTGCACCCGGTGTGTATGAACAAAAAGATGTGAATGTGCTGAGACCATTCAGTGAAGTAGTTGCATCAGCTATTGAAAATTCCAGGCTGTACCACGAAGTTCACGAGCTTAACCGAGAACTGGAAGAGAGAATTGCAGAACGATCTCGCAGAATGGAAATCATCCTGAACACTAAACAGGACCTCCAGGCAGAAACCAGCTGGGAGAAAGGGTTACAGATTATTGTGGAAAGCATGGAGAAGATTGGATTTGAACGGTGCGGTGTATTCCTGGTGGATCCACTGAGAAAAACGCTGGATGCCCATGTTAGAAGAGGGGTCCAGGTGCCAAGACCGGATGTATCAATTTCACTGAAAAACACTGAGTACTTTGGAGTCACGTGTGTTTTAAAAAAGCGGACAATCCATGTGAAAGACTTCTCTACAGTGGAGGGAAAGCAAGTGACCTCTGAATCCAATTCGTTTGTGTGGGTTCCCATCATTGTTCAGGATGAAGCATTTGCTGCACTGGCAGCAGACAACGTGGAGAGCGGAAGAGTGTGTACTGAAGAAGATGTTAGAGATTTAGAGATTCTCGCTGGCATGTGTGCAGCCTTCATTGATCGAACCCGAATATTAGTAGAACCAGTGGCGGAAAAGAGTCTGCATACCAAATTGAAATTCAGGCTTGATTTCTCAGAAACATACCTCATAAAGGAGAAAAAACCAGAAAAATCCTTTGAAATATTTATTGATTTCGTTACCCACGGTATACCTGGATTTATGGTTTCTCGAACGTATCCAGAAAAGGTGAAACGACACTACAGGCTGCAGAAGACACCCATGCTGTGGTTATCAAACACCCAGGTGGATAATGCTATAGATCCCAATGATCTCTCTAAATTGATTTTCATCATAGAAGATTTCACCAAAAAAAGCGAGCATTCAGTGGTTCTGCTGGATGGGCTGGAGTATTTAATTACACAAACTGATTTTGAAGGAGTGTCAAAGTTTTTACATGAACTGAAAGATATGATTGTGCTGAATAATGCGCTGCTGTTAGTTCCGCTTCACAAGGACGCCCTTTCTGTGAGAGAGTACAGCGTTTTGGAGAGAGATCTCATAGTTTTAGATTTCGGTTAGTGATTCTGTATCATGTGCTATGCCAGTTACACTGATGCTCCTCAAAGTTAGAATAAATGTTCTTTAATTGATTTCACCCCCCCACCTACCTGTAACTGGATAGTCTCTACACCAATCCTGTTCATACGTTCTTCAACCATCAACACATCTTCCGGGTAGGAATTTACATAGAGGAGAGCACCTGTATCAATGCTGACGTACGCTGTTGTACCTTCTTCCCTCAAGGCCTTCACTTCTGCTATCACCTGAAAGATTTCAGGTGCCCACACAATCGGTTCTCCTTTTCTAGTCATGGTGAGTGCATGCAGGAGCATGCTATCTGTTTCTGCCAGTTTTCCAATTGTTGGGACATCATGCGTTTTTATAGCTCTCTCCATTTCATACAACAGGGTGTGCACCGACTGCAACCGATGCGCTACCGCAGGAGAGGTGAGCATCTGTACCTCTGAATATACTGGTTCCACCAGAACGCCTACCATTCCCATCTGTAAATCGTCCTCGATAACAAAACTGTAACAGAATTCTTTCTGCAAATTTGCCCTCCATCTGGAAAACCACCCTGTTATTGATCGAGGGGCAGATTGTGCTCCCTTTCGTGCAATTGTGGACAACTCCTTTGCAGAAAGGTCTAGCCCTGCAGCTTCTGCTGCAGCCATTGTCAGAGCTGCAAATCCTGAAGACACTTCCAGTCCTCTCCCCGGGACATTACTTTCAGAAACCATTCTGTACGCTTCTTCAATGCCTGAGAGCTTTTTAATTTCTGAAACTACTGCATCTATTCTGTAAATAGTTCTAAAATCTGGTGTCTCCCCCTTTATACAGATTTCTTTCTCTTTTTGGAATGCAAAGGTGGTCACTGTTTCCAAGGGGGCAGTGCACACTGATATCGTATCGTGGAAGGGTAACTGCGCCCGATGGTCGAGCACCCCATAATACTTTATTAACTCCTGTACAGGGTGGGCAGCTGCTGTGGCCTTCATGTATGAAGTATTTTTCCTTTCGGTTATAAATATTGGTCTGTACTGCATTTTTTTCAAAAGGTATTTATATAGCGCATTGCACTGTTTAATATGGACATAGAGTACGTATCAGGGATTACTTTTGCACTCATTTTTGCAGGTTACAATCTTTCCTACTTCCAGTACGTCAAAACCCATCCTCTGAAAACACAAAAAGGCAGACACAACATCTACCGGCAGTACTGGATAGAAAATGTTCTCAAACGGGGCAAAGGCATGGTAGCTATTCAGCAAATACGGAACATGACCACCATTACCACCTTTTTAGCTTCTTCCACCTTAATTTTTATGGGTGTGGCAGTGAGTTATGGGGCCTCTTTTCTTGTTGAGCACGACTATGTTGACTACAAACTCTCTGCGTTGATCGGTATTATTGCCCTCGCATTTTTTAACTTCTTATTTACCCTGAGGACTGTCAATCAAATTACTATCTTAATAGAATCTTCACCCTCAAAAATCGAAGAGCTAGAAGGAAAGCCCGCGGTACAGTATTTGACCCAGAAAGTGAATCAAGCGTTTTTTCACCACACATTGGGCATGCGCTGTTTATACTACTCTATTCCCCTGTTTTTTTGGTTTTTTGATCCTCTCATTCTTGTGGTTATCACCATCGTACTAACGCTTGGGATTGCCAAATATTTAGATTTCTAGCTTCTTGTTACTATTTTTCTTTAATGCGTTGCTGGTTATTTTTTATCCAATATTTGAAATAGAAATAGTACATTCGGAACTAAAGACTCAATGAAGTATACTCATCACGCAGGATGTATCATCTATTCTAGTTATCCTCCCAATAATCCAGACCTGCTTCTTCTAATCGACTCACGAATTCCTGTTCAAAGATTTCCAGAACCAGACTTTTTGGGTACCCAAGAGTAATGATCTCCTGAGGTGTTTTGTCCATGTTCAGCAGTATTTTGATTTCGTCTATCGTGTCCATTACCGATTACTAGGGTGAAACCTTTATAAATGTTTCCCATGAAATCGAAAGATTTTTAAAGGGATAAAAAGCAGACAGTGCTTCTTTTACTTCATATTACGAAAAAAAGGAGTTAGGATTCTTTGAACGGCTGTATGAGAAAGTGGACACGTTCACCCCCAATGGAAAAATCTTCTTGACGATTACCATTACCGCCACATTCGACAGAAGCACCAGATCACTGGCTGGCCGTGAATTGATTCTTGACTGGTGATGAAACCTATTTAAGGATGGAACAGAATATGACCATGATGAAATGGCTTTTCTTTTTGATAGTTTTTCTCCTGCCCGCAGGAAGTACTGTAGTGTTCACTGTCATAGATTCCAATGAAAATCCCATAGAGGGAGCAGAAATCTACTTCTGCGCCAGAAAGGCAGTAACAGATGCAGAGGGGAAAGCCACATTTGAGAACATCCCTGACCTTTCAGATACTGAATACAGCGGATGCACCCTTGAGATTCGAAAAGAAGGGTACCTTTCAGTGACGGATGCTTTTGCAGTCACTGAGGATATGATACTCACCTATATTTTGTACTCAGATATTATGGCCACCATTTCCGGCACCGTGTACTTTGACAGCTCGGATAATCCCGCCCCCTTCATTGCAGTGCGCATCTATGGTGCAGTAACAGACGAACCTCTGGCATCTATTCTCACTGATGAAAATGGACGCTTCTCCTTCGAGATTTCAGTAGATCGGCCCATATATGCTGTGGTATCTGATTATGAAGATCAGAAATTCTTCCTTTCTACAGACAAAGAGCAGGTTCTGGTGGTCAATACCAAAGGAATAATCAGTGATGTGGAAATTTCCATCCGAGACACCAAGGGAAGGCCGCTGGAAGATGTTCTGGCCACCTTGGAGTCAGATTTGGTAACCTACAAAGGAACAACAGATGCTAAAGGAAATGTCGTATTTCAAACAGTGACCCGGGGGAAGTATGTGCTCACCCTGGAAAAGGAAAGATACTCCACTGTTACCCAGGAGGTATCAGTAGCACCGTCAGAGAAAGATGGTGTGTATCATCTGGACTTCATCCTGGAATTAGCCACCAGTACTGTGGTAATTAACGTTTTCTCGGCTGCAAATAGACTGCCTGTATCTGCCACTGTGGTGGTAACTGCTGAAGGAGAAGAAGTGACCCGCATACTGGTTGAAGGAACAGAATCAATTACTCTGGAACCTGGGACTTACACGCTTGACATCAGTACATCAGGATTTGAACCAGTAAAACGGCAGGTTCTTCTTTTGGAGGGCCAGACCAAAAATCTCGATTTTGAGCTTGAAGCCTCCCAGAGAACAGTCAGGGCAAAATCAGAAACAGTTCCCCTGGGAATTCTTCTCCTTGGAGCAGGTGGGATTCTGTTCTTCATACTTCTCTATATATGGAAACGGTAGTTATTCAATTCTCTTTTCTTCTTTTATATAGATTTTATATAGTTATTTTCTTATTTTCTACTCTTTCTCTTCTGGAACAGATTCTTCCAGTAAGGTCTTTACTCTGTCCGCCACCTGGTATTTCCCTTTTCTCTCTTCCAGCAGTCCCATAGACACTAGTTCTTCCAGTTTCATGTATACCTGGGTGGGCGAACCCTTGGTATCCTTGGACAATTGGATGTAGGAGACAGGTCCTCCCTCGTATTGTTTGGCAATGACCCGTATGACATCTCTTAAATCCTTTGGGATACGGGCAATGTATTCATCAACAGAAGAGGGTGTTCTCATCACTAAGCTGATATACCGATCATCGATCAAATCCACCAATTCATCGCAGGCAGCTGAACTCAACACAATCTGCAAAATTCGCAGCAAGATTCTGGGATTTCCCTTCCCCATGTCATTGGCTAAAGCAATTGCACTCTCTTCAAAAGGATACACAGGATTCAAAGGCTCTTTTCCACTCTCTCTTTCTCTTTCCAGCCTTTTCTGGGCCAATTCCACTGCTTCTTCTTCCGATAATGGTTCAGAGCGCAACTGGTAGTGAAACCGTACCACAAAAGCAGGAAATAATTCTTGCATACGAGCAAACCCTTCAGGAGTGCAGCCCATGATAAATAAACAGCTAGAAGGCATGGCAGAAATAAACTGTCTCAACATTTCAAAAAGCAGAATTAATTCTTTTTCTGGAGCCTGCATAATGTTTTCCATTTCATCCAGTAGTAAAGCAGACAGTGCATAGACTTGCAGGTTGTCCTTTAAGGCTTCTCCCAATTCAGAAGAATCGTAATTCTCCTTGGTGAGCAAGTACGTATCTTTCTGGCGGCTCATGCTCTTTCTTAAGGAATCGAAAAACCCTGGAGACTTTTCAGATACAAAATCCTTAAAAATATCCACTGTCGTTCTGATAATATCGGAACTGTCCACTTTCAGATAGAGTGCAAACCCTCCTGCCTCTTCAATAACTTGAGCTATCCCCTTCAAGCGCTGCGTTTTTCCTGTTCCCAGATCGCCCACCAAACCGATAGCAATGGAAGCCCCTTCAGTAACATTAGCAATGGCTTCTGCAATTCTGGTATCTAACCTCTGGGATACATGTATGTCTTCCATATTTTCAATGCCCTCACTGGATAATTGGGTAAAAGGATTTGTTCTTAGATAAAATCGTGAATAATCGGGAGGGTTTTCCATCTCAAACATGAGAATGTATGGCGGTACCAGCTTAAATAGGTTGTGTATGACTGTATGACCATTGTTGTACACCATGATCAGCCACAGCACTTCGAGCCCCTGAAAAAGTCTCAAGGATTGCGGTTTCCTTTTTTCCGTCTAAAGGTAATCTTGGCAGTGATCACTCGTTCTGTGGAAAACATGCGGGCTGCAATGTATAATACACACAAAGTAAATACAGCCAAATATGCAATTCCACCCAAGACCATAGCATAGTTCTTCAATACCACTGCATTTGCTGCAATGGTGGGATGAGAGAACGGTAAGACCAGCAGCACATACCGTAATGCCGTTGGCAGGGAATTGATGTCTGCAAACACCAGAATCATGGCTGGAAACACCAAGGGCATGATAGTAAAAGATACTAAACTCTGGGCACTTCGCACATCTTGGGTGAACACAGCTAAGATCATGGCCAACGATAAAGCGGCCAAAACTGCCATGAAAATGCTGATTCCCAGTAACAAAAAACCAATGGGGGTAATAGATAGTCCAATGTCCTCCATACTGATGGGAATTTCCTGTGAGTCAAACTGGAAGGCCGACATGTAGTAACTGAACCCAATAATGTAAGCTACTGCAGCGATCAACGATACTACTGCAGTTCCTCCCATTTTTCCTGCTAAAATGGATATTCGACTCACTGGCAAAGTTAACAATGTCTCCAGTGTTTTGTTTTCTTTTTCTGTGGCCATGGAGGTAGCTGCCATCTGAGCCACAAATAAAATCATCACCATCAATACCACGGGAACGATAAAGGATTGAGAAGAAATCAACCCGGCAATTATAGTGGGAGAAACATTAACCCGCTTTCCCTGCACAATGGTCACGCTTTTTGCAGTGATGGGGTCTAGCACTTTGGCTGGGTTCATAGTTGGAATCTGCTCCTGAATTACTTTTTCAGAAAGACTCCTATTGATTCCTTTAATGATTTCATCCACCCGGGCTGTGGAAATGACTTCACCCATTCCCAACCCTTCTACAATGGTGTACACCTCTATTTCTGTTCCAGATGCATTCTGAATGTCAGCAGTGAACCCTTCCGGTATGACCATCAGCACTTTCACTTCTGCAGACTCTGCTTTCTGTATACCCTCTTCCACATTGTTCGAATCCACATCATACAGAGATACTCCTGGACTGTTCTCCAAGGCAGCAATAAAGGCTTGTGAAAACGCCTGGTTGTCCAGGTCAATGACTGCTATCTGGGTCTTTTGTTCTGCAGATTCTATCCCTGTTCTGAACATGGCTCCCATTGCCGGGAACATCAGCAAGGGTACCACGATCATGCCCACCACAATTTTGGGATCTCGTAGTAAATCCTTCATTTCTTTGATCAGGATGGTGGTGAATTTACTCATGGGTTACCGCCTCCATGAAGACTTCTTCTAAATTTTGTGCATTATACTTCTTTTTTAGTTCAGCAGGTGATCCTGAATCCAGGATTAACCCTTCCCCTATTAAGGCTACTCGATCAGAGAGAAATTCCACTTCCAGCATGTTATGGGAAGATAATAAAACTGTAGATCCTTTTCTGGCAAATCCCCTGATAATCTTTCTCACTTCCTGGGAGTTGATAACATCAAGGCCACTGGTGGGCTCATCGAGTATAGCTAACGGAGGTTCCATCATCAATGCCCTGGCCACCAGCAATTTCCGGGTCATCCCTTTACTGTAGGTACTCACTTTGTCGGTGATTCTATCTCCCAACCTGGAGATGGACATGCCTATTTGAATCATTTCTTGAATATTTCTGCCATCTGAGTAGAATTGGGCCATGAATTTGAGGTATTCTTTTCCAGAAAGGTTCTTGTATGCACCCGCTTCCTCTGGCAAGTAACTGATCTGTTTTCTAACTTCTTCTGGCTCTTCCTGTATATCGTATCCAAATACCCTTACTGTACCTGAAGTAATTTCCAGAAGGGTGGAGATAACTCGTAAGGTGGTGGTTTTCCCTGCTCCATTGGGGCCGATCAATCCAAAAATTTCACCTTCATTCACAGCAAAGGATATACCCTTTAGCGCTTCAATACTTCCGTAGTTTTTAACCAGATCAGTAGTTTGGATAGCAGTCATGGTTATTCCTTTCCTAGGTTATTGTTCTTACTATCTCCCCCTTTTAAATACTTTTCGTGAAAGGGTTTCGTACAGACTGCATTCTTGTACAGACACTTCATTAATGAATGGAAGCACTGCTCCAAGAAAGAAAAAACTAGAAGAGAAAGTAGACTGCAGCGAACTTTTTAAACGG
>Ga0209636_10005776_pt1 | contig 12640 bp, 14 predicted proteins | sample DeeMarSWOR152_54_FD_187464 | JGI IMG/M metagenome (GOLD analysis project Ga0209636, IMG submission 187464) | Marine sediment microbial communities from White Oak River estuary, North Carolina - WOR-1-52-54 (SPAdes) (version 2) | ecosystem: Environmental > Aquatic > Marine > Intertidal zone >...
GCTGAAGAAAAAGATTTAATCATTCGCTACGGAGAAGCATACCTGAAATACAAACAGGATACAGGATTTCTCATCCCCAAGAGGAAGCAATAACTCCTTGTTGAGAGATGTTTTTAAGGGCATCTTCCTATACAAAGAGGATCACATGAAGCCAGATGTTCCCCCAAATATGATCAAGCTTCAAAAGAACAAAGACATGCCCAACACCTATGATGTAGAAATGGACCATATTCCCCACGTTATAGAATACGATTCTCTTGAGTGCCACATTGTCTTTTATCCATACAGCCGCGAAATCCAGGGAGAGAATATCACCTTCAGCCCTTTTGAGGAGTATGTCCACGATATTCTATCTCACCAGCGGTCAGCCTACGTACAGATCAGCAGTGAATTTAACAAGATCTTTGGATTATTTCTGGGGTTCATCATTTTTTTAATCTTCTATTTATTCAAGCCAGAAGATCTTTTTTCTGTTGGATCTATCGTTTCTGTATTAGGGGCCTACATCATTGGAAAAGAAGTATGGGAGGATATTGAAAGGATGCTGGTGAACAGTACCAAGAGATGGAAAATACGATACCAGGAACCCTACTACTCATACCAGCTGGAAAAACATACCACCTTGACCCATTATTCGTACTTAGCAAAAGAGCGACGATATGGCAGCCCCCATTTACTTCCAGAGAAAATTGATTTTATTCAGCAGAGCAATTCCCAAACAGTGAGGATGTGTTTTGATTTAAAGGATCTCTCCTCATTTGAGGGACCGGCCCATGTTCTTTCCATTGGTATAGATGCGCATTTGCTGAAAGAGCTAGAAACAGAAGGATTCCTGTTTGGTGTAAAGTTGAGTTTCAACAGGAGATTTTTGTGGTTTGTCAGATGTTTTGAGTTGTTTCAGTCCATTGATAAGGATTCCAAAGGTTGTTTGGGCGAAGAAGGGAAGTGGAATGATGGGGCAGTGTTCTACAGAAAGACGATCATTGCGGGAAGGGTGAAATATTATAAGGAGAAAGGGATTCTTTCACAAAAATCCATTATAGAGTGGTCACAGAATTGACAGGTATGAGTATCATCCTCCTGAATTAATAATTTTGAGCCAATTACAAATCCATGATGAAGCTTCTCTATAGTTGACCACATTCTATATATGAATCTAAATATATAGTGAAAAGCTTTATATAGACTGTTGATTTATCTAAAGAAAAACTAAAGAGGTGAAGCTATGAATTACAGTTTGGACAAGTATACAACTCATGTCAAAGGTGAGAACAGAGGGAATATTGTCATGTTTACGCTGAACAGCTGTCCATGGTGTAGAAAAACCAAGCAGCTTCTCAACACAATAGGTGTTGAATATTCCTATGTGGATATTGACTGTGCAGCAAGGGAAGATAGACAACGACTCATGGAAACACTGGAAAAGTGGAACCCGGCGTGTATCTTTCCTACAGTGGTCATTAACAAAGATCAATGCATCAGTGGCCATAACCAGTTCAGAATTAGAGAAGCTCTGGAAAAACACCAGAGTACAGTTGACAAAGAAAATTAAAAAATTTCTTTGTATTCCCTTACTTTTATTGAATTTTTAACGAGTTTTTAACCTTATTCTGTTTTAATCAATTTTCTTATCTATTGTGTTGAAGCGATGGTGAAAAGGTTCTTACAATGTCAGTGGAAAGAGTCTTCTTTCATCATGCTGAGATGGCTTGCTGTACCCAAACGAAAAATATATAAGCAATTGTAGTATTCCACTACCGAGGTGATACAATGAAGTGGACAACACCGTCTTTTGGTATTGTGCAGCCAGCACACCACCAGTGCGATCTAGGTGGAGAACCGAGCGGAAAACTACCATATGTTTCTGTCTACTAGATAATCGTATTAAACTAACACAAGGTGCAAATCAGTGTAGCTCTGGAGTACAGAGCTACCAATTTCCTTTATCTTCCAGAAGATAGTCATGAAAAAGAAATATCCGTACATTGTCGATGGGTTGTACCTGTATAATAATCCAAACCAGCCCTATATCTTCTCCTTTGACCAGAGAGAAGCCCTCACCTTAAACCACCCTGCCAGCTTTATACTGGATAGGTGTGACGGAAAGACCTCTGTACAGGACATAATACAAAAAGTGGTCAAAGATTTCGCCATTAGCTATGAAAGAGCCCAAAAAGATGTGGAATACACGTTAAGGTATGCGCATTCTAAAGGGATAATCACCTATACAGTTAAGCCATTACCAGAAAAAAGGGTTCAAAGTGTAGGTAATGTTAATTCTTTTGTTCCTATTGAAGCGTTTGTCCAAATTACCTATAGATGTAACTTCCGCTGTGAGTACTGCTTTTTAGGTCCCCCTCAGAACAAGGATTTGGGCAATGTTTCAGAGGTTTTTGATCGTCTCTTTGAATGGGGTACTCGAAAAGTTGTGCTCACTGGTGGAGAGCCCATGGTGAGGAATGATTTTATTACTGTATTAAAGGAAGCTACACAGAAATTCTACCGGGTGGATGTTCAAACCAATGGTTACTTCATTAAAGATTGGGAAGCTGACATACTATCTCTTCCCACACATGTTGGGTTCTATATCAGTCTGGATGGTCCAGAAGAGTATACTGATGCCCTCCATGAGGAAGGAACATACAATAGAATCATAGAAGGAATAACCCTTCTTCAGCAGAATGACTATAGAATTCGCCTCTCAATCTTGTTGAATGCAGACAATATCAAGTATTACCAGCATTTGAAAAATATAGCTGAAAAATTAGTTGGTGACAAAGTTAGCTTTGGAATTGCTTTACCCATTGGTAAAAGTGCACAAAAAATTAAAGAAATGTACAATGATCAAGAATTTGTATTCAACTACTTACAAAAGATGGGAAGAGAATTACTGAAAGCTCATAACAACTCAGTATTTGAAGGGAGTTCAGCTAATCCCGCAGTGAACCAATGTGGAGCGGGGATAACAACAGTGACCATCACCCCAGAAGGAGATATTTACCCGTGCGCTACAGTGTGTACTGATAAACGGTGGGTGATGGGGAATATTTTCACTGATCAGTTGCAGAAAATCTCACAGCGTATCTCTCCTGTGTATGCTAACCGGCCAGAGCAGAAATGTGAAGAAAGTACAGGATATGCCCTTGATGTATTTGGGCTGGACTTCGGAGGATGTTTTAGCATTGCCTCAGAACTCTGCCAAAAAGGAGACACCTTCAATCCACCAGAAATCTGATCCTTATGTTACATCTTTTTCATCTTTCGTATGAAAGACAGGCTTTTACAAAAGCCTGGGAGGCTCTTTCCTTAGGGTGTCCAAGATCAATAGAACAAGAACAAATAATACCAAAGGGTTTAAATAGTGGTTTTTCAACATAATCTTACAGTGATTCAAATGTATTCAACAAAACTGACAAGTAAGAATCAAACCACAATACCTGAACATATTAGGAAATTCTTGGGGATAAAACCAGGTGAAAAGGTAGAATGGGTAATTGAAGGTGACAAGGTTATTCTAAGAGCCAAAAAAAGATATGAAAATCCTTTAGAGATCATAAGAACGTTGCAGATAGATACAGAAAAGGATGTAAAAACGCTGAGAGAAGAAGCAGAAACTGAAATGACCAAAGAGGCTTTGAGATGACTTTTATCGATTCGAATGTCATAATCCCATTGTTCAAAAGAGAGGATAAATATAAGGAACTGGCTGAAGCATTCTTCGAAAATCTCAGTCAACAGTGCCTGGTTTCTGGAATTTGCCTGCTGGAGCTGAGATTCATTTTGCGGAAATATGGTATGAGAGATGAGGATATAGAAAAGGCAATGAATGCATTGTTCTCGTTCAAAAAACTAAAATTTTTGCCTATAACTCCTGAAAACATAGAAGATTCCTTTAAGTATATTAAAGAATATGGATTGGGCTTTTTTGATTCTGTAATTCTTGCTACCATGGTGAATATGAAGGATTTTACCATAATATCAGAAGACACCGATTTCGATAAAGTTGGATTTTCAAAGAGAAGATCATTGCATGAGGCAATATCTGGAGATTATTTAGAAAAATAGTGAAATTTTAATCTATATTTCTTGAAAATTGAAAAAACTATCATTAGCTCTAAGCGACTGTAAAGGTTAGCTAAAAAGCGTCTGTACTCACCTCTATGAAACCTTTTTATTGCTATACATTTACTCAATTCATGGACATCTCACAGTTACTGTTGAGCGGTTACAGAATGACTGCCCAGCACTGCGATAAATGTGGATACCCTTTATTCGAGAAAAATGGCAAGATAATCTGCGCAAATTGTACAGAAGAGGGAAAAATCGAGCCACAAAGAGCGAAAGAACCAAAAAATGTTATCCTTGAGGAAAAGAAAGAGGAACTCCTAAATAGACTGAAAGAAGCCAAAGACTTAAATGAGATCGAACACATTCTAAAGTGCCTCAACCTTTTAAAGGAGTTGATCTAGATGTATCCAAAAATTGAAGAAATCCTCGAACAATCTGAAGACCCCCTTTCCACAAAGGACGTGGCAGAAAAGGCAGAAATAAATCTCTTTGAAGCAAGAAAAGCCTTATTAAGGCTGAGTGAAGAAGGAAAGATTGAAAGTGTGGAAAAAGAAGGGAAGATATGCTGGCAGAAAAAGAAAGAAGCAGAACAAGCAGAAAAACTGGAGAAAAGGGTGCAGAGAGCATAACTGTGTACTGAAGCCCTCTCCTTCTGAAATCTTACCAGTCAATGAAACTTCCAGGTGAACCCTTAAAAGAGGACAGCTCAATATCTCTCCATGCTTAAAGCAGTGATCTTCGATCTGGACGGGACGCTCACAGACTGCGACACAAATGGAGCCAAGAGAGAAGTTGCCTCCTGCATTGCAGAACTCACTGGAAAGCCTTACAACGCTGTTAAAGAGAGACTGGATGACATCCACTACACATTCAACATCAAAGGTATTTATGACCGGAATGTGTGGTGGGAGCGCATTGATCCACACCTTTCAGATGAGGAAAAACAGGAATTGACCAATGTGTACTGGCACCATATTGTTACCACTACCTATCTGAAACCCTTTGCTGAACTCCTTTTGAAAACGTTAAAACAGAAGGGACTCACCTTGGTTTTGCTCACCGATTATGATGGTGAAAGCTTTTCTAAAAGAGAGAGAATTAACCTCCTTCCTATTATCTCCTTTTTTGATCTGGTGGTAATAGCAGGAGATGATACAGCAGAAACCAAACCGTCTTCAGAACCCTACACCTACATTTTAGAAACATTACAGCTAGCCCCTCACCAGGTGCTTATGGTGGGGGATAAACCAGAAGTGGACCTTGAAGGTGCTCGTGATATGGGCATGAAGACTCTCCTCTTAAAAGGTGACTATGGAGATGAATGGGACCACACAGTCACAGATTTACCAGGCGTCCTCGCTCACATAGGCCAGCTCACAAAATAGCGAACCCACCGCTAACCGAAATTTCGTATCCAAAATTTGCTTTGATATTTCTGAAAAAATATCCTTATTTTACATTCTGGATGAAATGTGTTTGTTAATGAATCATTGAAAGGTAATAATTTATGGATAACCGCAAAGCTTATAAATGGTGACTGGGAAGAGTCATTGTGCCAATGGGTTGACATTGGTACAACGGGGTGAAGAAAGATGGAAGACAACAAACAGTATCTCTCAGAACTGTTCAACTTCGCATGTGTTCTGAGGGGAGAAGTAAAGCACTTGGAACAGATCAAGGAACACATCGTACAAGAATATGTGGATAAAGGGCTGGTCAAGCTGATCAAGCCCACCTACGACAAAAAGGAGATCTACATAATGACGGAAGATCAGTGGAAAGAGTACCAGGATCTGAAGCGGAAAGATGAAAGGTTAATAGGAGCAGGATTTCCCTAGTGGAGAAGGGATATCCATTCCCTTCTCTTGTATTCTTTACCTGTACGAAGTATCAGGCGTTGGGATCAGGTCACAGAATCGGGAAGAGCTCTTTTGTGATCATAAAACCCTATAAAGGTGAACAAATAGAAATGGGGATTTCCATAAATTCTTTAATGTAATTCTCTGTGGAGATGAGCTATTTACTCCAAAAAAGATAAGAACCAGAAGATGAAAAGCTCGCACTGCCCATGAGTTCTGTGGGAACCTGTGCACAAACCTTAAATGCTAATAACCGCACAAGTACTCATGCCTACTATTGTAGAAACCACATTAGAGCAAGAGATGAAAGACTCATACATAGACTACGCCATGTCTGTTATTGTGGGCCGAGCGCTTCCTGGTGTAAGAGATGGGCTAAAACCAGTTCACAGACGGATTTTATATGCAATGAACCAGATGGGGCTCACTCCTGATAAGCCTACCCGGAAATCTGCTCGTGTAGTGGGTGAAGTTCTGGGAAAGTACCATCCTCATGGAGATGCAGCAGTCTATGATACACTGGCGAGAATGGTACAGGACTTCAGCATGCGTTACCCCCTGATATCTGGACAGGGCAATTTTGGCTCTGTTGATGGGGATTCAGCCGCTGCCATGCGGTACACTGAAGTGAAGATGGCTCCCATTGCTCAGGAGCTTTTAGCAGATATTGAGAAAGAGACAGTAGATTTTGTTCCCAACTTTGATGGCAGTCTACAAGAGCCTTCAGTATTACCCGGAAAGCTTCCTAATTTGCTGATTAATGGAAGTTCTGGTATCGCTGTGGGCATGGCTACCAATATACCTCCTCATAACTTGAGCGAGGTGGTGGATGCCTTAATTACGGTTATTGATCATCCTGATGTTTCCATTGACCGGTTAATGAGAGTAATAACTGCTCCCGATTTTCCCACTGGGGGGCTCATCTACGGGAGATCTGGCATTGAAAGAGCATACAAAAAGGGAAAAGGAAAGTTACTACTACGGGCAAAAACCCAGATCGAGGAGAAGGACGGAATTAAGCGAATTGTTATCACAGAAATTCCATACCAGGTGAATAAATCCAAACTCATACAGGATATTGCAGCACTGGTACGGGAGAAACGTATACAGGGCATACACGACTTACGGGACGAATCAGATCGTGAAGGATTGCGCGTACTTGTGGAAGTACACAAAGACTATGTCCCTGAAATTGTAGTAAACCAGCTGTTCAAGCATACCAGTTTGCAGACCACCTTTGGCATTATTATGCTGGCTTTGGTAGAGGGAGAACCCAAAGTGCTCACCTTAAAGGAATTGCTGGAGGAGTACATCTCCCACAGAGTGATAGTGATAACCAGAAGGACGCAGTATGATCTGGAAAAAGCGTCTGAAAGAGCCCATATTTTAGAAGGACTGCTTATTGCGTTAGATAATATTGATGCAGTCATCAGAATTATTAGAAAGTCTCACACTACTGAAGACGCACTTTCGGCATTACAATCTCAGTTCAATCTCACAGAAACACAGGCCAGAGCTGTACTACAGATGCGCCTCCGGCGGCTGGTAGGCCTGGAACAGGAGAATCTCAAAGCAGAGCTGGAACAGAAAATGAAAGAGATTGAACGTTTACAGAAAATTCTATCCAGCCGCAGAGAAATTCTGGAAGTTATCAAAGAAGAACTTTTAGAACTGAAAGAGAACTACGGCGATGAGAGACGGTCACAAGTGGTGGAAAAAAGGCCGGAATTAACCAAGGAGGATTTGATCCCAGAAAAAGATGTGGTAGTGACCATTACCAGGGATGGGTATATCAAGAAAACACCCAAAGAGGTGTACCGCAGACAGAGGAGAGGAGGAAAAGGAGTCACAGGCATTGACACCAAAGAAGAAGATGTAGTAGAGCACCTGTTTATCACCTCCACCCACGATTACATCCTGTTTTTCACTGATAAAGGGAGAATATTCTGGCTGAAAGCATATGATGTTCCCACTTCCTCCAGGACTGCCAGAGGGAAACCCATTGTCAACCTGTTAAAGCTGCAGGATGAAACAGTAACTGCAGTGATGTCTGTGGATGAGTTCCCTGAAGACCAGTACTTGCTGAAGGTCACAGAAAAGGGCATGGTCAAGAAAACTGCCTTAAGTGAGTACGGGAACCCCCGTCCCAGCGGTATTATTGCCATACAGTTGAAAGATGACAATTTAGTAACTGTAATACGCACCGACGGGGATCAGAAAATCTTTCTGGCCACCAAGAAGGGAAAGGCTATCCAATTCCACGAAGAGGATGTGAGACCCACCGGCAGGGATACTACAGGGGTAAAGGGGATTACCTTACAGAAAGGTGATGCAGTGGTGGGAATGATCCTCGTATCTGAGGGAAGCGTGCTCACGGTAACAGAATTGGGCTATGCCAAGAGGACCCACTTTTCTGAGTATCCTGTGCAGCAAAGAGGAGGAAAAGGAGTGATCAACATGAAGATCACCAGAAGGAACGGGCAGCTTGCGGGTATGCGAGCAGTGACTGATACTGATGAAGTGATGATCATTTCAGAGCAAGGAAAGTTAATCCGCATTCCGGTTAAGGGGATTCGTACCATGGGCAGAGCAACCCAGGGAGTGATTGCCATGTCACTGGAAGAATCGGACAGAGTGAGCGCAGTCACTGTTATTAAGCATGAGGAGTGAGTGTTATGCGGTTGTTTGGAACCAGTGGTATCCGTGGAGTAGTGGGCGAGCAATTAACCTGTGATTCTGTCATGGACATGGGGAAGGCAATTGGCACCACCCTTCCTGTGCAGTCAAAAGTATGTGTGGCCACTGATCCCCGATTATCTAAAGACATGCTGAAAGCCAGCCTGACTGCAGGTATCCTTTCTACTGGGGTTAATGTGGTAGATATTGGACTGCTACCCACTCCTGCTCTGGCTTATATCACTAAAGAATTATCATTTGCAGCGGGAATCATGATCACAGCTTCCCATAATCCTCCTCAATTTAATGGGATCAAATTATGGAATCCCTCCACCATTGGCTATTCTGAAAAGCAGGAACAGGAAATTGAAGAGGTATACACTAATAAGGCATTCAGATATGCTCGGTGGGATACTCTAGGGCAGTTGTGCACTGATGATACAGCAAAAAACGTATACTTTCAGGCTATTGAGAAAAAAATATCTGTTCACACCAGCTTAAAAGTGGTTATTGATCCTGGAAATGGAGCAGCTTCTCACATTGCCACTGATCTCTTTCGAAGGATGGGCATTTCAGTCCTTCCTCTCAATGATACCCCTGATGGTACGTTTCCATCTAGACCCTCTGAACCCAGAGAAGACACTCTGGTTGATACTATCCAGTACATCAAAGATAACAATGCAGATCTTGCAGTGTGCTTTGATGGTGATGCAGATAGAGTGGTATTCTGTGATAAGAATGGATTTTTGGGATACAATGAAATGGTGGCCTTCATTTCCTATCTGGTGGCTGAAAAAGCTTCCAGGAACGTGGTGGCTACTACTGTGGAAACTGGTCGTTTATTAGATTCCGCAGTGGAAAAAGCAGGTGGTTCAGTGGTTCGAGGAAAAGTGGGAGATGTGGCAGTAGCCCGTTTGGTGAACGACTACAATGCCTGCTGTGGGGTGGAACAGGTAGGGGTGTACATTTTGCCCGAGATTGGGCTGCATCCTGACAGCTTCTATGCATCACTGTTGTTGTTACAGCACGTAAAAGATCCTTCCGAAATTGGTCAGTTCATTACCTCATTACCCCGGATGTATTTTGCAAAGGAAGGTATTACCTGCCCCAATGAGAAAAAAGAACCTGTCATGGACCAGGTAAAATCTTTAATTTCCACCCTTGAACCTGAAGACATCAATCTGCTGGATGGTATCAGAGTTGAATTTTCAGATTCCTGGTTACTGATCAGACCCAGTGGAACTGAACCTTTAATAAGAGTGATCTGCGAATCTGAATCAGAATCGAAAATGAAAACTCTTTTAAATAGAGGGAGAAAACTTGTAGAAAATGCGTTACAGAAGGTGAACCCATGAAGCTCGTTTTTCTTGCAGGAGGCGTTGGCAAGCGGATGTTCCCCATTGTGAAAGAGAAGTGTTTACTCAAATTTTTGGGTAAGGAATTAATCCTGCACCAGATAGAGCTGGCTCGCCAGGCGGGGATAACTGATGTGGTGGTAGTTTCCAACCCCCAGAATATTAAAGAAATCAAGAAAGTGGCCAGGGAAAAAGCAGAGTATGTGATCCAGAAAAAACCAAGAGGGATGGCAGATGCATTGTTATCTGCACAGGATGTCATTTCTACTGAAGATATCCTGGTGGTGAATCCTAATGATCTCTTTGAGCTCACTGCGTATACTGACATTTTAAAAGCAGCCAATATGGGAGATGCAGATTCCTACATTTTAGGGTACAAGGTGAGAGACTATTTCCCAGGGGGTTACTTAATCATTGAAGATAATAATGTCAAAGGTATTGTAGAAAAACCTGGTCCAGGTAAGGAACCCTCAGATCTGGTGAATCTGGTGGTCCATTACCATAAGGATGCAGATGCACTCCTCAGATTCCTGAAAGAAACAAAAAGCAGCCGAGATGATGTCTACGAGAGAGCATTAACCAACATGATTGAGAAGGGATACATGGTTGAGCCAGTGGTCTACCGGGGGTTCTGGACTGCTGTAAAGTATCCCTGGCATGTCTTTGATGCAGTACGATACTTCATGGATAAACAAGGGCCCTATGTGGCAGAATCGGCTGAAATCAGTGAGAAAGCCACCATAAAGGGGAAGGTGATCATTGAAGATGGGGTGAGAATCTTCGAATATACTACTATTAATGGGCCCTGCTATCTAGGACCAGGGTGCGTTATCGGGAACAATGCGCTGGTGAGGGACTACTCCCACATTGGAGAGAGAACTGTGGTTGGGTTTTCCACAGAGGTGAAAAACTGTTACATTGGTGCTGACTGCTGGTTTCACACCAATTATGTGGGAGACTCAATTATACTGGATGGCTGCTCCTTTGGTTCAGGAACAGTAACTGCCAATTTTCGGTTTGATGAACAGCCGGTAAGAGTGAGAATCAATTCACGGTTGGTGGATACAGGAATGGATAAGTTCGGCTGTATTATGGGTGAAAACTGCAAAACAGGCATCAATGCTTCTATTATGCCCGGAATGAAGATCGGTCCCAACTCTGTAGTAGGCTCCCACGTGATGGTATACCATAATCTGGGACCCAATACGATTTTATTGACGGAACAGGAGCAGGAGAAGAAGGAGAACAAACTGAGGTTTGCCAAAGAGAAGAAACTTGAGCTGCTGAAACGGCTGCTGGAAGGATAGAGAGGAGAGAAATCTGTAAAAGGATTTTGGAGATAAATGTCAGAATCACTGTAAGAAGAGAATAAAAGGACAATACTAATAGTGGAGCAACCGAAAAGTTTATATAGTTTCTACTACATAAAATAAACAAATGAATAGGGTTAGGAAGCGTTGGATTCTCACCATAGTGTACTTTGCCTTTAGTGCTAACCATCTTTAGGTGGAATTATGTTACGTGAAAAGATTTGTCCTGAATGTAAGAGCAAGAGTCTCGTTCAGGACTATGATAGGGCAGAGATTGTATGTAGCAACTGCGGATTGGTAATCGAGGAGGGTATACTGGACATGGGTCCTGAGTGGAGAGCCTTTGATTCTGAGCAGCGGGATGAAAGAGAGCGGACTGGTGCCCCCATGACATACATGATCCATGATAAGGGCCTTTCCACAGAAATTGACTGGAGAAACAAGGATATTCATGGCAGAGACCTTTCTCCAAGACGGAGAGCCCAGGTATACAGAATGCGAAAGTGGCAGAGCCGGATGAAGGTTTCTTCGTCTGCGGCTCGAAATTTAGCTTTTGCTCTGACTGAAATAGTTCGGTTATCCTCTCACTTGAAACTGCCCAAAAATATTAGGGAAGCAGCAGCTGTGCTGTACAGGCGCTGCCTCGAGGAAGATTTGATCAGGGGAAGATCCATAGAGGGAATGGCCTCAGCATGCTTGTATGCTGCCTGCCGCCAGTGCAGGGTGCCCAGAACATTGGACGAGATCAGTGAACACGCCAGAGTGGAAAAGAAAGAGATCGCAAAGGACTACAGATACATTATGCGAGAACTGGGCTTTAACCTGCCGCCCACCAACCCTATGGACTACCTCCCACGATTTGCCTCCCAATTAGGAGTCAGTCCAGCAGTCCAGCGGAGAGCTGCAGAAATCCTCCAGGAGGCCACCGATAGGGAGCTATTATCGGGGAGGAGCCCCAAGGGAATTGCAGCAGCCTCACTGTATATTGCCTCCATTCTGGAAGATGAGCGGAAAACCCAGAGAGAAGTCTCAGATGTAGCCAATGTTACTGAAGTTACCATCCGCAATAGATACAAGGAGCTCCAGGACGAACTGGGGCTGAAGGTAGAAATTTAACTTTTTTTCCTCTTTTTTTGTTCTGGTGTAACATTTGGCCGGGGCTACTAAATTGGTGGATAATCAGGATGTGTTGAGTACTTCTCTGTAATATTTTTCATACTGAGGAACAATAATGTCAGAGGTAAAGCATTTCTCCACTTTTTCCCGGGCTTTTTTACCAATTTCTCTTCTGTAGGAATCGTCTCTCAAAATGTCCACCGCATATTCTGCCATCTGCTCAGTGTCTCCCAGTTCACACAAAAATCCATTTTCC
>Ga0209636_10005777_pt1 | contig 12638 bp, 10 predicted proteins | sample DeeMarSWOR152_54_FD_187464 | JGI IMG/M metagenome (GOLD analysis project Ga0209636, IMG submission 187464) | Marine sediment microbial communities from White Oak River estuary, North Carolina - WOR-1-52-54 (SPAdes) (version 2) | ecosystem: Environmental > Aquatic > Marine > Intertidal zone >...
AGGTTTAAGAAAATTTTGGAGTACCTATTTCAAGAAGGTAAAAATCAAGCCCAGGATCTTCTTAAACCTTCTTTATCGATTGATTCATCCTTTGATCTTGGTAAACTTCCATTTATGACTTACTTTGATAAAATGGAGGAGATCTGTAAAGAATTAAATACAGGCCAAGAAATAGAAGAAGTAGCATTGTATATATGGCAATTAGGATTGGATTTACAAGAAGAAAAAGTTATTCGTGATGATTTCCCCTTTATAGAGAAAGCAGTTAATTATCTTATTAATAATAACCGTATTAATAGTATCCATACGATTGGTGATGTACTGGAAAAAAGACTCGAACAGTTTGCAGAAAAAAGAGATATTAGAAAATTTCAGAGTTTAAAAACCTTTTTAGTGAATATGTATACACGAATCGATGATTATCAATCAGCAGGATTTTTAAACGTCAAGATTGCGCAAATCTATGCTTCATGGGGGAATTATGAAAAACAAGTTTCTTGTTTAAGTGAAACAGCATCCCTCATTCAAAATGCTGATCAAGAAACAGTGAAAGCTTTTAGTGAGGCTCTCAATGAACAGTTTACCCGCTTGGAATCCTATGTGCCTGATTCAATTTATAATGAAATCTTATATCTTCTCGGTAACTCATACTTACTACTCAAAGATAATGATAAGTATGATTCGTTATTTTCAACTATTGCGTTAAAATCTCTAGAAACAAATGATTTTTCTAAAGCAATGGAATTTCATCAACAAGATTATGAATTTCTTATTAGAACAAAGAATTTTTCTCGGGCACTAGCGAGAGTAGAAGAGTTTTTAAAACCCCTTTTTTCAAAAGGAAAACATCAACTTGCTAAAAATCTCAGATCTAAACAAATTAAATTGTTAATTGAGTCAAAATCTTCTCAAGAACAAGTACTACAAATTATAAAAAGCCTAGAGGATCAGATCACGGAAACTCTTGCCCAAAAAGCCGATATTACACTGGTGAATGACCTATTTAATCATATCATTGACCTATATAATTATTTAGGATTGAAAGAAGCTCAAGGGGATGCATTATTTGAGATGGCAAGTCGTTTATTTGAATTGGAATATGTTGACGCTGGATTTGAATATCTCAATAAGGCCTATGAGCAATTTAAGATAGAAAATGCTATTGAAAAACAGGGTCTATTATTTGACCTCGCTTTCGAGAAAAAGAATTTTTACCAAGATCTTGCTGATCAAGCAACTGCAGATCGATTTCTGAATTTTTTAATTAGGAATCTCATAGAACTGAACCAGATTAAAGAAGCAGCAGAGTTAATAATGAGTCGTGCCATTCAGCTTATTCCAATAGATGAAGCTAAGGCTTCTGATCAGTTTGAAGAAGTAAAAAAGTTAATATCACAAACACAATCATCCGAGGATATTTTACAGTATTATCAACATTATGGATCTGCTCTTTTAAAAGCAGGGAAAATTAACAAAGGAATGGAAACTCTAGCAAAAGCAGAAGGTTCTACTTCCACAAATTCTCTATCAATTGCAGATACATGCTTAACAGTAGCAAAAGATAGATTTACAGAAAAAGACTATGATGTTTATTTTATCCTTGTAGATCGTGCACTATCTATCTATACTGATTTGGAAATGTTTCAGGAATCCTCATCTATTGCTCTTGCTGAAGCTCGGAAATTATGGAGTGTCAATAATTTACCTTACACAATGATCTATTTAGAACGAGCGTGGGCGCCTCTGGCGATGACTTATGATGAAAAATTAGCCCAATCAATTCAACCAGTCCTGCAAGTATCAGAAGAGTTTGTTACCGCTCTTTTTGAACAAAAGAAGTATGATGAAGCAAAAAACTTTCTAGAATTTCAAGAACGAATCTATAAACAATTAAACCTCACAGAAAAAATTTTAGAGGTAGAGAGGAGGAAAATTGATGCTTTAATTGGACGTGGTAATCTCGATGGCGCCCTTTCTCAAGTTCTTGATATGGCAACTATTGGAATCGAAGAATCGAAGTTTAAAGAAACAGTAGCTCTTCTAAAAGATCTAATGCCTAGATTTATCACAGCATCCCCATTAAAAGCAAAAGACCTCCTTAAAATTTTCATCAATATCCTCCTGACGATGGAACCAACAGAAACAGCTCTGAAGATCCTCTATGAATCCATTGATTCCTATATAATGTTGATAATAGAATATAAAAAGCAAAAAGAACTATTTCAAGAGCAAATTGCCCTTTTTTTCAGCGCTTTGACCGAGGTAGCAGAAGCAGAACAAGTTCTAGGCCACTTTATGATTCACTTTAGTCAAGAAATGACCAAACATAAAGATTATCAAATGCTTTTTACTACTTTGAAAAACAATATTGCCAACTTACAAATGACTAATTCTACTAATAAAATGAAGATAATAAATGAAATAAGCTCAATATTGGAATACCATGATTTAACTCCGCACACTATTATGGAAGGATTTGAATTTCTAAATGATTTAGCCCAAAATATCGATGATCAGAATAGAGAGAGTGTTTCACGCGTTTTTTACATGATTGGTATGAAGCATAAATCACAAAAGGAGCTTTTTGATCATGCTGTTCAATCAGCTCTTGAACAGTCAAAATTAATCGGAAATATTCCTCTTACATTAGATCTAATCTATGTGATGATTGAAGAAGACTTGAGAACAGAAAATTACTTAAATGCATTCAGAAGACTAGATGAGGTTATAGAAAAGATAGAACAAGCTCCAATTGCGATAACAAAGAAATTTTCTAAATTACTAGATGAATATCAAGTAAAATTAGCAAAAAAGAAAAATGATGAATTGATGGATCTTCTAGCAGCTAAACATCAAATAATCCGTGATAAATTCTTGAATCAGTAGATTCTTAAGATGAGGTTAATAGATCCAAAGACTATTCTTGATAATGAGCTTGTATTGAAATGAAATTATTAGACGAGGTCAAGAAAAAAAATAGCAACTAATAAAAAATAGCAAATGTAAAGTTCAATTAGATATTTTGAAGGTTAATTCTTATGAGTAGTGACTATACGGCTTGGTTCTGTCAAGAAATGAAAAAGCTGCTTGATTTGATAGCAAATCGTGTACATCAGACTAATCCTGTAGAAATCAATAAGCAAGTTGCGGAAATCCAGCGCGGAATAGAATATGGTACTAATAATCCTGGTTCAATTGATAATTTACTCCTCAAACTAGGTAGAAACTTTATTGATTCTTTTCAAGTTTACTTACGTCAAATGAAGGCCAAATCTCCCACAGGCATTCCACCTGGTGGTCAAGCAACATTACTTGCGGGAGTGGATGATAGTCCACTAAGGGAGGATGAGGCTACAAGCCAGCAATTCAGTGTTGATGAGTTAAAAGGGGCATTGAAAACACGAAAGAAGGAAAAAATTGTAAAGAAAATGAAGGGTTCCTTAGATCTATTGAAGGAATATGAAGATAGTTAATAAAATCTCCAAATGATTAGTTATGACTCTTCTTTTTCTGAAAAATTTCGAATATTCTTTATTCTTAAGACTCAAGCTCAGATACTAAAACATCAATCTGGTCTGTAAGTTCTTTCAATGTTCCATTGTTCTTGACAATATAATTTACGGGAAGTTGAGAGATTTGAATTTCGGTTAGATGATCAGACCATCTTTTCCAATCTTGATCAGAGATCTTTTCACTCATGCGGATTTCAAGTCTCTTTTTACGTGTTTCAGAAGATGTTTCAATTCTAATAAATTTGAATCCGAGTGATTTAAGATAGTCCACTTCATTCCTCCTTCGTATATCATCGACTACTATTGAATCAGAGGATTCTTGAATCTTTTTAGCTAAGTATTTTATCCAGACATCATCATCAAATTCACGAAAAAATCTCCCTATTCCTTGGAGTAAATCTCTGGTAATTTCTAATTCTAACTCCTGTGCAATTTCTCTCATCTTACCAGAAAGTCGCATACGGATAAATTTATATTTATTAATAATGTGTGTTGCTGCGGTAGATTTTCCACTTCCCATGTGACCGGTTATTCCAATTAGAAGCTGCATAACTATACTACCTGAAGAAAATTATTGTTATTAACTATAGATTTAGATTATTCGGAGGATCAAACTCATTAGAATCTGTCTGTTCTTTTTTCTCATCGGGACTTTTATCATATTGAGCCAAAGACAAATCAATCGATTCTGGAGTTCTTTCTTTGGGCTGAAACGTGACTACAGCGGGCCTTCGTGAAATGAAAATCTTTCGGATCACCCAACCAAGTCCGAATATAAATCCAGCGTAGAACGCAACTGATTCAACATATTCAAAATACATTACAGCACGAAAAAGAATTTCAACGAAGCCTTGGCTTAAAAGAGGGGCATCCGCGTATATTTCTGGGGTTGCTTCATGTAATTCATAGATATCACCAAGAATATTTGTTATTATCAATACAAAAGCTGTCGATATGAGAAGGAAAAAGACAGAAAGACGTTCTTTTACTCGTGGGGTCACAATAGTAATAGAAAGGAATTTGAAAGCGGCAGCTATAATAAAATAGAGAGGTAAGAGAAGAAATGGAATGTACCTAAAAGTGGGCCATATGACCTGGAACCATTCTGACAATGGGAGTAATAACTCATCATAGATCAGATAAATTATTGAAGGAATCTCAATATCTAGCTCTAACATTTGTAAAATACCACGTAAACTGTTCCAAAATAATCCCAGCCACGCTGAAAACATAATCAGATATTTCATAATCACAGCAACCTTAGGAGGGGAACGAGTGATAATCCGTCCACTTCGGGCTACTTCTACTCCTTTAAAAACCGCTGTGAATATAGCAACAATTGCAAATCCCTCTGCAAACCCAACAATCACAGTAGCGATAAGAGTAATGAAAACAAAATCGAGTTGAATTATATTTATGACATCAAGTGCACGGGTCATGAATACAGCCCACAAATCGGTCTTTCCCTCGAAGAAGATATCCCAAATTAACCATGCTACAACTGGAAGTAAATATAAAATGCCTATTAAGGGGATAATCAGTAGGAAGTTTACACTTGTTATAAATGCAGTTATTTTAAGTCCTTTCCACAAAATTAGGAAAATAAATTTGGCTATTTGATAAATCCACCATATAAGCAGTCCAATGAGAATAATTCCAATAATAGGCGCAATGGGAGTAGTCAACAGATCGGAAAGGAATAATCCGAATATTGGTATCCCAAGCCATGCTAATATTTTGTATAGCCGCTTATTTTCCTCTTCTTCATCTACTTTCTCCTCTTTTTTAAAGCGCGAAGCTACCCTATTTCTAGCAAGAGTTGTTAAAATGGATAGAAAAATCAACACAGAGAATGCAATTATGATTATGAAGAAAAAATCAAAATAGATATTTCGGGCAGTCTGATAAAATTCCTTCCCCGTTCCTATTTTCTCAGTTAGATCAGGAATCTCTACTCTAAAAGAAACAAGTACCCATTCCATAACAAGAACAGGAAGAAGTTCAAGATAAGTTGGTTTTATGTTCAAGGTAGGATTTTCTTGATACAGGAACACATCTAGGAGTAGATAGATAGCAGAACAAAATGATAGCGCCAATGCCGCAAAAAGGAAGAAACGGGTATTATATACCATTTGATTTGTTTCTTCGTCACGTAAACCAAATTCTGACGCCATATCGAATAAAACTATCTTGGAAAAACCGATAAGAACAAAAATAAAACAGATACTTGAAAGTAAGATTGCAATTACGTATGCTGGATCTTCAATTGTTGCAGTTGATAGATCAATTTCTTGAGAAACAAACATCACACCAATAATTAATAGTGCTATAATAAGCAAACCTATAATTTTATAAATCTGGCTTTTAAGGTATTCTTTCCATGGAATACGAGTCAATTCAGTTATAAAAGAAGACATCAAGCTTAACTCCTTTAACAAAATGTTTTACGTTCTTGTAGCTGGGAAGGAAGTATAAATCACCAATAAAATTAATCAATAGTCTTTTACATTGGTTAAATGCCTATTGTTATAAAGCTTAACTTCCTAAAACAGTTTGCAGGAAATCAAAACATTGTAGTTATATACTAAAGACTCTTTGCATAAAGTAAATGAGTAGATTTTAAAATTATAACTTCATTTACTTCTCAGTAAATTTTGATAAGTGAAAACTAATGAATTACGCCGATGATAAGGCAAAGTATCACCTTAAAATCATTGTTTGTGGGGCTGGAGCTGTAGGAAAAACTTCAATAGTACGACGTTACGTGGAAGATAAATTTGAATTCAACTACTTACTTACAGTGGGTTTGGATCCTACGAATCGTCGAATTGAGGTGGATGGAACCCTTGTTAATCTAGTAATCTTTGATGTAGCAGGCCAAAAACGTTTCCAGACACTTCGAGATATCTTTTTCAGGAAAGCCAATGGTGCTCTTTTAGTATTCGATCTCACACGATCAGAAACTCTTGATGAGTTGTACGAATGGAAAGAGCAAATTGATGATCGGCTTGGGAAAGATCGTATCCCTATAATTTTGGTTGGTAACAAATCTGACCTTGAGGACATAGTACGAATTGATTATGGTTATCTCGAAGACCAAGTTATTCCAGATTTTACACCCATCAAATATCTTGAAACTTCAGCCTATCATGATGAAAATATACGGGAAACATTTTTCTATTTAACCAAAGAAATTCTAGAACGGGAAGGTATTATTTCATCATAGAAATTGTATCCTGGTAAAAGAAGGGAAATGCTTTCTCCCTGTCCCTTTTTCTTATGTAATCCTTGTAAAGGTCCGCAGAGAATTTATTTCCGAGAGAAATCGTTGTAATACTCTCGTAGATTTAACCCTTTTGATGATTTTTTTGAAAATCCTCATATATTTTACTCTTCTACACATGCATAGTCTTTATTAGGTAAGGATTTCAAAATTTTATAAAAAATGGATTTATTTACACCTAAAAAAACGATGAATGATTTTAAAAGTCTATCTAGAGATTCTATTCACCAAAAAAAGTCGGAGACGGAGAAATTATTGGATGAAAAATAAATCCGACAAAAACCAACTTTTTATCCTAATATTTTTAGAAAAACATGTACACAAAATCATATTAATTGAGCAAAAAAATCTTGAAAAATAGGTTTATCAATCCTAAGTGCATTTCCTTCGCAATTTAATTCACATGCTCTACATTTCAGACAAAGAATGGGTTCTGCTAGTTCCGCCTTGTTATTATCAGTATCAAATACAAAACACCCCCTTGGACACACTTGTACACAGAACTGACAACCAATACAACGTTTTGCATTAAAATGTATCACCAAATCTGTTATCCTCCAATAATGAATGGTGCGATAATCAATCCAAAAATAATTACCACAGCTGCTCCAGCAAGGAGTATATAATCCTTTATGATAAAATCAGTTCCCCAAAGCGGTGTAAAGCCATCAAAATCTGTCCCGATAATTGAACCATATAGTAATAGGGTGCCAAACCCTATGATAAAATCCAAAGTCGAACTTGTAAAGAATAACATTGTACATAATGGAACCAGAAGGATAGAAAGGATCAAACCTTTGAATAATCCCGAATTGAAGGGAACCACTGGATAAAGAATACCTATTAGACAACCAAAAAACCATATATAGAATAAAAGGAATAGTACATTTGCTTGAAGCCACTTAGCCCATGGTTGTAGTACAAAACCAAGGGGTTGAGCTAAAATTGAAATTCCTAATACTAGAGGTAGTAAGATTAAGGAAATGAAGACGTTATGCGAGATACTATTCTCTAAACGTTTTTTAAGATTAAATTCCACCTGGGACATCTTTGTTGATTTTGATTGATTATTCTGCAAGTACTCGCTTAAATCTTCAATATACACTGGACCGAATTTCGCTTCCCATTCAGCCTTTTTTAAAACGATATGATCCACTCCAACAGCAGAAAGTTGCGGAAGTATCAACTGACGATGATTTATCGCTTCTGTTAGATCAGTATCTGCTATTTGAGCAAGAATCTTCTCTGCAGTAAAATTACCTCCAGCAGCGGAACACCAAACATTCACACCCTCGGTATCAACTACCAACAACCAAGCGCTAATGCTCTGTTTCTCTAAAGAAGACACGATCCTTTTATATGTAACGAAATAATTTGAAGTTACCAAAACGGAAGATTCTTCAGAAGGCCTGGGATTACCAATGGGATAAAGTCCGGGTTTAACGTTCAAATTGAAACCTGGAAAGGCGAGTCCTGCAATAGCGATTGAAAATACTTCTTTGAATATATCCAGCATAGTCATTGCAATCACACATCTAGGTTTGATGTTGTTCTATTTTTAGTTTACTCTCACTTAACCTTCTTTTTGATAACAAATAAAGTAAGATGTCCACTTAGGTAAGGCTTTTGATCGAGGATTGAACCATAAGTTGACAGAAGAGTTGCTATATCATGAGTAGGATGTTTTGGAGTTTTAGCGATTATTGCAGCTATTATGTAAGCGGGGAATCTCAGTAAATTAATAACTAGATGTTTGATTTTGCTTGCAGGTAATGATTCTGTTATAAGTATAAGAACACCATTTGTTTTTAAGCAAAAATGAAATTCATCAAGGGCTCTTTTAACCTCCTGATAGCTTAATTCCGAAAAAACCAGAGAACAGACAATAACATCGAATAATTCGAGTTTTAGTGGTAAAGCAGTAATTGAAGATCTAATCAGAGGGGGGCGAGATCTTCTTCCGAAAAATCTTTTTCGTGCTTGTTGAAGCATACTTTCAGATATATCAATACCAATAGGTTTTACCCAAGAAGCATCTACTATTTCTACAAAACGACCGGTTCCACAACCTGCGTCAAGAAGAAACTGATTCTCATGCAAGTATTTCTTTTTAATATATGTGTAGATCCTACCAAGACGACCTAAAGTTAGAAAGTTGATTAACCACTCATATTTACTTGGTGCCTTCTTTTCAGCTAATGTCATCAAAATTGTTGCCATTATATTGGTCAGAGAATGAAAAAATTCGTTATTAAATCAAGTTTTTGTCAATAATAAAGTATCTAATATTTTTAAATCTTTAGAAGATTATCTATAATCGTTGCCCCATGACTTAATCCATCATATTAAGCACATGGGAAGGTGGATTCTTCATTTACTTTCTATCTAATAGTAAGAAGTAGTGTAACTTATTTTAATCTTTCTGATTCTTCATAAAAAGAAGGATGAAAAATCCACATAATGAAAAGAGACACGAGATACAAAAGATCAATAAATATTTATACGGATCAACTCCTCGTAACAAACCATCGATAGAAGGACCAAAAGCTCCGATAAGATTCGCAGACAACATTACCCAACCAAATGCTTTCCCTCGCTCTACTGAATTTTTAGCTACAAGGCTATTTGTTGAGGGCCAAAATAATGCATTTATCACACCCATAGAGATGTAAAGTATGAAAATTATCTCAACTACGTTAATTATGAATATTCCTATCAAAGTAAAAACTTGAAGTAGCGCGCTGAATTGAAGAACTACTTTTTCACCATACTTATCCGCAAAAAATCCACCTAAGAACTGTCCAGTAGATCCAATTAATGTTGAAAGACCAATAAATAACGCTGCTGTCGCAATCTCAATACCTTTGACTTCAGAGAGAAATGGTGAAAGAATAAAATTAATCATTCCTCTTGTTAAAGACATTGCAATTATAAAACCGAATGTCAAAAGAAGAACTAGAGTGAAATTATTTTTGAGTAATTTTTCATTTATAAAATCCTTTTTTTCAAACGCTGACGGAAAATTTGATTCATGATAGGATTCATGTCTTCCAACGAGAAACCAAAATCCTATTGCTAAGAAAATCAAAGGAAATGACCAAAATAAGTAGATTTGACGCCAACTGATTACATTAATAAATAAATATACTGATAATGGTCCTATTGACGAACCCAAACTGCCTCCAATCCCATGTAAGGCAAGAATTCGCACGTATTTCGATGAATAAGTTCGAGAATTTAGATTTTCAAAAGCTGTGGAAACCCAAGACAAACCTGGAGGATGATACAAAGCAAGCCCCAAACCCATCAAAATTACACCAAAAAGAATAACAATGAAAGAATCACCGAATAATCCAATTGATAGTGAACCCACAGCACCAAGGATTAAACTAATGACCATCATCGTTCCACGACGATATTTATCAGCCAATCGGCCAAAAATTGGAGATGGAAGTCCAGCAGCCAATGTTCCTACAGTTCCTAAAGCCCCAAGCCCAATCCAGCTTAATATGCCTAGATTAGGGAAGATGTCTTTTCCAACAAGAAGAAGAATGACTGGGAAGATAAAGAATGGAATCTCAACAAAACAATGTATAAGAAAAGCGGATATGAGGCTGGTCTTTGGTGCAATTGTCTTTGTCAGCAAATCATGTGACGTCCCTTAAATTAATTGGAAAAGAAGACTGGAAGATGCAAGAATAAATGCCTTTTATTAACTTTCAACTCTTAACAAAGTTCTGGTTGCTACTTCCAAACCCCGTTCACTTTTCTCATAATTGACCATTGCTACTCCTATTGCACAAAAAATTCCTCCAACGAGTGTAAAGATAGAGAATTCAGCTAAGAAAATCAATGCAAAGAATAGAGAGACTAGAGGGATAAGAAATTGGATGTTCCCTGCTCGTGTTGCTCCGTATTTTTGGACTAATTGCAAATAAAGCGTAAATGCAACCGCTGCAGCCCCAACACCAATCAACACTATCCCCCAGATACTTTCTAGGTTATAATTTTCTATTGTTGGAGGTGATTCGGTTATCATGGAAAATACAAGGAGAACAATTGCAGCTATAAGAAGATTAAGAGCAGTCACTTCTTGTGATTGACTTTCTTGAAAATGTTGTTTTAACGATAGAGAGTACCCTGCCCAAGCCACTCCAGAAAGAAATCCTAAAACATATCCAATAGTAAAATCTATAGTTATGACCGTACTTGTTTCAAGTGAGGCCAAAAAGACTATTATAATACCAAAAGTAGAGAGAACAAATCCTAAGGTCTTCTTGATGGTATATTTCTCATCCGTGAATAATAATGGAGCACATAGATAAATCAAAACAGGATTGAAATTAAGAAGAACTGAAGAGCTAGCTCCAAGGATATATAAAATAGAAAAGTTTTGGCCAATGATCATTAGAACCAGCCAGGCAGAGCAGAATAAGATTGGCTTAAAATTCTCTTTTAAGAGCTGTTTCAAGTTTACAAGTTTTTTTCGAAGTCCTATAATGATAAATAAAGAGAAAAATCCGAAAATATAACGGAGAAACCCAAAATACAGTCCTGGAAAAACACCTTTAGTACCAACCCACATTTTTGAGACTAATGGAGGAGTGGCCCATAGTATTACAATAATAAATGCTTTTAAGAAGAAATCTAAGTCAAATTTCTTTATTGAGGAATGCATTAGCTTAGAACTCATCAGCGAAAGAAAGAATAGAGAATCAGATCTTTATTCAAAAATTCCTTTCGCAAGTAGCCTTCAGGAAGAAATTCAAAATGAGCAATGATTTTACGCATAGGTACATTCCAAGGTCGCGTATATATTTTCACCTTTGACCAGTCATTTTTTCGTGACAAATCCAGACAAGCTTCAATTAATCTTGTACCTATGCCATTTCCTCGGTAACTAGGATCCACAGCTAACATATGAATCTGTGATGGGTGTTCTTTTGTTTCTGCTTGAATCAATGCAAAAGCAATGAGCTTGTTATCTTCCTCTTCTACAAGAAGTATGACTTCTTCTTTTTCAATCCTTGAAGTTAGCAGTGAAGGGGTAGGTAATTGCATTCCAGATTCTATTTCATCTTTAAAGCAGATAGTCATTAATTCTATGACCTTGGAGATGTCTTCTTGTTTAGAAGTTCGCATAGCTATTCCTATCTCTCTTTCTAATAAAGATGTTAAAAATCTTGAGACTCTCTAGATCCTTAAATTCTAAAAAGATCTAAAAAGATTTTCCAAAAAAACTAATAACCTCCTTCAATGATTTCACTCATTGTAAGAGTTTAAATAATGAAAGTATTTTACATTAAAAACTAGGGAAGATCTAAAAGTATAGTTGTAATATGATTTTGCTTTTGGAAGAGAAGATATGTATTGTCCAAAATGTGGGACTATAAATCCTGAAGATGCCCAGTTTTGTTTGGAATGTGGAACAGCATTTCCTAAACCCACAAAGATGGACTTTTTCCAACCTAGTAATTCTAAGTATTGCCCAAAATGCAAGGTATCAAATCCGATAGAGGGGAAATTTTGTTTTGAATGTGGAGCTCCTCTAGAGAAAAAAGGTCAACCTCAACCTAGTCAATGTCCAACCTGTGGAATAACAATAGATCCCTATCGATTGTTTTGCCCTAATTGTAGTCAGTCTTTGATCGTAAAACCTCTAGAGACAAAGATGGAACAAGAACAAGTTCCATCTATAGAAACCCGTACTGAATGTCCTGCTTGTGGACAACTCACAACAGGAGATTATTGCAGAAATTGCGGATATAACTTAACAATTCAACTGCGAAAAAGACCCATTGATTGGTGGTACTGTGATCGTGATTCAGCAATAATGACGGAAA
>Ga0209636_10005779_pt1 | contig 12633 bp, 10 predicted proteins | sample DeeMarSWOR152_54_FD_187464 | JGI IMG/M metagenome (GOLD analysis project Ga0209636, IMG submission 187464) | Marine sediment microbial communities from White Oak River estuary, North Carolina - WOR-1-52-54 (SPAdes) (version 2) | ecosystem: Environmental > Aquatic > Marine > Intertidal zone >...
AAGACCAATGGTACCGATTTTTGAATCAATTATGGTAGCTTCATATCCTGGCGTAAAGAATTTATCTTCCTGTAATTCTTTAAAGAGATGAACCTTTCTGTATTTCCCTAGGACTTCTCCAGAAGGGCCCACGACAAAAGCTGTGTTAAAGAATTTCCCATCCTCGATTTCGCACATTGATCCAGCAATTACATGTGTTTTTCCTTTGTATGCGAGCTTTCCAATTATAGATAAAATTTCTTTATGGTAAGTTGGTGGATAAGTTTTAAGTGCAGAATAGGCAAAACCAGTTGGCCACATCTCAGGAAGTACTATAACATCAGAATTTCTATTAATGGCTTTTTCTATAAGTTTTAAGCCCTTTTCGAGATTTGATTTTAAATCCCCGAGTTTTATATCCATTTGAATTGTTGATACTTTTATTTTACGCATTTTTATTCGTTTTCCTTTTCAAGCTCTTTTACTTTTTTAAAGTAATCCAAAGCATTCTTGACCTCTTTAAAGTCTTCCCAGGTAAGCCACTTTGGACTTCCTTTTGCTTTGGCTTGGTTTCTTAAGAGATACGATGGGTGAAATATCGGCATGGCAGAGATGTCCGTGCCCGGAATCTTATGCCACTTTCCTCTAACTTTTGTTATTGGTTTATCAATCTTGAGCACAGCTTTTGTAGCCGGCGAGCCAGCAAGCAGAATAATTTTAGGTTTAATTTCACGGATTTGTGCCTCAAGATAAGGATTGCAAGCTTCAACTTCTTTTGACACTGGTGTACGATTTCCTGGCGGTCTGCACTTTACAATATTTGTTATATATACCTCTTTTTCTCTATCAATATTTACTGATTCAAAGATTTTGGTTAAAAGTTGACCAGCTCTTCCCACAAATGGAAGCCCCTGAAGATCTTCCTCTCCTCCAGGACCTTCTCCTATAAGCATTAGGTTGCATGGAACAGGGCCGTGGCCAAACACGACCTTTGTTCGACCTTTATGCAGAGGGCATCTCTTGCACTTTTCTGCGATAGCTTTGACTTCCTCATACGAGAGTTTACTTAAATCTGGAGACTTTTCGAAGAGTTTCATTTTTACCTCTAGAGTTAATAATATCATGCAAGTTTTGTAAATTCAAATCAAGGTTAATATCGCGTAGGCAAGCCTCCTTGGCCGCTTCCGGAGGCTTAGGCTTGCGTGCTCCCGTGTAGGTCGGCATCTTATGCTGACTGTCGGCCTAAGAGACCGACCTACGTGAGGTGGGTGAAGATTAGGGTGACAATACTAAAATGGTCGTCCAGCCAGGTCTTTCTTCAATCCTTTCCAGGAAGTTATTCGGCAAGCAATTATCACCCTACTAATATTTTTGCTATTAAAGCAACCAAAACTACTAAGTATTTATTTCCCAATTTATGAAATCTCAGCAAAAATATTACGATAGATAATTGGAGATTTAATATGAGTGGAGCTTCGGGAATATATCTCAGACCTACCCAGCAAGGGAGGGTTTTCCCTCACCAAGGCATCCCTTTTTCCCTTGTTAGACCTTTGAATATTGGGCTAAAAACTGTTGATTCCTCAACTTATATCGCAGCACCTCCAGTGTCAAGAGATAACATACCTCTTTCTCCGCCAAATCCTGGTGGAAAGGTTGGGGGTTCTTCTGGAAGTGGTGATGAGAGTAGTGCGGATCAAAGAAAAATAAGAAAAACCTGGGAAGAGCTTAAAAATCTTTTAATTGAACATAAAGTCAAACCCGAAAGCATGAAGAGAATTGAGAATGCATACATGTTTGCCAGAAAAGCGCATAAAGGGCAGCGAAGAGAAGCAGGTGAACCATATCTTTGTCACTCTTTGAGAGCAGCGAAATATGTTATTGAACAATTCGGATTTGAAAATACGGATGAAGATGAGGCGACAACAATAGCAACCATCCTACATGATGTTTTGGAAGATACAGATGTTACTAGAATTGAGCTTGAATCAAACTTTGGTTTAGATGTTCTTAAACTTGTTGATGGTGTTACAAAATATAGGAAGACAGATTTTAGTAGCAGAGCAATTAGAAAAGAAAAGAGCCTTGAAAAACTTATCCTTGAACTGCTGGAAGATCCCCGAATAGGAAAAATTAAATTTGGTGGCGACAGACGCGATAATATGGAGACACTAGATAAACTACAAGATACTGACAAAGAAAGCAAAGAAGATAGACAGCAGAGAATTGCACAAGAAACCTCTGACATAGACGCAAAATTTGCAGAGTATCTGGGATGGTGGGGAGTAAAAGAAAAACTAGAAGACCTTGCTTTTAAATATATAAGAGGTAAGGAAGAGTATGAACAACTAAGCTACATAATGGAAGAGGGAAGAAAAAAAAGAGAGAAACTCGCAGAGCAGTTGGTCGAAGAAATTAAGGCTCACTTGATAGCTTATGGCTTTAAGGAGTCTGACATTAAGATGCGTATTAAATGGAGGACAAATTTAAATTTCATTATAGAAAGCAAAAGAAGGCCTGAACCGGGACCCCTATTTGACGTTGAACATATTGTTGTTGTTTTGCCGACAATAAAAGATTGTTATTATGCTCCTTATCCAATACACAGAAATTTTCGACCCCTCCCGGGAGAATTTAAGGATTATATTACCAACCCAAAAGGGTTTTTTCAGTCTATAACCACTAAGGTTATTTGTAAAATTGGTTTTGGGGAAGAAATAATGGAAATCATGTTTAGGACCGAAGAAATGGAAGAGCTTGCAAAGTTTGGTATTTTGGCAAAACGCAAAGAACTAGAAAAAAAGCCTGATCCTGAATGGGAGAGGGGGTGGGAGGAGGAGATGTTGAATTTGAAAAAAATGATTTTGCGTTCAAGGAGCTTATATAAAGATCTAAAAGGCCGTATGCAGAGTATTTTTGTTTACACATCAAAACTTGAACAATTATTTCTTCCTCAGGGATCGACAGCTCATGATTTTGCTTACGAAATTCACTCTGGATTGGGAAATGAGGCAAAAGAGGCAACTGTTGACGGTTTTGTAGTTCCGTTAGATACAAAACTAAGAACCGGACAAAAGGTTGAAATAATTAAGGGTGGCACACCTGACCGCAGGCAGGTTTGGCGAACAATTTCTCCGGCTAATGTCAAAGCCTGGGAAGCAATAAGACGCCATTTTGCAAAGTCAGGAAGAGACAAAAATATCGAAGAAGGAAGGGGTCATTTAGTCGAGGTTTTTAATGAAAAGCTCCATCTTGATTACAGAAATAAGTCCGTACAGTGGCTTATTATTGAAAGTAGTAAAGGAAGATTTATTAAAAAAGTTGACAATCTAATAAAAGGAAGAAAAATAGAAAATATTGAAGATATGGAATATGCTGTTGGAATTTGCGCCATATCTCCAGAGGAAATAGCAGATGAATTTAAACAATATATGGATAGCTTTTTTAGACGCATGAAGAAATATGAAGTTGAACTTTCGCTCAAAATTACAGATCGAATGGGGCTTGCTAAAGATGTGACCGAAGCTTTAGAAAACCTTGGGATCAATATTGAAGAGGTGAGAATGGGAACAAAAGAAGATAAGCAGACTCCTAATTATTTAAGATTTTATGTCAAAAACAATGTCGAAGTAATGCAGGTTATGAATGCATTATCCGAAATAAAAGGTGTTAAAAAAATCGAAAGGATATCAAGGTCCCCAAAACCGCCTACAACAAAAAAGCATCCGGTTGAGAGAAAATGAGTTTAATTAAGTTCCTCAATAGATGTTAATAGAACCTTTGGCCAAATTGATAGAATTTATTGACAAATAATAGTTGAGCACCTTATGGTTTTTTCGCGTAGTAGCTTACTATGACTTGAAATTTATCCCAGAAAATGACGATATATATATATGGAACCTATAGTAAAGAAGCCATTTAATGCTACAATACAACGAATTGACAAAATAGTTGTTGCTGCTGAGAATTACTTACAGACACAAAAGCAACTAACTTTGGTCGTACCTGCTGATAGATTGATGTTTGAGACTTCCCCTTTAAATCGGGCAACCTACTTGCGTTCACCAATAGAGAGACTGTCGCAGTTGCTTCTTAGGGTAGAGTTTAAAACATTCAATCCAGATTTTAAGGCAAAGTCAGCAGGAGTGCTCGGTGGTGGATTGGGAGCAGCAGCTTTTACTCTCGCGCTCTTCTTTGAAAAAGTGACTTCTTTTGAACTTGATTATAACCTTTGGGAAATGTCTAAAAAAGTAGCCTCGAAATTGGGCACGCCTCATAATAAAGTGATATTCAATCATTGTAACGTGTTTAAAGATGTCAATATCAAAGGCTTTGATTTTCTATATTTCTTTGAGCCGGTCTTAGATAACTATGAAAAACTCGGCGATCTTCTTAAAGAAGCCAGTCCGGGAACAATAATCTTGTCTTCTATTTTTGTTAATATGGATCATTATCCGCTGGTTTTTCCTTATAGTCACTTTATACGGCATCAACCATTTCAATCATTATTACAGCTGTTTGACATTCATGAAAGAAATGAGATGCAGTAAGCCTTTCTTCTGATTAAGCCTTCTTTAATTCTATAACCTTATATGTTATAATCATTTCGTTATTTATTTCCAGCGTACAGTATTTTTCATTGCGGTAATGCTATTTTTGGAGGCTTTTAGATGCCTAAAACAGTTAAACTTCTAGATACTACTCTTCGTGATGGCGCTCAGACCGAGGGGATTTCTTTTACCGTTGAGGATAAACTCAAAATCGTGGGGCTCCTCGATCAGGTAGGTATTCACTATATTGAAGGTGGATGGCCTGGTTCCAATCCAAAAGATATTGACTTCTTTGAGAGCGTTAAAAGTATAAAGCTTTCCAATTCAAAGATGGTTGCTTTTGGCTCAACAAGAAAGGCAAAGGTTAAAGCAGAAGCAGATTCCAATCTTCTAGCCATAATCGAATCAGGAGTGGGAGCTACTGCTATATTTGGTAAAACATGGGATTTTCATGTAACCGATGCCCTTAAAGTTTCGCTTGAGGAAAACCTTGCCATGATAGGCGAGTCGATCGACTTCCTGAAAAAGAAAGGCTTAGAGGTTTTCTTTGATGCAGAGCACTTTTTTGATGGATATAAGAATAATCCCAAATATGCACTTAAGTGCCTTAAAGCCGCAGAGGAAACTAAAGCAGATGTCATTGTTCTCTGTGACACTAATGGAGGCAGCGTTCCACAGGATATCGAAAAAATAATAAGTGAAGTTAAAAAGAGGATTAAGACACCCCTTGGTATTCATGCCCACAATGACTCAGAGACTGGCGTAGCAAACTCTATCAGTGCCGTTAAGTGTGGAGTAATTCAGGTCCACGGCACTATAAATGGTTATGGAGAACGCTGTGGTAACGCCAATCTGTGTTCGATTATTCCAATTTTAAAGCTTAAAATGGGTATTGATTGCATTAGCGATAAAAACCTTAAGAATTTAGCAATTCTTTCAAGGCATGTTGCTGAGATTGCAAACCTTCCACTCTCAGCTCATCAACCGTTTGTCGGCAGATCTGCTTTTGCCCACAAGGGCGGAATTCATGTCAGCGCTGTCATAAAACATCCCGGGACATATGAACATATAAAACCGGAGTTAGTTGGCAATGAAAGACACGTTACTGTATCAGAGCTTTCTGGTATAAGCAATCTTCTGTATAAGGCAAAAGAATATGGTGTTACCTTAAAGAAGGAATCTCCTCAGGTTAAAGAACTGCTTAAAAAGTTAAAAGAGCTAGAACATGAGGGATATCAATTTGAGGAGGGTGAAGCATCCTTTGAGTTACTCCTCAAGCGGGCATTCAAAGTTACTAAACCGTTCTTTAAGCTTCAGGGATTTGATGTTGAGGTAAAAAGGCAAGAAGATGGGAGTATGACCGCTGAAGCAAATATAAAGTTGAAGATTAAGGATAAAGTTATAGAGAAGCAGGCGGTTGGAGATGGACCTGTCGATGCTCTTGATCAGGCCTTAAGAAAAGCAATTGAGGATACCTATCCCGAAATAAAATCGGTAAGACTTACAGATTATAAAGTCAGGGTACTCGATAGTGAGGCAGGAACCGCGGCAAAGGTTAGGGTTATAGTTGAATCTGCTGACGAAACTAGAACCTGGGGCACGGTTGGGGTTTCAACAAATATCATAGAAGCAAGCTGGAAGGCTTTGGTAGATAGCATCGAGTATAAACTGATGATGGGGAAGGGAACTTAAGATAAACTTCACATGAAGAACAATTTCCCTATAACAGCAAAGGTAAATAAAAACGGTCATTTGGAGATCGGCGGTTGTGATGTGGTAAGCTTGGCAAAGGAGTTTGGCACGCCGCTTTATGTTCTTGATGAGAAGACAATAAGGGAGCGGTGCCGCAGTTACAAAACAAGTTTCAGGGCAGGTTATCCTAACACAGATTTTATTTACGCGAGCAAGGCTCTTTGTGCAGCAGCCGTCCTTAAAGTAATTTCTGATGAAGGATTCGGGTTTGATATTGTTTCAGGTGGCGAGCTTTATACAGCACTTAAAAGCAGATGTAATCCCAGACGGATTTTCTTTCACGGCAATAACAAGTCGCAGGAAGAATTAAGGGAAGCTCTGGATGCTCCTGTTGGAAGAATTGTTGTAGATAGTCTTTCTGAATTGAATGAGCTTGATAAGCTTACTAAAGCTGGGGGACACAGAGCTGATGTTCTTTTGAGAGTCAATCCCGGCATTGAAGCACATACACACGAATATATAAAGACCGGTCACATTGATTCCAAGTTTGGCATTGCAAAGAGCGAAATTCTCAAAGCAGTGAAGCTTATAGAGAAAATGAAAAATGTAAACTTTCGTGGCCTTCATGCGCATATCGGTTCTCAAATACTCAAGGTTGAGCCATTTGTAGAGGAAATAGAGGTTTTAGTAAATCTTGCTGCAGAAATATATAAGGAAACAAAGATAGAGGTTGAAGAAATAAATATTGGAGGGGGTTTAGGTATAACATATGTTGATGAAGAACCTCCGAGTATTAATTCGTTTGCTGAAGCTTTATCACAAGCTCTGAAAAAGAAGGTTGCTGAATGTAAAGTTCCTGAACCAAAGCTCATACTTGAGCCAGGGCGATCAATTATAGGAAACGCAGGTGTAACGCTTTACACTGTTGGTAGAATAAAGGATGTTCAAGGAATTCGAAAATATATTGTTGTTGATGGAGGTATGGGAGATAATCCGCGGCCAATGCTTTATGAGGCAAGATACGATGCTATAATTGGTAACAAGGCTCAAGACAAAAGAAAAGAGAAAGTTACTATTGCTGGAAGATATTGTGAGTCAGGAGATGTTCTTATAAAAGATATATTACTACAAAAACCCGAAGTTTCAGATATTCTTGTAGTATTTTCTACCGGCGCATATAATTATTCAATGGCGAGCAATTATAATAGGGTGGCTAGACCAGCTATGGTTCTTGTAGCAAATGGTGATGCGTCTCTGATCGTTAAGCGGGAAAGTTATGAGGATATGGTGAAGAACGACGTTATTGTGGAATAATTAATGAGGAATTGTTACTTAATGACAGACTAAAATTAGGATCTTTTATAATGAATAATCAATCACCAAGATACAATAACCAAACAATAACCAATAACCAAATATCAATAACCAAACAGGATTTAGTCTTACATGTTTGGTAAGTGGGTATTGTAATTTGGATATTATTTGTATCTTGTATCTTGGTTATTGGTTATTTTAGAATAGAAGGAGGTTTTTGTGATTCAATTTCCATTCGCCCTCAGATGGGTTGACCTAATAGATATTATCATTGTTGCTGTATTTCTCTACTATATTCTCTTGTGGTTACAAGGGACACGAGCAATACAGCTCATTCGAGGACTTTTTGTTCTTTTCTTAATCTATTTTTTAGGCAGAGTTCTTGGCCTTCATACTGTTAACTGGCTTTTTGATAAATTTGTTACTGTTATACTTGTTATTTTAATAATAGTGTTCCAGCCTGAACTTCGACGTGCGCTCGAGAGAATTGGCCGAGGAAGAATTTTTCTTCGTCTCGGACTTGCTCCACAGAGCCGTGGCAGCTGGTTTGTACGGCATATAATAAAAGCAGTTGAAACTCTTTCTGAAAACAAAACTGGTGCATTGATAGTGCTCGAACGGAACACGGGTCTTTCTGAGTATTTGGAATCTGGGATTAAACTGGACGCTATAATTTCTACCGAACAGTTGCTTTCGATTTTTAATATGAAAGGACCTCTGCATGATGGTGCAGTTATAATTCAGGGCGATAGAATTGCTGGAGCAGGGTGTTTGCTTCCACTTTCTGAATCAAAACTTCTCGACAAAAGGCTCGGCACAAGACACCGTGCTGCTGTTGGCATAAGTGAGGCATCAGATGCTTTGGTTATTGTTGTTTCTGAGAGAACGGGAATAATATCAATTGCTGAAAATGGATATCTTACAAGATCGGTAACAAAGGAAATGCTCGAGGAGAAACTATTCGGTCTTTATAAAGTGCAACCGTGGAAAATTGAATTTTTCCCTTGGAGAAAAAAGGCTCCCTCAGCATCGGGCAAAGAAACTAAGGTTTAAGAAATGAAAGAAAAAATCACAACCTCAAAGATCATCAATATGAAGAAAGCTGGCAAAAAGATCACTATGCTTACCGCCTATGATTATCCCACGGCAAAAATCCTTGATGAGTCAAATATTGATATAATACTTGTTGGCGACTCGCTCGCTAATGTTGTTTTGGGCTATGAGAATACGCTCCCAGTAACTGTTGAGGAAATGCTTCATCATTTAAAGGCGGTCAGACGTGGAGTAAAAAGATCTCTTCTTGTTATTGACATGCCATTTGGATCATATCATGTAAGCCCGGAGGAGGGATTTAAATCTGCCCTGCGATTTGTAAAAGAGGGTGGGGCAGAAGCAGTAAAAACTGAAGGAGATATTTATAAAGAAACCATGCATATGATGATTAAAGCAGGAATTCCTGTAATGGGACATCTTGGTTTTACGCCTCAGCTTGTAAATCAAATTGGTGGTTATAAGGTTCAGGGAAAAACAAAGGAAGATGCCGATGTTTTAGTTAAGGCAGCAAAGGACCTCGAGAAGCTCGGAGTTTTTTCTATAATTCTCGAAATGGTTCCTGCTAGTGTTTCCAGACGCATAACAAAAGCTGTGAAAATTCCTGTAATTGGAATCGGTGCTGGTCCTTTTTGCGATGGTCAGGTTTTGGTTACGCATGATATGGTAGGCCTCTATGGCGGAACAGTTCCAAAATTCGTAAAGCAGTATGCAGATTTAGGTAAAAAAATGAAGGAAGCAATCTCTACCTATATCTGGGAAGTGCATACAGGTAAATTTCCGACAAAGAAAGAATCTTTTTAATAAAACCAAAAATTAAAGATTAAAAATCAAAAATAAGGTATCGCCTTCGGCGATTTATAATAATAAGTTTCATTATATTTGGTATTTACTATTTAATTTTTAATTTTGCTTTTCATGCCCTTGTAGCTCAACAGGACAGAGCACCGGTTTCCTAAACCGGGGGTTGTGGGTTCGACTCCCGCCGAGGGCATTTAAGATGCAGGTCGAAGGCTTGTCCGCCCTGGCCGGGCAGGCCGAAGCCTGAAAGGCGTAGGCGGGTTCGAATCCTTTCTGGGGCAGATAAAATTAAAAAAGGTTAAAGATTTGAGTAATATTATTCTTATCGGTTTCATGGGTGTTGGGAAATCCGAGATTGGGCAAAAGCTTGCCGAGCAGCTGGGAATGAATTTTATTGATACTGATGATATAATTGAGAAAACCGAAAAGACAAAAATTTCAAAGATATTTGAAAAGCATGGTGAAAAGTATTTCAGGAATTTAGAAACAGAAGTCTTAAAAACGCTATCAGATTATGATAATTTTGTTATCTCAACTGGCGGTGGCATGGTTCTCCGGCAAGAGAACGTAAAAATGCTCAAAGCACTTGGCCCGCTGGTTCTTTTGGGAGCAAAGCCAGAAGTTATCTATGAACGCGTAAAGCACTTAAAAACAAGACCCCTTCTTAATGTAGAAGATCCAAAAAAGAGAATTGTGGAGATATTAAATTACAGGAATCCGATATACAATTCTGTTGCTGATTTTACGGTCGATACAGGAGAGATGAAAGTAGACGAAGCAGTAAAAAGCATTGTCGATTTTATAAAGGCCAAAAAATGAGTCGAGTTAAAGTTGATCTTAAAGAAAGAAGCTATGATATCCTTGTGGGGATTGATACTCTTCCCGAGATTGGGATCCACCTAAAGAAGGAAGACAATTTTGATAAAGTCATTATTATAACTGATCCTCTGGTTAATGATCTTTATGGTGGGGGAGTTCGGTCAAGCATCAGGGATGGAGGATATGCAGTCGAAACTATCGAGGTTCCTCGAGGTGAAAGATATAAAAGTTTAAAACAAGCAGAAAAACTTTATAATAAGCTGGTAGAAATTGGCGCACATAGAGATTCTTGCATTGTAGCTTTGGGAGGCGGAGTTATTGGTGATCTTGTCGGCTTTGTTGCAGCGACATATATGCGAGGAATTGCCCTTATACATGTTCCAACAACGCTCTTGGCTCAGGTGGATGCAAGCATCGGCGGAAAGACGTCAGTGAATCATCCAAAATGTAAAAATCTTATCGGCTCTTTTTATCAGCCCAAGCTTGTATTCGTAGATGTTAAAACGCTAACAACACTCCCAGAAAGAGAACTTAAAACCGGCCTTGCTGAAGTCATAAAATATGGAGTTATAGAAGATGCGGATTTATTTAAATTTCTTGAAAATAACGTGAGTCACTTAACGACAAAAGCGTTTGAGGAGGAAGACACTTTAAGGGCAGCGCTCAAAGTATGGCAGACAATAGTTACTGAATCATGCAAGATTAAAGCGCGTGTTGTTTCTCAAGATGAGAGGGAAGTCGGCATGAGAATGATTTTGAATTATGGTCACACCATTGGACATGCTATTGAGACTTTAACGAGATATGAAAAGTTTAATCACGGTGAAGCTGTAGCCATTGGTATGGTTTGTGCCGCTCAAATTGCAAATAGAATGAGGATGCTTGATATGACATCGGTGACACGGATTAAAGAGCTTCTTGAGAAAGTTGGTCTTCCGACAATGGTGGAGAGACTTTCTGTAAAGAGAATTGTGAAATCTCTAGCTATAGACAAAAAGGTTAGGAAGGGGAAAATACAGTTTGTTCTTCCAACAAAAATAGGTAAAGTGGAAATAAAAAACAATGTTCAGCTTAAGCTTGTGAGAAAGATTCTGCGACAGGCCGGGTGCAAATAGTGAACACAGAGAAACAACTTGAGATAATTAAGCGAGGAATAGTTGAACTTATACCTGAGAATGAATTGCGGGGGAAACTTAAGAAAGGCAAGTCGCTTAAGGTAAAGTGGGGAGCAGATCCGTCAGCGCCAGATATCCACCTTGGTCACACAGTTATTCTTCGAAAACTCAAAGCCTTTCAGGACTTGGGACACGAGGTCATTTTTATTATTGGTGACTTCACTGCCATGATTGGTGATCCGTCAGGGAAAGATATTACTCGACGGCAACTCTCGCGGGAAGAAATTAAGAAAAACGCAAAGACTTATAAAGAGCAGGTTTTTAAGATTCTTGATCCAAAAAAGACAAAAGTTGTTTATAACAGCGCCTGGCTTAAGAAGCTGAAGTTGGATGATGTCATAAATCTTGCGGGAAAATATACTGTAGCACGTATGCTTGAAAGAGACGATTTTATGAGCCGCTTTGAAAAAGAAAGGCCGATTTCAATCCACGAATTTTTGTATCCACTTATTCAAGGATATGATTCAGTTCAAGTGAAGGCTGATGTCGAAGTTGGTGGCACAGATCAGAAATTTAATCTTCTCGTTGGCAGAGAATTACAGAGAGAATTTAATGAAGAACCCCAAGTGATACTTACTATGCCGCTGCTTGAAGGAACTGATGGGGTACAGAAGATGTCAAAGAGCTTGGGTAATTATATTGGTATTACTGAACCAGCATCGCAGATTTTTGGCAAGACCATGTCAATCCCAGATTTACTTCTCATCAAATACTATGAACTTCTGACACATTTGCCAGAAAATGAGATAAAGTCTATGAAGGAAGATATTGATAGGGGGAAGCTCAACCCCAGGGATGCTAAAGCGAGACTAGCAAAGATTTTTGTAACTGAATTCTATGATGAAAAACAAGCACATGCTGCCGAAGGAGAATTTGAGGCTGTGTTTAAGGAGGGAAAACTTCCACAGGAAATCCCACTAAAACTCATATCTAAAAAGGATATCGAAAAGGGAAAGATTTGGATCTGCAAACTTTTAGTCGTCGCCGGGCTTTCCCCATCTACAAGCGAATCAAAACGACTTATTGTTCAGGGTGGTGTTAGCATTGATGGAGAAAAAATTAATGATGATAAGTTGAAGCTAAAACTCGATTCAGAAAAAATTATACAGGTTGGCAAGAGAAGATTTGTTAGGGTAAAAACAAAATAAAAACAGGGTGTTTTTATGCGCGTGGGTATTGGATATGATGTCCATAAGTTGGTCAAAGGGAGAAAGCTTATTCTTGGTGGCGTGAATATACCATATTCGAAAGGT
>Ga0209636_10005780_pt1 | contig 12633 bp, 11 predicted proteins | sample DeeMarSWOR152_54_FD_187464 | JGI IMG/M metagenome (GOLD analysis project Ga0209636, IMG submission 187464) | Marine sediment microbial communities from White Oak River estuary, North Carolina - WOR-1-52-54 (SPAdes) (version 2) | ecosystem: Environmental > Aquatic > Marine > Intertidal zone >...
CGCCACTACTGCACCAGTCGGTGTTTCAACTTCATAGCGAGATGCTGGATCGATTATCTTTGTCACGCGGAATATGATACTCCCTATTTTTTGCTTGAGCACAATGGTTGAGGAGCCAGTATCTGTGGCAGCGAGTGAATCAACCTCGATCTCGGTGCCAGCCTGTAATTCAATAGTGGTACCGTCAAGGAAAGTGATTTCAGCGCTAGAACTATCACCGGTCTTCATACTATCTCCGACTTCTAAAGACATGCCGGCCTGCGCTCCTGTCCAACTGCCCGTACCTGCCTTCATTACGGATACATTTCCCCCGGTCGTTGAAAATATAGTAAGTGAAGGAGTTGACTGCCCCCCGCCACAGCCAAATAAAGTTGAGGCCAATAGAATGGACAAAACAAGTATTGACAGCAGTTTTTTACACATGGTAGGGTTCCTGTAAGTGCCAAGAGTGTTTTATCAACAAAATAAACCTTCGAAGATACTTATTGTTTATCTGTGATACTCTACTTGTTCTGGTACACAACGCTAACCACTTCTATTTCATACTAAAATGAACCGAGGAGAGATGGTCTGCGGCCGCATATCCATAGGCAGCCTCACTGTCACCTTCAGGAGCAGGCATGATGGTCCAATCCTTGGGACAGTTCTTTGCATAGTATATGACGTCCGCCGCCTCTACCCAGACGTAATAGTAGTGTCCTCCAGCAACAGTAATGGTATCAGACGTCACGTGGTTAGTCCCATCTACTAGCTCTTGAGTAATCTCGTCTATAGCCCACCCACCAGTGGTATCATCCCAAATAAATATTGAAGCCGTCGGCCCGGTATCTATTTGAACATTAATCCTGGCAAGTGTTTTAGTGACAGTGACAGTGACGGTAGCCGTATCGGTACCGCCCTTACCATCGCTGATGGTGTAGGTGAAGCTATCAGTGCCGGTGAAGTAAGAGGCTGGGGTGTAGGTGACATCGGCACCATTATTGGTTACCGAGCCGTTAGTCCCTTGAGTTACTGAGGCCACACTCAGTGTATCACCGTCGATATCGGAGTCGTTATCCAGGACATCGATGGTGACCGGGGTATCCGCTGGTGTGGTATCGCTATCGTCTACTGCCACCGGTGGGTCGTTGGCGTTGGTGACAGCGATGATGAAAGCCTCTTCATAGTGGAGCGTACCTGAGTCGGTAGTCCGGACGCGGATGGAGTAGGAATTCTTGGTCTCATAGTCAAAGCTGGCAGCGGTTCGCAGATGACCGCCGACTATGGTGAACGAGGCGTTGTCGTCATCACCCTCGCCGCTCACCAGATTGTAGGTAAAGGTATCCCCAGTGTCCGGGTCGGTAGTTGAGAAGTCGCCCACCGCTGTGCCGGAAGGCTGGTTCTCAGCTACACTGGTGTTGTCCAAGCTGATGCCCGTAGGCGCATCGTTGACACCATTAATGGTAATGGTCACAGTGGCAGTATCGGTGCCGCCGTTGCCATCGGATACCGTGTAGGTGAAACTATCGGTGGTTGAGCCGCCAGTCGGCAGATACTCGAATTGTCTGTCAGGGTCATAGGTGAAGGAGCCATCCGCATCCCAGGCGGTGACTTCACCTATAGTCCCGCTCGTATCCACTGCGGTTACAGTTAAGATATCATCGATATCAGGGTCGGAATCATCGTTCAGGACTCCGGGAGCAGCAACGGTTACCGGGTTATCCTCATCGGTAACGAAGGCATCGTCTTCTGCCAGTGGCGGATCGTTCACGTCGATGGTGGTATCTGCAGTGGCGGTATTATTAGCCCGGTAATAGTCAAGTTGATTAGCAACCACTGTAGCTGCGTTGGTGATGATACCTGCTGGGGCGGATTCGTTTACTTCAACTGTAATATTGACGGAGGCGCTGGCACCATTGGCCAGTGCGCCTATGGCCCAGCTGACGGTGTGTGAGCTAGAGTCATAGGTTCCGCCATCTGTAGCTGAAACAAAGCTAAGGCTAGATGGTAGGGCATCAACAACAACTGCACCGGTAGAATCCGATGGGCCGTTGTTGGTTATCTGGAGTGTGTAGATAAGGTTGGTGCCGGGGTCGACTGGATCAGAACTGTCCGACTTGTCAATGGCCAGATCAGTCAAGATACGCGTGGAGCCGCCGCCACCTCCGCCACCTCCGCCGCCACGGCCCAATGGGACAAGCCTAGGTGGCTCACCGGGTATAATAATGCATGTTCGCCCCTCAGGTATCTTCAGTTCCACGCCCTGCGCGATGCCCCACATTTTCCCTTCGTGATTAGTTATCCAGGTCGTGCCGTCTTCGATGACGTAGACCAGCATCACACTACCCCTCACCGCCGCCACACCGGCTGGTGTTTCAACTTCGTAGCTAGATGCTGAGTCAACAAGCTGTGTCACGCGGCTTATGGTAGTCCCTATTGCCTGTTTGAGCCCAATTGTTGTGGAGCCAGTATCGGAAATATTGAGTGAAGCAACTTCGATTTGGGTGTCAGCCTCTAATTCGATAGTGCTACCATCAAAGAAAGTGATTTCGGCGCTGGAACTATCGCCGGACTTTACAATGTCTCCGAGTTCCAGGGACATCCCGACCTGCGCTTCTATCCAGCTGTCCGTACCTGCCTTCATTATGAATACACTTCCCTCGGTTATTGAAAGCATGGTGAGCGTAGAAGGGGTGGAGGGTGGAGCTGGAGGTTCAGGTGTGGGTGTATCTGAAGGCGAAGGAGTCGTATCTGTCGGCACCTCTGCCGTCCCTCCGTTTGACGGCTCCTGGCCCCGCTGAATTAAAGCTAAGGTCACTGGAATAGACACAGCCAGTATAGACACGACAAGTATTAGCAACAGCCGTTTTTTACGCATGATAAGTCTCCTGTAAGTGCCGAGAGTGTTTTATCAGCAACACAGGCTCTTGAGGGTATCTGTTGCTTATCTGAAATGCTCTACTTGTTCCGATACACAACTTATAATTTCTCCGCAACTAGCTTTGATTTTTGGGCTACTGATGTGATGATTCTAATGAGGGGAAACAGTATATTATACTTTGGTGCAATCGACATGTCAATAATATTTTATTTTGGGTTCAGTATACTCGTGGTTGATACTATCGCAAGGTGGTAAAATATGGGTATGGGCTAGTAGGATTTCTTTTCTTTATGGCATTATTCTGAGAACAACATATTGCCTCAGTTTAAGGTTAGATGGAATAAATGTATGGTTAAAGAATCGGTATGGCGTAGAGCGTGGAAAGATACAGAAAACTTCCGCAATTCAGCTAAATTCTTTTGGATTTGGGAAGTTACGGGGGCTGCTGTGGCAGGTGTGATAGGTGGTATGATAGGGACTTGGCTAACTCCCGAAAGTCCAACCAAGTTTCAACAGTATTTTTGCCCTGCCATTGGTGGTGCTATAGGGGTAATTGTTGGTTTCGTTATAGTATTTGCCCTCATATTCACTTGGCATTTGTTTAGAGCGCCTTATAAACAAAGAGATGATGCCATAGAACTTGCTGAACAACTCCAGCAGAAATATAACTCTGGCTTATCAGTAGTGCAGCGTAAACTAGCGTTTGATAGTCCAGCGTTAATAACAAAAGTATTTTCCGATTGTATTACAGTGCAAGTTGGAGCAAAATTTCGTAACGCATGCCAAGAAATGATTGAGTTCAAGGTAACGAAATTCAAAGCCACCGTAGCTGGGAAAACAGTGGAGAACCCAAAGTTCGTGACCAGTTCTGGCTTCATTTCCCCATCGCAAATACGGGAGTATTATTTTCCAAGTATAAGATTGGAGGGCAAACCAGCTAGATTTTGGGGAATGTTGGAATATGAAGTCCTTTATAGCAGTGTCCCGAATACACAATGGTACAAGTCTGGCCGAAAAATGAGTCTTGAATTCAGGTGGGAGGGGCCGAATCTGGCAGCATTGTATCACATAGAAGGAGAGTTGGAGGAATAGTATGAACAACATTTAGAAGGAGGTGCTACTATGGCTGACGAACTGACAATAATGTGGGATGGTATTTCAGGCAAGGAATATAAATATTGGATAACGCCTATTGAATCAACCTTCAAACCAGTAGCGGGCAATTATATTTTTGCCAAAGAAGTTGAACCACATAAGTGGACACCAATATACATTGGAGAGACTGATAATTTAGAGGAACGCTTAACCTCCAATCACGAGAAAATGCCTTGCGTAAAACGTAATGGCGGGACACATCTCCATACGCATACTAGTACCAATGATGAGATTACTAGGCGAAAAGAGGAATCTGACATCATAGCTAAATGGAAGCCGCTATGTAATTCAGAGGATTGACTCTGAGCAAATCAACCACGTTTATACTTAACCTTATTTTGGGAGCGGAAGGGATCCAGCGCAGCAGAAGTAACCTTTCTCCAGACTACAGGTAAAGGCCTCACCAGTATGTGAGTCGGTGGTTGAAAAGCTGTCCACCGCCATGCGAGGAGGCTGGTTCTCAGCTACGCTGGTGTTGTCCAAGCCGGTGCCCGTATGCACATGTTTGACATCACTAGTCGACACCATTAATGGTAATGGTCACGGTGGCGGTAGCGTTGTCGCCACAGGCATCGGACACTGTGTAGGTGAAACTGTCGGTGGTCGAGTTGCCAGCCTGCAAGTAGTCGAATTGCCCGTTAGGGTCATAGGTGAAGGCGCCTCGCGGTCCCCAGTTGGTGACTACACCTAGAGTCCCGGTGGTATTTACTGCGATTACATGCAGGAGATCATAAATATCGGGGTCGAAATCATTAAACAATACTCCTGGGCGAGTAATAGTTAGCGGGTGATGCTCACCTGTAACGAATGCATCGTCTTGTGCCAGTGGGGGCCTGTTCGGGGGCGTCAGTCCAGGTGGCTGACCCGGCATAATAAGGCCTCTTTGCCCCTGAGGGATCAGCAGTTCTATGCCCTGCCCCTCGGTCCGTACATCCCCTCCCTGATTAACTATCCAGGTTGTGCCGTTTCCTGTGACGCCAACTACCGCAGTGGCAGGAAAAACAGGATATCCCAGCACGCTTGTCACACCCCATGGAGTTACAGTCTCGTAGCTGGATGCCGAGTCAATGAGCTGTGTCAAGCGGGTTATGATGGTCCCGATTGTCTGCGTAATAGTAACGGTTGTGTCGCCGGTATCGGAGGAGACTTCAACTGAAGTGATTTCGATCTCGGTATCGGCCTCTAATTCTATAGTGTTACCGTCAAGAAAGGTGATTTCAGCGCTGGAGTCATTGCCGGTCTTTACACTATCTCCGACTTCTAAGGACATCCCGACCTGCCCTTCTGTCCAACTGGCCGTACCTGCCTCCATTACGGATACATCCCCCTCGATTTCCGAGAGTGTAGCAGCTGTGGTGGGAGTTGACGACCCGTCGCCACAGCCAACCACGGTTGAGACCATGAGAACAGTAAGAGCAAGTACTGACAGCAGTCTTTTACGCACGATAGGCCTCCCGCGAGTGTCGAGAGTGCTTTACCAGCAACACGGGTCTTTTGGGGTATCTACTGTTTCCCTGCAATGCCTTACTTGTTCTAATACAAAAATTATAATTTCTCTCAGCTGATTTTGACTTTTCGAGCTACCGATGCGATAATTGCAGTGGCGTCGGGTGGTATGTTCGCACCAATGGACTAAAAACCCAGTGTCTATTGTATTCTGGTACGATCGAGATGTCAACAGGATTTTATTTTGGGAGCGGAAGGGATCCGGCGCAGCGGAGGTAACCTTTATGATAGTGTTAAACAGGATATGACTATGGCAGAGGACAGACTAGACGAGACTGCGCCCTTACTCAAATTCCGGCAAAGGTACCGGAAATCCGAGGTCATTTTTGAAGAAGGAAGCACCGGCGGTGAAATGTATCTCATTCATAGCGGGAGGGTGCTGCTCTCAGTTCGGCGGGACGAAACTCAACAGGTCCCGCTGGTTGTTCTGAATCCCGGTGATTTTTTCGGGGAGATGGCTCTGGTGGATGACTCCCCCCGGTCAACTACCGCCTCGGCTGTTGAGGACGACACCGAGTTAATTGTCATGGATAGAGCTAAATTCCTGTTTATGGTGCGGCAGCAGCCAGAATTCGCCCTCAGTCTTATGCACACTTTGTGTCAGAGACTACGGGGTATGGACAAACGATTATGCGATGGAGGAGCCTCACCGTGAAGAAGAAGCCACTTAGCCCTCGGGTGCAGGCTAAGGCTGAAGTGCAACAAGAGCCGTCCAAAGTAGTTGAGCTGGTGCCGGGAATCTACCAACTTCGTGGCGAAAAGCCCGGAAGTCATGTCTATCTTATCAAGGGCGATACTAAGAATGTTCTTATTGATACCGGGATTGCCGGCAAATTCCCCGCTTTAAAGCGTCGGCTTACTGAATTAGGCCTGCGTGTGAGGGACGTAAATCTGATTATATTAACACATGAACATTACGACCATATCGGCGCTACCGCTTTCTTCCATCGGACTGCTGTAGTAGCAGCACACCGTTTAGCGGCCAACAAACTGGAGTTACAGGATGAATTTGTCACCTTCCTCAAACGCAACGAACCTTGTAAGCCCTTCTGGGTAGATGTCTGGCTGGAGGACGGTTCTATAATTGACCTTGGAAACTATGAACTTCAGGTAATACATACGCCGGGGCACACCTCGGGTTGCATCTGCCTCTATGAGCCAAGAGCGGGCTTGCTCTTCACTGGCGATACAGTGTTTGCTGGAGGCACTCTGTCCGAGATAGCTGTGGGCGGTAATGTCAGCGACTATGTGAATTCGGTCAAGCGTTTGAGCAATCTGAAGATGAAGCAGCTTTACCCCGGGCATGGTAGGGTATCCAGTACACCCGATGAGGACTTGCCCAAGGCCATAGTGTATGCCCAGACAATGCTTGACGACTGCAAGACTTTTTTTGAAGCTTTCACCAAAACCAGAAAATTGCAGGACAAGATTGGATCGGCCTTCGGTTACTGGACAGAGGCCCAGGATTAAGAAAAATAGCCGCTTGACTAAAGGGCCGCCTTTTTATTCTCAAACAGCTTGTGACCTCTGGATAGCTGCATATTGCTACTACAGGATAAGCTCCTCACCCTCGTGGGCAATATCAATCGAGGTCCCCAGCAGTTTGGCTACTTCTCTGATTTCTCTCTTTATCTTGGGTTCATGTTGGGGGCTCATGTGAATTGCAACCACCTTGGGCAGATAACCATTTGCTCGACGAAACTCGATCAACTCCTCCTTGAGCATCTCGGGACAAAGGTGACCTGCATCCTTAGCTACATGGGCGAGACTATTAGGCCAGGTTAAATCAGCTATTAGCAATTGCGGAGAGATACGGCCCCACACTGAGGAAAGCCCGGGACCGGTATCACCTGTGTAGAATAAGGTCTTTCCATCTCCAGAAGTTATTTCAAGGCCCACGCCGTCAAGAGGATGTCGCACCGGCACGGCCATGACCTCGTAGCCTTCTATATTTTGCCGCTTGAAGGGTTCCAGTGGGACTAATTTAATGGTTGCCTTTTGGAGGAAGGAGGCCTCGCTGGTGAACTGAGGGTAGACGACACCATCAATTAGGTGAGACGAGAGAATTTCAAGGGTCTTTGGAGTGGCGATGACTTTGGTAGTATGGTCGGAATTATTGAAGGCAAAGGCGGGGACGGCCCTAATATGGTCGTAATGACCGTGAGAAAGCAATATCGCCTTTATTTTCCTTTGCTCGGGAAAGGTCAGCTCTGAAACCAAGCTACCGGCATCCACGGCCAGGACGCCGTCAATCAGAAGGGACGCCAGCCTGGTGTTTCTTGACTCGGCATTGTGTGTCCCTAGAAACTTTACTATCACTGAAACTGCCTCATCGCCATGTTTATTTTTTAAGAAATCTGGCTAGTTCGTCTCTCCCTTCAGGCGTGGTCATGAACACCAGGGTATTCTTTTGGTCAATAACGTAGCTTTCTGACGGGTTATAAACCCAGTCCTCTCTTGTCTTAACCGCCAGCAGCAGGGCATGGGAAAATCTCTTCAGATTCAGCGCCGATATAGGTTGGCCAACAAATGGTTCGGGCACGGGCAACTCTTCAACCCGCAGATTTTTCTCTCTGTCCCGCAGCATAGTGTCTAAAAACGATACTACCGTGGGTCTCACCATTTCGGAAGCCATCCTCAACCCGCCAATAGCGGTAGGTGAGACTACGGCATCAGCGCCAGCCTTCTTCATCTTTTCGCTGTTTCTAGTGTCATTGCAACGGGCCACCACCTTCAGCTGGGGGTTAAGCTGCTTTGCCGTCAGGCTCACTACCAGATTCTGGTTATCATCCCTAGTTACGGCAAATAGTCCGGCGGCTTCCTCGACGCCGGCTTTCAAAAGGGTGTTGCTGTCAGTAGCGTCACCTTCTATGAAGACCTCGTCAGGGAGTGATTCCAGGCTTTTCTCTATGTTGTTTTTATTGATATCCACTATTACATGGGGCCTTTTGGTGGCGTAAAGCTCATTGGCTATATAGTAACCCACTGAACCAATACCGCATACAATATAATGGTCTCTATAGTTACCAGCTATTTTCTCCATTCTTCTCCTCCTGAAGGATTCCGTCAGTTCTCCTTCAACTATCAGAGCAGTGATATTAGTAACAATATATGCCATGATGCCGACTCCGGAAATAGCAATGAATATGGTAAATATCCTGCCCCCGACATTGCCTGATAGGTCAATGACTTCTTCGAAGCCAATTGTTGTTATAGTGATGACCGTCATGTAGAGAGTGTCCACAAATGAGTATTGTCTGCCGCTAATAAGCCAGTAACCCACCGTGCCTATCAATATGATAGCTATCAGGATGACACCAGCCCAGACAAACCTTCTATAAATTCTTGAAGACATAGCTGTCCCGTATTTTATATGATATGACTGATCTACCTCAAGGGCGCTTTACTGGTGACTCAGCCCCTGTGAGTAAGATATTGCTGATAAGCGTATATTCAAGACCAAGCAGCCTGCATTTATTCAGTTCCGGTGAGCCTCATGGTGAAGAGCAGCGATTGACTTTCGCCGTCTGCACAATCCTGACATTTGTGCAATCGTATAAACGGGTTCGATCTAGTCTTCTACCTTGGTGTTCAGCGGCAGGGAGAGGGCCTCAATTTATCCCTTCTGCCAGCCGGGTTAAGACTTTCTTCGTTACCTCAGTGCGGTTATCTCTGGTTACCAGGAGCACTTCGGCGCTTGTCATTTAACAGGAGGGCTCTTTTCATTACTCTTGTGCTGGAGCCCGGGACTTTATCTTTTCCTTGAGCTTCTTTTGGCTTTGGGAGTGGCGAGCCATGCTTGCTTGCGCCACTGTTTCATTAAATAATCTTGCTGCTTGGAATCACTTTTAATCATTCCCTCTACATCCGCTCCGGGATTGAGATACTCGAGTAGCTTGTAGTTTATCGCCTCGAACAGACTGGCAAAGGCACGCTTGTCCTTATGTGATAGTGGCGACATGCCCTGCTGCATAAACTCCCAGACTGCCGGATTTGCTGGCTTAAGGGCATTCTCCGCCTTGCTGGTGAGAAACACATTTACTACCCTGCGGTCGCTTCTGTCTCTTACCCTTTTGAGCAGACCAGCTTTGACCATTCGGTCGACTATCATACTGACGCTGTTCGTGCTACGTTCTAACAAGCGGGCTATATCAGTGATTCTTACAGGCGGATCATTGTATTTTACACTCACCATCACTAAATACTGCTCCATAGTAAGCCCTTGTTCCCTAACTATTTGGTCCAAACAATTTTTAAACCGGGTGTAGGCTTGGTACACCTTGCGCCACAACGTCACACTCAAGTTTTCAAGTTCATAATTTGTCATAATATTTAGCGCCTCCTTTGCCTTTAGGGTACTCTTTAGGATAATAATAGCATGTGCAGGGGGGAGTCGACAAACTGGGTGACGAAAAGTATTAGGGAGGAAGCGGGGGCCTCAGTTCACCCCTTCCGTTAGCCAGTTTAAGACTTTCCTCGTTACCTCGGTGCGGTTGTCTGTGGTCACCAGGAGCGTTTCGACTTCAGGGTGGCGTTTGATTTCGTCGGCGAAGGGATGGGGGTTGAGCATAATGGTGCCCAGAACTTTCTGGCCGCTGTTTATGGCTTGCGTCACGGCTTCCCTGAACTGGGGCGACAGAAGCTCCATCTTGCCGATCTCATCGATGACTACGAGGTCGGTTTCCTTCAGCGCTTGGCGCAGAGCAGAAACGCCAACTCTATTCAGGCTGTCCGTGTCCACCCGGTATTTGCTGACCTGGTAGGGACTGGAGATGCCGACGTGGGCTAATATTGCCTCCTGGCCATCGAGGGTAACAATCCGGAATCCCTGCCTTATTCCCCCAGTCCGTATCTCCTCAGTATAGAAGCCGCCCCCCTTGACTTTGGTCCTGACCAGGGCTTCTTTGATGAGAGCAGTTTTACCTGTGCCCGGCTTGCCAGTTAACAGGAGGGCCCTTTTCATTGTTCCTTTGGCGGAGCCTGGGCCTTCCTCTTTTCCTTGAGCTTCTTTCGACGCCGCCGGTGCTTCAAGGCAGCCACTTTCTTCTTCTTGTACATCTCTTTTGCGTAATTCTGAGTTATTGGAATCATTCTACCATATTGCGAGGGAAGTGCAGAGTAGCCTGATAAATCAGGCAATATTAAAATTCAAAGATAAAAACTCAAAATTACAAATCAAAGTTCAAAAATTAAAGTTCCAAGTGTTCTCAGTTAGCTATTTTAAATTTTTGCTCTGTCATTTTGCCTTTTCCATTTTAATATTTGATTTTGTTGGGATATGGAATTTAGCCGATGAGATTGCCACGAGCCTTTCAAGGGTTCGAGATGACAAAAGGGGGGCGGGGACAAGCCCCGCCCCGACAAATCAATATAAATGAAGAGTTGACCCTTTTAGTCCTCCCGCTCCAGTATGGTGGCAGCGCCCTGACCGCCGCCGACGCAGGCGGTGGCCAGACCGTATTTCCCTTTTTCGACGTTGAGTATTCTGGCGCAGGTGCCGACCAGCCTGGTGCCGGTGGCTCCCAACGGGTGTCCGATGGCGGTAGCGCCACCCTTGACGTTGACTTTCTCGGGGTCGATGCCCAGTTCTTTCATGGTATAGAGCGCCACGATGACGAAAGCCTCGTTGATCTCCCAGAAGTCTATGTCCTTCACTTTGAGGCCGGCGTGTTCCAGAGCCATGCGGCTGGACGGGACCGGGCCTTTGCCCATCACTGTCGGGTCAACGCCAGCCCAGCCCATGGATATGATTTTGGCCAGGGGCTTGAGGCCTAACTTCTTGGCCTTCTTCTTGGACATCAGCATTATGGCAGTGGCACCGGCGTTGAGCGGGGAGGAGTTGCCCGGCGTTATCTGCCCACCTTCCTTGAAGGAAGGCTTCAACCCGGCGAGAGCCTCCAGCGAAGTATCAGCCCTGATGCTCAGGTCAGTGTCAAAGACTTTCTTGGTCCCGTCCGCCTGCACCGCCTCAACCGGCATTATCTCCCCCTTGAAAAACCCTTCCTGGACGGCTTTGGCCGCCATCTGATGGCTTTTCATCGCCCATCTGTCCATATCCTCCCGGCTGAAGGTGGTCTGTGATAGCAGCTTCTCCGCGGTCAGTCCCATGTTCATGGTGGTCATTATGTCCACTTCTTTGAACTCTTCGGTGGCCAATCTGGGATTAGGCTCCACCGGTACCTGTCGCCCGCCTCCTCCCAGGGTCGGGATGTGAGTCATGTGCTCAATTCCGCAGGAGATGACGATATCGGAGTATCCCAGCATGATTTCCATGGCCCCCTGGTGTATCGTGGACATCGACGAGACACACTGGCGGTCAGTCCCCTGCCCCGGGACATTGAACGGCAGCTTGGCCAGGAAGTTGATTACCCTCCCTCCATAGAGCCACTGCTCGAGCACCGGCATGGCCGTTCCCGTGAGCACATCGCCGATTTCCGCGGGGTTTATCTTGGTCTGCTTTATCATTTCCTGGACCAGTCTGGCTGCTAAGTCGTCCATTCTCAGGCTGTTGAACGCATCCCTCTCTGGCTCCCTGGGCCTCGACCGGGAAAAAGGTGTCCTCAGATAGCTGACAATTACTGCTTCTTCCATATAGTTAGTCTCCTTTCTTTATTTTTTGATTTTGTTTTTCCGAAATTGCAACCGCTTATCTTATATCAGTCGCCCCGCACTGTCAAGGCGTTGCCAGATATGATAAGGCCGAAGCAAATCCCTTGAGGGGCAGGGAAAGGCTTGACAGGTTGATAAAATGTGGGTAAGATGAGCCTGATTCTGGAAACACTCAATTATTATGTTTTGCGCTTAACTATAAATAGTGTCTGTAATAAAATGGAGGTAAGATAATGACAGAGGATCCTAACAAAGCCCTATACGACGCCAAGCCGTGGCTAAAATGGTATCTGGAAGGTGTGCCAAAGGATATTACAGTCGAGGAAAAGTCCGTGGTGGACACCTTTAATGAGACTACCGAAAAATGGAAGGACAAGACCGCTATAGTATTCTATGGTAGAAAGATGAACTACCGAGAGCTTCGAGACCAGGTTGACAGGTTTGCTACCGCGCTACATGATTTAGGCATCAAGAAAGGAGACAAGGTTGCTCTTCTGCTGCTT
>Ga0209636_10005781_pt1 | contig 12631 bp, 12 predicted proteins | sample DeeMarSWOR152_54_FD_187464 | JGI IMG/M metagenome (GOLD analysis project Ga0209636, IMG submission 187464) | Marine sediment microbial communities from White Oak River estuary, North Carolina - WOR-1-52-54 (SPAdes) (version 2) | ecosystem: Environmental > Aquatic > Marine > Intertidal zone >...
CTTAAGATCCTCATCCGTGTATCCGTTGGCCTTGTATATGGCTCGGCGCCTGGCACCCTCGATCCCTTCAAACAGACGCTTTCCTTTCCACATGAGGTTTCCCCCTCTCAGAATAAGTTGCAAATCTCAAAGCACCTATGAATTCTCAAAAAACCTACCTGTGCTTCACAACCGCAGGATACACCCTGTTGACAAATGTGGCATTTAATTCCTTCTCAAAAATAGTGAGGCAACCACGATTGGTTGCAATCGCCCTTCTCCCTTCTCTTTTTTTTTGCTCATCGGCTGTTCCTTTGAATCTCTCCTACCTCCGTCAGGACCGTCTTTCCCTCATCGAATGGTCAATCCCCTGGCATCCCTTCAATCAACCTAACTCCCCGGGACATCACGGGCGCGGGAATTGCCCACTTTCTCGGGAATAAGGGAGGCTCTCATATCCACATGAGTCGCCAGATGGCGACAGCTTTTCACAGTCGTTACATGAATCCCTCAAATCTTTTTTTGACAACCGCAGAAAACACATAATTGATCATAGTAATGTAATCAAAAACCGGAAGGCCAACAGCTTCTTGAACCGCAGCGCCATAGGGGGGCAAACAACTACATTCCATCAGAATTGCCCTGACTGATGGATCTTCTTTAATCATTACTTTGGCCACGGAAACAACCTCTTTCTCAATACTTTTAGAATCGAGCCATCCCACTTCCTCAACAAATGACTTACAGCAATTCTCCTTATTCTCAACGCCTTTAATGCAAAGAGGTATTGTCTTATCCACGCCCACCTTGTCCAAAACCGTATCGTCAAGCTGCCGAGAGTCAGCGCAGATTATCCCGACCTTTTTCCCTCTGCCGATTATCTTTGAGATGAAAGGAATCTGAAGGAGGCTCGTAAGGAAAACGGGTACGTCAAACCGACTCGAGAGCTCCTCCTGATGAATTGCCATATAGCCACAATCTCCGGTAATTGCCCTTACCCCTTGCTCGCTAAGCTCCTTTCCCGCTTCGATTAAGGATTGCAGAACCGTTGGATCTTTGCCTAAAGCCCGTTCCGAAGTGTAATTCTCTACTTTCTTGAATCTAACGGGAAAAGAATAGGTGGAAGCGTTCGCCACATCTCCCGGTATGTAAGGGGTGAAAGTATCCAGCAGAAGAATTCCGATGGCCTCCCCATAACTCGCACGATGTTTTTGGGCCTTATAGATCATGAGTCATCCCCCTCTTCCGTGAATTCATCAGTTTCTTAAGCATTCAAGTATTCTCTACGACGATATGCCTGGGCCATGCAGCAAGACAGCGCGGAAGGCCGACCTGCTCAACTCCCCTATCCATCGTTCCGACAAAACTACCCCACCACGATTCCTTTTCAACAGCAGTCACCGGGGATAAATGATCGGGTAGAATCCTTCAAGGATCGGGAAGAGTTGAAGCAAAACCACGACCCACGAATCATGTTGGACCATAGTCGCGCTCACCGGACTCAAGATCCTTCCCAAGGAATCGCAATCAGCAATCGGAAACAGAAGAACCGGAGAGAAGCAGAGAGAAATCGTAGCCCTTTCAACGACTTATCACTCTCGCCCGCTCCGGTCCTCGTTTTCCTTTAGACGAGGCAATGCGTTCGCCTCTGAGGGCTTGATTCCCTCCTTTTCCTTCCTCTATCCAGCCCAGAAACAACTCCGGTCCGGTTCCAATCGCAGTCCTAAGGATTCAACTTCTTTACGATCAGCATCCCGAACTCTTCCTCCCACTGCTTCATTAACCCTTTGTTGATACAGTCCTTGATGACAATATCCAGAACCTGGATCTCCTCCTGAGAAACCGTTTTCCGGAAACCAAACGAGATACCCTCTCGCGAAATAGGTGGATCAGGCGTATAGATCTTTGCCCACTCACGATTTGCCAAGTAATACAAGAAGTTGGTGGCAGCGTCATCGGCAAGGAAATCTGCCCGACCGGACGTAACCGCCATTCTCGACTCATCCAGGGCTGGATACCGAACAATCTCCATGTTCTTAGCAATCTGGGTTATTGCCTTGTCTTGGGCAGTTCCGGACATCAGGGCGCACTTTATTCCCTTCTTGTCGAACTCCTCGAATTTACTCGCGCCTTCCAGCTTCTTGTTGTTCTTGTTGTAAGTGAATGAGATTTCATAGAAATAGTAGGGTATGGAGTAGTTAATCACCAAAGCCCTCGTCGGCCGTTCGTTCAGGGAGGCCGCAATGTCCCACTTTCTCGCCAGGCAGCCTGCGATAATATAGTCCCAGGTTGTGTCAAGGCACTCTAACTTAACTTCCAAAGCATCAGCCAACTTCTTCAGAACATTTATGGCCACGCCAGTCCATTCACCTGTCCTTGCGTCCTTTATAGTATGTGGCTCTGCAGCTGCCACTCCCACCTTCAGGACACCCTCTTTTTGAACCTTGGGCCACAGCTTTTCAAAAGTCATCTCTTGAGCCATCACTGCTGAGGTAAGACTCACCACAGTCAAAAAAACAACGAAGCCCAATGCTACTTTTTTCACTGCCCTTTTAGTATCCGTCATTTTCATGTCCTCCTTGTCTGTGATCCTTCAGTTTTCACTTGTTTGGACTTCTCTCTTCCCAGTCGACCTATTCCTCACCTCCTTTCTTCCATACTCATATCGAGTCAACGCACTATTGTGCAGAAAAATAGCAAGGACCAGCTATGTCTCCAAAAAGTGGCTAAGGAATTGTCGTGTTCTCTCCTCCCTAGGCTTTGAGAAGAAAATCTCTGGTTCACCTTCTTCCACTATTCGTCCTTCGTCTATGAGTATTACTCTCTCTCCCACATCTTTCGCAAAACTCATTTCGTGTGTAACCACGAGCATGGTCATTCCTTCCAAGGCTAGTTGTTTCATCACGTCCAGTACTTCTTTGATTAATTCTGGATCGAGTGCAGACGTCACCTCATCAAAAAGCATAATCTTCGGATCCATAACAAGTGCCCGGACAATAGCGACCCGTTGTTTTTGCCCGCCAGAAAGTCTCGCCGGGTATTCGTTGATCTTGTCTTCCAAACCAATTTTTTTCAGCAGACTGCGGCTCTTTTCAAAAGCCTCTCTTTTTGGCATTTTACGAACCTTGATTGGAGATAACATCAGATTCTGCATCACCGTCAGATGAGGAAACAGATTAAAAGACTGGAATACCATTCCCACCTGAAGTTGGATCTTCTTTGATATTGCACTCTGCCTTCTTTTCCTGTCACATATTATGTACGGCTCGTTCTCGACGAGAATCTCCCCTTCATCGATTGTCTCCAGTCCCATTGCACATCTCAATAGGGTACTCTTTCCTCCCCCACTGGGACCTATAATTATTACCCTCTCGCGGTGTCTCACATTGAGGTTAATGCCCCTGAGAACATGCAAGTCTCCAAAGCTCTTGCGAAGGTTTATTATCCGCAGAAAATAGTCATCTTGTTTCTGCTTCATTGCAACATCTCTCTTTCCGTTATCTATCTCTCTAACTTCTTCGCGACCATTACTTCTATTTTCCTCGTCAAGATAGTGACAGGAAAGGCAACAATGAAATAGATTACCGCCACTGTGGTCAGGATTTCGATCGGCCGGTAAGTCGACGCCGAGATAATTCTACCCAGGTACATCAAATCACTCATGCCCACTGTCGAAACCAAGGAGCTTTCTTTGAACAAACTGACCGTGTTGGAAAGCAAAACCGGGATAACAATCCTCACGGCTTGCGGGAGAACGATGTAACGCATTCTCTGGGCAGCAGAAAGATTTAGGGCGATCCCCGCATCGATTTGATCCTGTTCTATGCCTTGAATCCCAGATCTAAATGCCTCCCCATAGATTGCACCCACATACAAGGTCAGGGCTATTATGGAAGAGGCGTAATTCCCCAGCTCAACTCCGAGGACTATGGGAAGACAATAGAAAATCCAGACCAATTGCACGAGGACTGGCGTACAACGAAAGATCTCAACATAGACAGCAGTTAGTTTACTTACGAAAAAGTTGCGTGAAAGCCTAAAAATGGCAACAAAAACTCCCAAGATGAGTCCGAGAAGCATGCTGATGCCTGTAATCTGGAGAGTCGTCAGAAGGCCGCTGAACAACGGACCAAGATTGTTCCAGATAGCATCAAAAGAGAAAGTGAATCCCATATACTATGCCTATCTTTCCAACTTCTTCATTAGCCTTATCTCTAGGATTCTGACCAACTGGGTGAATGGAAAGGCCAGAACAAAATAAATCACAGCTACAATTGTCAAAATCTCCAACGGGCGATAAAACCTGGTGGCCAAAAATTTCCCCTCATACATCAAGTCAGCTATGGCTACGGTGGAAACCAGAGAACTTTGCTGAAATAGGCCCACTCCCATCGTGAGTAACACGGGAATGACTATTCTGAAGGCTTGGGGGAAGATTATATAACGGGTCCTTTGAGCAGGCGAAAGCCCCAGGGCGATCCCTGCATCGATTTGGTCCTTTGCTATCGCTTGGATGCCTGATCTGAAAGCCTCGGCATAAAACGCGATCGTATTCGACGACAGAGCCACTACCCCGCAAACAAAGGCACCTATTTGAATTCCGAGGATCATCGGAAGACAGTAGAAGACCCAGATTATTTGGACCAGCATCGGGGTGCAACGAAAAAACTCGATATAGGCGGCAGCCGCTTTGTTCACAAAGACGTTGCGGGTGAGCCGAAGAACGGCCAGAAGAAAGCCGAGAGGAAGAGCAATGACAATGCTGATACCGGTCAGCTCCAGACTGATGAGAAGGCCCCTAAACAGGACATCCAAATTCTTCCAGACAAAGTAGAAATCCCAGTCGTAACTCATGAATTTCCTTTGCCTTTCTGGGACTGGAGCCTAAGGATCCTTTCCAGAATGGAACATTTATTTCAACTAAGTCCTCAAATGTTCCCTGCTACATTGTTTCAACCTTGTTGTTGTCACAAGGATTGACAAAATATGACATTCATCCGAGTGTTTTTGCCTCCAAGACTTCGCCAACCCTGGCGTATCGTTTACCACCCATGTAGTGAAGCGTTCTCGCCCCGTCGACTTTGAAGCACCACGATCCGTCCCATAGATCATCGCTTACGCTTGCAGCAAGGACTTCTGCTGCAATGAGAGTATGATCGCCGATGATCATACTTCGGACCACCTTGCATTCCAGATGGCCTATGCACTCCTCTATTAGAGGCGTACCCAATACCTGTGCTCCTACGGGAGTGAAAGAGAGTTTTTCAACTTTGTCGATATGACGTCCCGATGTTGTTCCACAAAAATGTAACTTGTCAAGGAGATCCACAGTGGGGATATTCACGGTGAATTCCTTGGTCTTCTGAATAAGCTCATGCGAGAAGTTCTTCGGATTGACTGATACGACAACAATCGGCGGTTTTGCACTACAGGGAATAATCCAACTCACGGCAAACAGGTTCAGTCTAGACTCTGCTTCGTTCTTGACACCAATGAGCACCGTGGGGCCATGATCCAGCATCTGGAGGCCCTCCGAAGGTTTGATTCTCTTTTTCATAACGTTCACTCCAACTGCTAGAGCAGCTCAGCCATCCTCAGAGCATCCCTTATCTCTTCCTTCGCTTTCACACTGAGTGGCGTTATTGGGCGTCTCGTGGGCCCGGCTGGCCTGCCAAGCTGACTTACCGCTTCTTTCACAGGACCGGGAAAATTCTCCGCCACACTTATGGCCCGGGCTATGGGATGCAGTTTAAAGTTCAATTCCCTAGCCTTTCCCAAATCTCCCGCCGACAGGCTCTCAAAAAGGTCCACCACCATGCGAGCGGCAATGTTGCACAGGGCGAGTATGCCTCCTGGAGACCCTAGTACAAAGGAGGATATCAAAAGGTCATCACACCCGGTAAGTACAGATATCTTATCCCCCACCAGTCTAATCATCTCGGCAAATTGGCTTATATTACCACTGCTGTCTTTCAAACCGACGATGTTATCGATCTCAGCTAGTCTCTTCAATGTATCGAGGGCGATTTCTACACCGGTGTGCTGGGGGATGTTATAGGGCAAAATCGGAATGTCCACTGTCTCCGCCAGGCTATCGTAGTGGGCATATAGACCTTCCTGATTTGGGATCTCGTAGAATGGTGTAATCACGAGTACCGCATCAGCACCGGCAGTTTTGGCGTCTTGGGTGAGTCTGATAGTTTCGTTGGTACTGGGAGCACCGGTGCCTGCAATAACCTGGACCCTGCCTTTTGCTGCCGAAACGGTTGCCTCTGTCACCTTTATCCGCTCCTCCCTGGTGAGGACTATCGCTTCCCCAGTGCTTCCGTTGCACAATATGCCGCTTACACCACTATCAACGAGAAAATCCACAGTTGCCTTTATCCCACTGACATCTATCTCTCCACTTTCCGTAAAAGGAGTTATCATGGCAGGGATAATACCTTTTGGTTTCACATCCTTTCTCATTTTCGTCCTCCTTCGTGTTAAGGTATTAATGGACCAAATCTTTGACCGCCCGAACGACCTTTGTCAAGACTTAATTCTTCGAAGTTTTATCGACCAATAGATAGAAGCTCCAGCATGTCCGTCATGAAACTCCAGCCCGCCTTCCGCCACCTCACTGCTCACGTCCTGAACCAAAGTACCTGCGCGCCTGATGCCTTAGGAATCAAACCGTTGGACGACTTTAAGAACAACACCTAATCCAATGCGGGAAAAACCTTCCAGATTCTCAAAGGCGGTTGCCCTATTCACCAGTACTGTGGGGTTGGAGATTTAAGCCGTGTATATTCAACCGCATCCTGGGGTATCGAGGATGTTATCATACGACCCACATTTGTCAACTTTTTTCGGCGTTTTCTTTCCTTTGTACACGGGGGACATTTTGCATTCGCCTAAGGGGTCTCTTTGCCTCTCAATTGCCCATTGCGCTCCCCTCACAAAAACGAAGGCCCGATTAGCCCAAAGATCATACGGGCAGCAGATTCATGGAGAGTAAAGATGTTTGCAGTGAATCCCGTTGTCTGCCGGTTATCACATGAGCAGCTCCGGACAGTTCCGTTGAATAATCGGCTTTAACTCGCCCAGGGACTGGTCAAAAGCCTTCAGGGTCTGCTGAATTTCTTTACTCGTCATTGGAGAGGATATGCAAAGCATAACCCTCCTCGGAGTGTAGATTCCATGGTTCTTAAGGGCAAGATTTAATAGATCTCTGACAGGAAGAGATGAATTCCAGTTTGCTTTCGCCGTCCTCAAATCCACGACATCTTGGTTGGAAAAGTGGACATTCATCAACGATCCCACACCGGTTAACTGACCTCTTATGCCATTCCTGATGAAGATCTCTTGAATGCCATTTCTTAAGCGGTCCCCCAGCTCATTTACATAAGACAGCAAAGCACCATCGATTTCAGTCATCGCGGCGACGCCTGCGGCCATCGTTATAGCGTTGCCATTGAACGTTCCTGAATGGTGCATAGGATTCTTTCTCTTAGGGGAGAAAATGTCCATGATATCTCCTCTGCCGCCGAACGCCCCTATGGCGAGGCCGCCACCGATGGTTTTCCCAAAAGTTGTCAAATCTGGCTTCACTCCGTACATTTCCTGGGCACCTCCCGGAGCAAGTCTGAAGCTGATTATTTCGTCAAAGACCAGTATGATATCGTTCTGGGCTGTGATTTCTCTCACGAACTCCAGAAACTCTCTTTTGGCAGGAACCATCCCCGAATATCCCATAACTGGTTCGACAATGACCGCCGCAATTTCCTTCCGATTTTCATGGATGATTCTCCTAGTGCAGTCAATGTCATTGTATGGCGCCACCAGGACGTCTTCCAAGACCCCTTGTGTGATCCCCTGTGTGTCAGGGACAGAGACCGGCCTCTCGGCCGGTCCAGCGAGCGCGAGATCAGGAGAGACACTGATTTCTACTTGCTCGGTATTACCGTGGAAGCCTCCCTCCATTTTGACCACTTCACTTTTCCCCGTCACGGCGCGGGCGGCCCTGAGGGCATACATGACGGCCTCGGTCCCGGTGTTGCAAAACCTCACTTTTTCCACAGAGTCCACACGTTCACATATCTTCCGCCCCAACTCATACTGGCTCTGCGAGGGGGCACCCAGGAGGACTCCCTTCTGCATCTGCTCTGAGATGGCCTGGTTGACCCTGGGATGAGCGTGTCCTAGAATCAGAACAGTGTAATTGTTCATAAAGTCAATGTATTCATTCCCATCAACATCGGTTAGGAAACAACCTCGCCCGCTGTCCATGTAGATGGGATAGGGATGGCTGTCGGTTGCAGACCGAGTGCTTCCCCCTGGAAGGTAATGGCAAGCTGCCTGGTCGAAGGTTCGGGACTTTTTCGTCCTGGGAAGATACTCCTTCTCAATTTCAGTCTCTCCGGTCAAGACAAACTCTTTCATCAAAATCTCCTGTGCTACTGAATGATTTGTGTGTCCTTCAATTCGCTCGGCTTGGGTTATTCCCACTCTGGTTTCTTGATTATTGAATTTTTGGTCTCAGCCAAAAAGAATCAATCTGCCCGCTATACGTCCGACGAAGATTCTCAAAACGCTTCCAAGTTACCCTCCTCATCAAACACTATTGGTCTCTCTTCGGCAATCGTTTCAAGATCGCTTCTCTTCGATAATTCTTCTTTGTATCCCTCCGATATGTCGACTTCCCTCAAATGCAACGTGTTTTTTATCCGGATTATTCTCAACTTCACGGACGGAATTAATCCAACACTTCTAATAGCCACATCGATAGCCTCCCGGTCATTCCCGAGGGTGAGTGGAATCTTAGCTCGCTCCGGTTCCAACCCTGTTATGGCGTTCACATAGAGTGCATGAATGTCAATCTTGTCCACCAGACGTTTTGTGACAAAATCTGCCATTCCAACGCCATCTGCGTTCCCTTCTGTGTTTTTCGTCAGATCCCGTACTAGAATCCGTTTAACCTTCGGAATCTCAGGTTCTCTCACCAGCAATGGCTGATGAATCCTGCCGACGACTTTGGTATCAAACCCTGTACCGCAGATATCCTTTCCCATTTCATCGATGATCAGGAGATCTACCTTTTCAAAGGGCAGACGGCCTGCCAGCTCTTTTGACTCTTTCAATAAGTCTTTTTCTCCTTCCTCCAATTCTCCAGGGCCAAAGACACCGATCCTTGCAGTCTGGAAATCGGCATTCTCGACCGGTCCCACTCCAAATAGAACTCTTCCACTCTGCAAAACCTTCCGAGCCACAGTCAGGATGACTCGAGGATAACCATAGGTGAGAATGGCCTGATGACATGCGGCCGCGCCCTCCTGTTTTCCCAAGCCGATTGCCATCAATTTCATCAAGCCACTCTCAATCTCGAATTCAAAATCTGTGTGTGTTTTGATCCGGTTGATGAAAACAATATGGTCTGCTTCCGAGGCAAACCTGTCCAGAAAAACCGGAATGCGATCTTCTGTCTCACCGATTTGCACCACCTTTAGTGAAGATCGTATGGGAACGCCCATATTTTCTTGTGAGATGCCGTAGTTTTCCAGAAGCTTTTTCTGCCCTTCGGCAGTGGCGGCTCAATGGCTACCCATGGCAGGAATGATAAAGGGTTTGAGGCCAATTCGTTGGAGCGACCGGACCGTGGCCTCAACAATGGTGCTGTGATTCGTGATTCCCCGGCTGCTGCATACCACTGCCACTGTTTGACCAGGTCTGATTTTCCTTTCCAGCCCCAATCTATCTACCTGAGAAGTCAGTTCTTGGGGTACATTCCCAAGGGCCGGTCCGACGAACTTCTGCCTGATGCGAATCATTTTGGGAAAGTCCATTTTGGCCCCCTTTCGCTTGTTCGAAACAGATTCTCCCGCAATATCCTGTTTCTTAGGATTCACCCTCTTGCCCTCAGCTCCCCCCCAGAACCATCGAAGATGTTGTGGCAAACACGTCCTTACCAAATCCCCCTATGAATAGCTCAATCAAGTACAACACTGGCTCTTTCGGCCTTTTCGGCATCGATCAGACCACCCTGGAAGATCTTTATCTTGCCTATTTCACCAGAGGCACAGCAGAACGCCAATGTGGTGAGGGGAGAGGTGAAGGGGCACCCAAGCTTTCTGATCGCATCGTAAGCCTTATCAGACTTCTCAATCACCTTTTCAAGGGGGTCATCAGAGAGCAGACCCAACAGCGGCAGTTCGATCTGGGCGAGAATCTTCCCATCAGCGACGACAACGTCTCCCCCTCCAATTCTTTCTAGATGATTGACCGCGAAAGCCATATCCGCACTGTTGGTCCCAACCACCACAACATTCATACACAGGGTGCAGACAGAACGTGCAATAGCACCCTTCTTCAGTTTGAAACCCGTGACAAAGCCATTTCCGATTTCTCCCGTCGCGCCATGACGATCGATCATTGAGATGCGCAAGATGTCCCTATTTTGATCGGGCAGAACCACTCCGTCCAACACCTCCAGCGTAGCAATTCGTTCCGGAGTGTAAAGGCTGAGACCATCCGCCCCAATGATCCTTGCTTTCACAGATGTTTTCCCCTTTGGGGCATAAAGGTTGAAATCTTCAGGTGTGACCGGGCGCTTGAGCTTAACCGTCGCATACATATAATCCGGATATCTGGGAGATTTCAGAATTGATAGGAGCTTCCCATCCTCCACAACGATTTCTCCATTTGCTATCACTCGGACGATGTCAAAATCTCTTAGGTCTCTGACAAAAAGGACATCTGCGATCCTACCCGGTGCAATCGACCCAATCTCCAATTGTTGGTTGTAGAGTTCAGCCGCGTTGAGGGTTCCCATTTGGATGGCCGTTACTGGGTTAACGCCGGCTTTGATGGCAACACGGATGGCCTCGTTTATGTCACCCTCATGAAAGAGTTTCTCAGGGGCAGCCATGTCAGCACAAAAGGAGAATCCTCTCGAAGAGAGATGATACTCGGTAAGGGCCTTTGAGAGTTCTTTTACATTGGGTGCACCCGAGCCTTGTCGCATCAATATCTTTATGCCAACCCGTGCTTTCTCAACAGCATCCAGCAAATCTGTACTCTCGTGATCCGATATTGCGCCCGCAGCCGCATACGCATTCAGAGCAGGGATGTCTATCCCACATGCATGGCCGGTGATGGGAATTCTTTTCTCAATCGCTTTTTCGAAGAGTTCGAGTAATACCTCATCCTTCTCGGTAACCGGAAGAAATGGCGGTTCCTCTAGACCGAGGGTTTCAGGCCAGTCAAGCATTTTCACCAAATCTTCCGAACTCACCGAATTCGGGGCTGGGCTAATGCCGAGTTCACGATTCTGTAGGTATGCCCCTATCGGGATTGAAAAAACTAGCTTCAAAGGGGTCTGCTTGAACTCTTCGATCAAGAACCTCACTGCCTTTACCCCACCGACGATGCCTGCGGTATTGAAACCATCTGCAACGGTTGTAGTGCCGTGGATCAAGACGGCCTTTGCGAAATTCGTGACATTCATGTAGCCATGATAGAAGTGCAGATGGGGCTCAACGAGACCTGGCACAAGATATGCACCCTTTGCATCGATGACTTCGGTCTTTGATCCCTCACAACGCTTGACATCCCCTACAGCAGCAATTCTGTCCCCCTTAATCGCGACATCAGCAGGATGAATCTCCGAGGTTAGGACATTCACCAGCTTTCCATCTCGCAGAATCTTGTCAGCTGATTTTCGGCCCATCGCTACATCGATCAATTCCCTTCTCTTGGTATGCGGCCTATTCATAACAGTTGCCTCCCTTGTTCCAAAAGAATGCTCTGATACGTGTCCGATTGTCTACTTGACCTTGAAAGAAAAGGGTTACAATAGGCCAAAAGGCCGAAACACCTCCCTTGAGTATGACGATGACTGTATTTCCCCTTGAATATGCGAGTCATTCACGTCATTCTCTTGAAACCAACTGAGGATCAAGCTTGAGAACCGAGACAGCGACTTCGTCAAAGTGATCCAGAATCCAACCTTTACGAATCAGTATTTCAGAGCATACATGTCTATTCGGATTTACCTCGGATCCTCAATCGATTGCGGTAGACAACATGAAAGCCTCTGAAAGGTATAGACAATCACGACGGGTTCAAATCAATCTGAATCGAAAACCCATTGCAGACAATCCTTTTCAATTGAGTGATTTTCGCGTAGGATTTGTTGCAGTCATGAATTCGGCCCTCTTCTCGGTATCTCATCAATCCTTGAAAAGAAGGATGGGATCTGTGACTTTTGACCCTAGGATCATACTTTCATTCTATACTGCCGTCAAGTTAAGACGTATGGGTGGTTGAGGATGAAAGTGACGGACAGCGACAGAATCTGAGGAGAGAACCATGCGCATCGAAGACCATCCAATTCTCGGGAAACCTCAATGGGGGAAAAGGATCACCATGATCGTAGATGGGGAGCCGATCCCGGCTTTTGAAGGTGAACCCATAGCAACGGCCCTAATTGCTGTTGGTCGTCGCGTTATTCGATACACAACAAAGCGAAAAGAACCGCGTGGAGTGTTTTGTGCCCTGGGCCGCTGCACGGATTGTGTAGCGATTGTTGATGGCCAGCCTAACGTACGCACCTGTGTCACTCCGGCCCGTGATGGAATGGTCATCGAGACGCAGATCGGACGAGGCCATTGGG
>Ga0209636_10005782_pt1 | contig 12630 bp, 15 predicted proteins | sample DeeMarSWOR152_54_FD_187464 | JGI IMG/M metagenome (GOLD analysis project Ga0209636, IMG submission 187464) | Marine sediment microbial communities from White Oak River estuary, North Carolina - WOR-1-52-54 (SPAdes) (version 2) | ecosystem: Environmental > Aquatic > Marine > Intertidal zone >...
TGACATAGACGAAATCGGTGATAGTTTTCATCTAAGTTTTTTTGAAATGCTTGGTAACTGGTCATTGGGAGATTATTTTAAAAAAGAGGCCATTACTTGGAGTTTAGAATTCTTAACAAGTAAAGACTGGCTTGGTTTGGATAAAAATAAAATATACATTAGTGTTTTTGAGGGCGATGAAAATGTACCTAGAGATGAGGAGAGTGCTAGAATTTGGCAGAGCCTCGGTATTCCGAAAGAAAGAATTTTCTATTTACCAAAAAAGGAAAACTGGTGGGGACCTGCTGGTGATACTGGTCCATGTGGGCCTGATACTGAAATGTTTTATGATACTGGAAAAGAGTCTTGCGGAAGGGATTGTAGACCAGGATGTCCTTGTGGAAAATATTTTGAGATATGGAATGATGTTTTCATGGAGTATAACAAAACAGCAGAGGATAAATATGAATTGCTAGATCAAAAAAATGTTGACACTGGAATGGGAGTTGAAAGAACAGTTGCTGTCTTACAAGGGAAAAATAGTGTTTATGAAATCGAAGAATACAAACCAATTGTTGATATGATAAAGAAAATTGCAAAAATGGAAACATTAAATGAAAAACAGAAAAAATCCGTAAGTATCATCGCAGACCATTTGAGAGCTTCTGTTTTTATTCTTGGAGATGAAAAAGGAATTGTTCCAAGCAATGTAGAGCATGGTTATATTTTACGCAGACTAATAAGGCGAGCGATAAGGCATGCAAGGGTCATAGGTATAGAATCGAATTTTTTAGAAAATCTTGCAGAATTGATTATAGATTTAAACAAAAAGAATTATCCTGAGCTCGAAGGTAAAAGAGATTTTATTATAAATGAATTAAAAAAGGAGGAGGAAAGGTTTAAAAAAACTCTTGCAAAAGGATTGAGAAAATTTGAACAAGTAGCTAAGGATAAAAAAAGAATTGATGGTAAGAGCGCATTTCTACTCTTTCAGAGCTATGGATTCCCATTAGAAATAACAAAAGAGCTTGGAAGAGAAATTGGTATTAGTGTTGATGAAAAGGGATTCGAAGAAGAGTTTAAAAAACATCAGAAGATATCCAGAGTTGGTGCTGAAAAAATATTCACTAGTGGATTGGCTGATATCTCAGAAAAAACAGTAAAGCTACATACTGCAACACACTTACTCAATGAGGCTTTGAGAAGGGTTCTGAAAAAAAGAGACATTATACAGAAAGGCTCGAACATAACACCAAAAAGGCTAAGGTTCGATTTTAACTATGATAGAAAATTGACAGAAAAGGAAATAAAAGATGTTGAGGATTTGGTTAACGAACAAATAAAGAAGGCCATTCCTGTTAAAAAAATTGAAACTACAATTGAAGAAGCGAAAAAAATGGGAGCTCAGGCTGTTTTTGAGCACAAATATAGAGAAAAGGTTTTTGTCTATTCTATAGGAGATTTTTCTGTAGAAATATGCAGCGGGCCGCATGTGAAAAATACAAATGAGCTCGGTAAGTTTAAGATAGTTAAAGAAGAGGGTATTTCTTCAGGTGTGAGAAGGATAAAGGCGGTTTTGGAAAGTTAAAAAATTATAAATTACTTTAAATTAACATTTCTGCATAATCAACCCATTTTATAAAAAGTGAAAGTAAGGCATATGCCTGAATTCTATTATCAACATTATGTGGAGAAAATTTAATAGAATTATCAGAACTATTTTCTTTATCTAGTGATTCTAGTTGGTTATAGTTTATTCCAATTTCACAATTGTCCCCAGGGACGTGAATAGACCTTACCAAAAGACTATTATCTAGAAAGTGATAGGGGGGTTTGATTAATCTTGACGGGAACAATATTTTAACAATTTTATCTTTCCCTATTTCTTGTAGTCTTTCTTGTAGTTCATATTCCACTGTTTTTTGCTTTGTTCCTCTAACAAAATCTCTATCAAGATGGATATAGAACCCGTATCCTCCCTGTTCCCAAAAATCTAAAGGTGGGGAGAAATTTTCGATACGATATATAAAACCGGTTTTCATAATTATGCTTGGGTTGAAAAAGATTTAAGATTATTGTATTTTTCTTTAGGTTGTTACCTAACAAAATCAAACCCTTTAAGTATATTGTTTTAACAATAAAAATTATGAAAGAGCCTGTAACAATAGTTGATCGAGACGTACTTAAAATCTTAGCTGTAGATACTCGGATGGATATATTGAAAGAACTATCAAAGGGCTCGAGAATGCCCTCTTATCTTGGTAAGAAATTAAACAAGAGCGATGCCACAATAGTTGAACATTTGAGCAAACTTGAAAAAGCAGGCTTGGTTAAAAAAGTTGAAGTTCCTGGTAAGAAGTTTGTATTCTACACTTTAACAGAGCATGGGGTTGGTGTTGTCTCAACAAAAACCCGTCGTTTAGTAATCATACTCTCAACCTCAATTCTCGCTTTGATAGGAGGCATGATGAGTTTTACAGGATACATGTTTACATCACAAGGGCCACAGGTCTTTGTTGCAAGAGAAGTTGCAGAGGTTGGAACAGCTCTACCTACAGCAGCCCCAGAAGCTGCTGAAACAGTATCCCAAGCTCTTACATTACCACAAGTTTTATTGCCCTTATCAATCATATTATTTGTAATTTCGATAGCGGGATTTGGATTTTACTTTTACAAAAAGAGGAGATTGGGGTGATTATATGAAAAAGGGTTTTGCTGAAAAAATAGCCATTTTAGCAATAATAGTTTTAGTTGGTGCTTTTTTTGTTAATATGGTTTATGAGCCGGTTTCTATTCAAGTTGATCTGAAAAAATTCTCTTCATGTGAAGAGATGGAAGGTTTTATAAAAATGAGCACAGAGGTTTCTCCTTATTACGGTTTTGGTATGGCTGCCAGAACTTTTGGAATAGAAGAACAGGCAATTGGTGTACCTGCAGCAGCTACGGGAGCTGCTGAAGCTGCACCGAGTGAATACTCTGAAGATTATTCAAAAACAAACGTTCAGGTGACAGGGGTTGATGAGGCAGACATTGTAAAGAATGATGGTAAATACATCTATGTTGTTTCTGGAAAAAAGATTGTTATTGTTGATGCCCATCCTGCAGAACAGGCAGAGATTTTGTCTGAAATAGAAGTAAACGGAACCCCGCAAGAGATATTCATAAACAAAGACAAGCTTGTTGTTTTTGGTAGCAAATACGATTATAGATCTTCAAAGACTTTCATAGAGGTTTATGATGTTAGAGAGAGGTCAAATCCTATTATTAAGAGGGATGTTTATTTGGATGGTGATTATTATAATTCCAGGATGATAGGAGATTACGTTTATGTTATAATAAATCAACCATTACCCTATTATCCTGAGACTGGGGTAAGAATACCTGAAATTGCTTCCGCTGGCATAGCTAAACCTGTGTGTGGGTGTGTTGATGTTTATTACTTTGACTTTCCCGATTATTCATACAGATTCACAACAATAGCAGCTGTTAATACTCAAAATGATGGAGAAGAACTATCAAGCAAAGTTTTCCTAATGGGAATCACACAAAATTTGTACGTTTCTCTGAACAACATTTACATAACCTACATGAAAAGGCTCAATCATGATGCATACAGAGATAGGATAATTGATGAAGTAATAATACCAAGCGTTCCAATAACAATAGCAAGCGAGATAAACTCAATAAAGAATTCAGATCTAAGTTCTTATGAAAAATGGGAACAGATAAATGATGTATTAAGAGAGTATACTGAAAGTTTGAATCCTGAGCAAGGGGCTAATTTCTACAAGAGTATGGGAGAAAGAATGATTACATTTGAAGAAAAAATTGCTAAAGAAATGGAAAAAACAGTTATTCACAAGATTTCTGTTGATAAGAATAAAATAGAATATAAAACTGGTGGAGAGGTTCCTGGAAATGTTTTGAATCAGTTCTCAATGGATGAGAGCAATGGATACTTTAGAATAGCAACAACAACAAGCGGGTTTGGAACTTTTGGAGCAAGAACTGAACCTAAGAATCATGTTTATGTTCTTGATGGAGATCTTAACATTGTTGGTAAATTAGAGGATTTGGCTTCAGGTGAAAGAATTTACTCTGTTAGATTCATTGGGAACAAAGGATATTTAGTAACATTCAGGCAGATTGATCCTTTGTTTGTTATAGATTTGTCTAACCCAAATAGTCCTCAGGTTTTGGGCTTCTTGAAGATACCTGGAGTTTCAGATTACCTACACCCATATGATGAAACCCATCTAATTGGCGTTGGTAGAGATGCAACAGAAGAAGGAAGAATGCTAGGAATGAAATTGTCTTTGTTTGATATTACAGATGTTTCAAATCCTCAAGAGATTTCAAAATATATAATAGGTGAAAGCGGTACTTACTCTGAGGCTCTATACGACCATAAGGCATTCTTGTTTAGCGAATCAAAGAATCTTTTGGTTATACCAATTAGACTTTCAGAAGGAAGAAAATGGAATGTTTGGCAAGGAGCTTATGTGTTTAACCTTGATTTGGGTAACGGGTTTGTATTGAAAGGTAGAGTAACACACGAGAACAGAACTGAAAATGAAACTGAATATTACTATTATGATTATGCGGCTGTGATAAGAAGATCACTATATATGGATGACGTTCTCTACACTGTTTCAAACAGAATGATAAAGATGAACAGCTTGGATGATTTAAATGAGATAAATAAAGTGGAGCTTCCCTATGAAGAAGAGGTTTATCCTTACCCTATTCCTCTTATAGAAGAGACAGAAGTAAGATAATAAAAAGCGTTTAAAATGATTCTAAAATCAAAAGAGATTTAAAGTTTTCTAATAAATTAAAGATTGTGTGTTTAAATGATAAAAGCTAGACTTGTTCATATAGGAGATAGTACTAGATATGAAACTAAAGTTTTCCCAATAGATAAAGACATTATCACAATCGGGAGGCTTGGTGACGTAGAACTACCTTCCGAAGATTGGGTCGATTATGTAGGAGAGGGACATGATCAAGTTGGTGTTGAAAAAGCCATACAAACTTCAAGAGAACATGCAAGAATTTTGAGACAAGATGATAAATTTGTATTAGAGGATGTTGGAAGTAAAGTCGGGACATATGTTAATGGGGAAAAACTAGGAAACCCGCATAAAGAACCTTGGAAAGTCAGATTTTGTCATTCCCCAGATTACTATCCTGTCAGAGAACCTAAAATAAGAGAAAACAACAGAGGCTCTGTAGAAATACATGATGAAGACATAATTACTTTAGGAGAAGAAATGTATCAAAATGCACATGCATTCAGATTTGAAGTGATAAAATAATCATCTATAATCAATCACAATAACGTCCCTATCTCTTATAACATAATATTCGTAATCAAGAGTCTCTCTATTATTAACATACATTCTAATAGAATTGTTTGCGTTGTTGCAGTAATCTAGAATGCAAGTAGAATTAAAAGTTTCTCCCCAGATTTCAAAAAAATCTCTTAAGGTTGAATCTTCCTCTCCTTCCTTGTAAATAATATTATCATAGTTCAATGTGTAAAGTTTTGCTCTTGTTTCGTTTTCAACACCAACACCAGCCGGTATCTCAACAGGATCTTCAAATATCACTACAAACAGTGCTGCCTGCCAAGGAATTTCTTGTTGCGTAGGAGTAATAGAAGATATTATTGCATAAGTCAAACTACTTCCCAAAAACATGACCAACAAGATTATTGATATAACTTGTTTTTTTATTGTCTTTTTCATCTGGTTCCCTTAGATTTTTCACCATAATCAAAAACTATCTTCTTTCCGTAAGCCCCTCCCTTGAGATAAAGATAAGCATTAGTTGCAGCCTCAGCTCCCTCTGAAGCAGCAGTAACTATTTGCGCAAATGATCCTACAACATCGCCTGACGCATAAACCCCTTCAATATTAGTTTCGAATTTATCATTAGCTTTAATAAAGTTGTTCTCATTGACTTCAATACCAGCAGCCTTAACAATTTCAGTTGTGGGTATTTCACCTATTTCAACAAAAACCCCATCAATCTCTAATTCCTTTGTCTCGTTTGTGTTAACATTTTTAATTATAATTTTCTTAACAGTCTCATTTCCCTCTATTTTTTCAATAACAGAGTTCCATACAATTTTAACAGTTGATTCTTTCAGTTTCTTCTGATTTGCTTCCTCAGCCCTCAATTGGTCTTTCCTGTGTATCAAATAAGCATCAGAGGCCATTTCACTTAGATAAATAGCGGCTGTGACAGAAGAATCAGAGCCTCCTATAACAGCAACCTTCTTTCCTTTGAATAGTGGGCCATCACAAGTGGCGCAATAAGAAACTCCCTTTCCTATGAATTTCTCCTCGCCTTCCACACTCAATCTTCTGTAATGACTTCCAGTGGCTATTATAACAACTTTTGATGTGTATTCTTTTTCTGATGCTCTTACCTTTTTTATCTCACCTTTCAAATCAAGAAAACCTACTTTATCCAGTTTAACTTCGCATCCAAATTTCTCTGCTTGTTTTTTCATCTTTTCTGCTAATTCTATCCCGCTCATCGGTTCTGGCCCTGGATAATTTTCTACAACGTGTGCTAAAGACATTTGGCCTCCTAAAGTCTCTCCTATAACAAGAACTTTGAGATTTCTTCTAGCAGCATACAGACCTGCTGTTAGACCGGATGGACCAGCACCAATTATTATTATATCGTAGTCTGTCATGATATCACATATATATTAGATAAATATTAAATTTAATATCTAATAATACTTTACCGTGTTGACATGGAGCAATGGATAGTTGACATAAAACAAAGGGCATTATCAGGAAAGCCATTGGTCTCTGGTGGTAGATCGAATAAATTAAATAAAATAAATTTTGAGGGTCTAGTTTTTATTCCAGCTCAATTGGCAAAAAGGCCAGTAGATTATTTCAGAGATGAAATTAATTCTGAAACAATAATAGGGAAAAGGTCTAAGAAACCTTTAAAATTGAAAACTCCTATCATGGTTGCTGCAATGAGCTTTGGGGCATTGAGTAAAGAAGCAAAAATAACTTTGGCAAAGGCTTCTAGCATGGCAGGGACATGCACAAATACAGGAGAGGGTGGGATGCTTCCAGAAGAAAGAAAAAATGCAAAAATATTAATAGCCCAATATTCTACTGGGAGATTTGGAGTTGATGAGAAGTATATTAAAAGTGCTGATGCAGTTGAAATAAAAATTGGACAGGGAGCCAAGCCTGGTCAAGGAGGTTTGTTACCTGGATTCAAAGTGACAAAAGAGATAGCAGAGGTAAGAAAAATTTCTGCTGGAAAAGATGTCCATTCCCCACCAGCTCATCCAGATATAAAGACTGCTAGCGATTTGAAGAAAAAAGTTGAGTGGTTGAGAAAACTTAATGGTGGTAAACCAATAATAATAAAACTAGGGGCTGGCGATATTGAAAATGATGTTAAGATTGCTGCTAAGGCGAACCCTGATGCAATAGCAATTGATGGAATGGAAGGAGGAACAGGAGCTGCCCCCAAAATTATGCTTGATGACTTTGGAATTCCTACAATAGCTGCTTTGGTCAGGGCTAGAAAAGTTCTAGATAAACTAAAGGCAAAACAAGAATTGTTAATTGGCGGTGGATTAAATAATGGTTCTGATGTTGCAAAGGCATTAGCTTTAGGGGCTGACGCAGTTTTTATGTCATTTCCTCTGCTCATATCAATGGGCTGCACATATTGTAAGCAATGTTATTTGGGTAAATGCCCTGGTGGTATCACAACTCAAGATCCTGAATTGAGGAAGAGATTAAATATAGAGGAAGCATCAAAAAAAGCTGCCAATTTCATAAAGGCTTGTACAGAAGAAGTTAAAATGGCTGCTGCAGCATGCGGTAAGAAAAATATTCACGAACTTAGTAGAAACGATTTAGAGTCTATTGATTTGTTAATCGAGAAAATAACAGGAATACCTTTAGTCTAAACTTTGCAAACTCCCTTTGCCTCATTAACAAGGTTTCTTAACTTTTTAACATGAATTCCAGTAATTTTGTTCAATTCATTGATATTATATTTCAAAAGGTTTCTAACTAAAACCATGTTGGCATTTGATAACTTTTCCAAAGAATCTTTATCAATCACTCTAAGCATTGTTATTGGATAAAGTCTTTTTCTCTCCAGCATGCCTTCAAGTCCTTGGTTTTCAGGATAATTCCATCCAATTAGTTTTATTTTCTTACATTTTGCATATTGGATTGTATCATCAGAAAATTTTGTATTACACACCAACCAAGGCTGATTAAATTTTGAGCACAGTTTTTTCTTGTAACCATCTTCCAAGTCCAAAAATCTAGCATAAGTGTAAAGAGCCTCCCTTAAGCCTGTGTAAATGCCAGGTTCATTATGATACTTGCATTCTATCATGTAATTTTTATTTCCTTTTGTTGCTATCACATCGATTTCATGATAAACACATGCCCCTTTAATTACAGAATTTAATTTTGTCTTATAACCATAAAATCTAAGAATTCCGCTAACAAGGTGCTCGAAAACAAAGCCTGCAGGTCCTAACCTAAATATTGCTCCCTTTAAATCGTATCTTGAGGCAACGTATGGTTCTTTCTTGTGTAATAAATCTAGAACCATACGAAGAATTTCTCTTGTTGTAATTCCATCGTAAATCTTATTTTCAACTTCTTTGATTATTTTGTTTGTCAGTTCTTTTGATGCCCCAGCCCTCATGCAAGTTCTTCTTATTTTTTCGGGATCAAACTTTTCTTTCCTTCCTGAAGCTTTAACAACAAACATGTTAAAAAATTAACTTTAACAAAATAAATTAATATTGTTTTAATTCTCTTAAAACATTTGATGGAGTATCACATTTAATATCAAGCTCTTCTTTTATTTCATCTGATAGACTTAAGAAATGTTCGTCGTATGATGTTAAAAAAAGGGGCGAATATCTTTCTTTTAAACATAAAGCTTCAGCAAGAACAAGTCTATCTTCCCAATTAAAAACTTCGACTCTATAACTACCTTCTTTTATGCCTGTTAAAAAACTGTTTACAAAGTATAGTTTTTTTCTTTTTTGATTATATCCAATTGTTTCTATTCTCAAAGAATTTGTAATATTTTGAAATCTCCTTAAAACTTTATCTTTTCTTTTAGGTTTTTCTCTAGTTAAAATTTTATTTAGTCTTGATTCACTTCCCTTTCTCATACTTTCTGTTATTAATCCCAAATCTGGATTTGAAATGATGTACTCAAAAAAATCACTTCTGTAATTTTTGATGTTTAAAGACCCTTCTATTAAAACGCAATTATCGATTAGAACTCTGGGTGAAATCTTCATAAAATTAGTTTTAAATGCAAAAAATTTAAATGTAGCCCCAGGAGGATTCGAACCTTCGTCCCGAGGTCCAGAGCCTCGTGTGTTTGACCACTACACTATGGGGCTATCTAAATAATTCTATAATTTTGATGTTTAAGAAGTTTAAACTGCTCGTATTAAATTGCAGTTTTCATCGACTTCAACAAATCTTTTTGCTATTCCTTCTTTGTAAGCAGAACACTGGTTTTCAGGCAAATTATCTACAGGCTGTCTTGGATCGTGAGCAACATCACAAACCCAACCACCATGCTCAGGAATCGGGTCTCCTATACAAGGGCCATCAGACAAGTCTTGTGTATCTTTAACTGAATTACAAATATCGATACAAGCATCTATAGCTGCTTGTTTAAAAAATTCAGTGTCTTCGCTTCCTTGTTGAGCACAGCCACTAACTAAAACTAAAAGAATCAACATAGTTAATAATCTCTTCAAAAAAATCACTTTGATAATGCTTCAGCAATCTTCATGCCAAAGTCTTTTGCTGCTTCTGGACCAGAACCTGTTATGATTTTCCCATCCTCTTCAACATCACTTCCTGTATACGTACCAACAGCATTGATATCGTTTCTTCCTGAAGGAAACACTGTTGCTTTTTTACCATTCAAAACTCCAGCACGCGCAAGAATGATAGGTGCTATGCATATTGCTGCAACTATTTTACCTTCTTCTTTAAATCCTCTAGCCAAATTATGAGCTCTTTTGTTGTCAAAGTAAGCTTTAGTTCCCTGCCCACCTATAAAAACTACTGCATCGTAATCCTTTGGATCAACATCATAGAAATTTTTGTCTGGATTCACTATTTTTCCAAACATGCTCTTCGAGGGTTGTCCTGTCGAGCTAACAACTGTTACTTCTATTCCAGCCTCTTCAAGAACTTGTTTTGTTTCAAAGAACTCCTCGTCCCTAAAATCTGCTGGTGCAATTACCATCAGAACTTTTTTAGCCATAATATTAAGTATTTCGGCACTTTTAATAAATAAATAGTTAATGGTTTCAAATATTAAGGAGTGATTTTATGCCAGTAGTTGGGATGAACATAAAAAATATAAACGCAAAAAAGAATGAAGAGGCGGTTGGAACAGTGAGGGTAAACAGTGATACTAACTTGAAGGAAATGAGGGAGCAGGATCTGCCAGCCCTAAAAACAAAAGGTCTGGCTATAGAGTTTGAGTTTAAAACAGAATACACAAATGAAAAAAAGGAGAAAATAGCTGAAATAACAGTTGGTGGAGACGTTCTTTTCATAGATGAGAAATATGAGAGGATATTAAAAGGATGGAAGAAGGACAAGAAGTTGCCGGATGATATCGATGTAGAGATAATAAATGCCATATTGAGAAAAAACATAGTAAGAGCATTAACTTTGAGTGATGAGCTACAGTTACCGGCTCCTGTTGCAATACCCTTTGTCAGGAAGAAGCAACAGGACAGTAATTATATAGGTTAAATCATAAACCCATTACGAATAGCAAATTTTCAGACAAGTCTTTGTATCTATTTCTTACGGTAACTTCTGTTACTTTTGATACTTCAGCAATCTCTCTTTGTGTTCTTCTTTCTCCTGTTAGAATAGAAGCTACGTATGTAGATGCTGCTGCAATTCCTAGTGGGCCTCTACCGCCTGTTAATTTAATTTCTCTTGCAACATTCGTTATTTTTTTTGCAATAGTCTCGGTTTTTCCTAATAATCCAAGGTTTTCACTAAATTTTTCAATAAATTTATTCGTCTCATATTCTGGAGAACAATAATCAAATTTATTGAGAATATATCGATAACTTCTTGAAAGGTCGTTTTTAGATATACCAGCTTTTTCAGAAACTTCCTTAAGTGTTCGAGGGATTCCAGCATCTCTAAGTGAATAATATAGTGTGGCTGAAGCTATGTCTTTTATAGATCGCCCTCTAACTAATTTCTCTTTGGCTCCCTTTTGATAAAGAACAGAACCTGTTTCAATAACGCTTTTTGGTAGGCTTAAAGCTTTACCTAGTTTTTTAATGTGGTCTAAAGCAAAAGCTAAATTTCTTTCTATAGCATCTGAAACTCTCGTTCTTCTTTGTAATTTTCTTAATCTATAAATCTGTGATATTTGACTCCCTTTAATTTGTTTACCATGAATATCTTGATTTTTCCAATCTATTATAGTAGAAAGGCCTCTATCATGAGTTGTTATTGTGGTTGGTGCTCCAACTCTTGTTCTTTTTTCTCTTTGTTCCGCATCAAATGCACGCCATTCAGGACCTTGATCTATTAAGTAACCTTCAATAACGAGACCGCACTCGCTACAGACAATCTCCTCATCACCATAGTTAAGTTTTACACTTCCACACTCTGGACATTTATCTTGTTCTAATACTGGCAGTCCTGCATGATTATATATTTGTGATGATTCTGAGACCATAGAATCATGAATTATTTGTTTAGCAAACCTTAAAACGTTTTTCTATTAATTTTTTAAATACGAGAATTTAATAAATTTATATGGCCAAAAAGCCGGGAATTCCTCAAGGATTCATGCCAAAGTTCTCCATGTCTATAATACTGTTTGTAATCTGGTTTTCATTTATTATAATGCTCAGAGTTTCTTATTCTCAAAAACTTGAGCCCACTCAAAGCTTTGCAGTAAATCTTGCCATGTTTATGTTGTTTGCAGCCATATTGGTATTCATATGGGGCTCTTGGGCAAGTGAAAAAGGATATATCATGTCTGAAGAGGCTAAACCTAAAAGGAAAGTTAAAAGAAGAAGATAGTTTAGTCTTTAAAGCTGAACTAAAAATAAAATTGAAAAATTATTTCTTAAGTTCGTACAGAGGCTTTGAGCTTACTTTTACTTCTTTCTCTTCGAATATTTTTGCTATTGCCTGAGACAAAGCCAGCTCACTTAACTGTCTATCCTTCATTCTTTTAAATTCTTCAACTTGCTGTTGTAGATTCAGGTGGATAGAAGTCAATTTGTCATTTAAATTTTCTATACTTTTTTCGTTCTTTTCAAATCTTTTAACTAGTGCCTCAACAAGTTCGTTAGCTATTTTATATTTCAATTTTGCAGCATCCTCTTCAGAAGTTTCTATTTGTCTCTTCAAAATATCAATCTGTGTTTTTAGAGTAGCTAGTTGAGCTTTTATTATTGGCTCAAGCTCTTCTACCATGTTCTTCACTTTCAAGTATCTTGAGTATTGATCTGTCTATCTGGTTCTTGTCCCTCATGGAATTTATCGTGTTTTCTAAACCTCTTATCCTATTGTTAAGTTCTTCTGTTTTATCTTCTCCTAGAGATTGTCT
>Ga0209636_10005783_pt1 | contig 12630 bp, 12 predicted proteins | sample DeeMarSWOR152_54_FD_187464 | JGI IMG/M metagenome (GOLD analysis project Ga0209636, IMG submission 187464) | Marine sediment microbial communities from White Oak River estuary, North Carolina - WOR-1-52-54 (SPAdes) (version 2) | ecosystem: Environmental > Aquatic > Marine > Intertidal zone >...
CGGGCACCTTTGATATAGTGGCAACCTTTGAAGTGAAAGACGTTAATGATGTTGGCGAGATGGTTGCGAGAGGCATAGATAGCGTAGACGGAGTTTCCCTAACGCAGACAGCAATATGCGTCAAATGTTGTTCAAAATAAGCCTCCAAAACCCCTTTTTTCATTTTTAAGCCACCACTTTCTTCTCAAACAGTGGAGATCTCTCCCGCAAACTCCCTCTTTTTTGACCATAACTAACTCTACGTGCATTTAACTGGTTCTTTACTTGCGCGCGCATACTGGAACTCTATTCCAATGACCACTATTTTGTGATTCTGATTAACTCTTTTGGTTTTGCAATTACTTGCCCACATTTCTTGCATTTAGTAACTTCTAATGGTTCATACATAGGTTCATATTTCTTAGTAAGTCTACACTTAAATAATCATAGGAATGAAGGCTTTGAATCTTAGCTTATGACCTATTAATACACAATACACAATACCTTAATATGTAACCAAGTCTATTATATATATAACGGTAGAATTCTCGTAAATAATATTGGCAAAAGGCTTTCACCGCATTTTGTCAGTTATTTTGATCATTCTACTGAAAAATGTGAGGTGAAAACTGTGAAATTAGCAAATAAGCAGACAAGCAGATCAGCACAATCGTGGAATCTTACGTGGTCTACGCAAATTACACGTGCTAAGGAGGATTCATAACTTGACTCTTTCCGGAATTCAATTTAAAATGCGTCAAAGAATTATTAATAGACTCGAGAAAGCGGGAGCCACTTCAAAAGAGAAAGCTGTGACAATTGAAGAGGCTGACTTAGACTTGCAAGAACAACACTGGTTAGGTTATTTTGCTGGAGTTTTCCTTGGCGAAATAAAGAAGACAGAAGACAAACGATATTTCGTCTAGAAATGCACACGCGTTGCAGACGCACTTTAAGTTATGGTTTTTGCCGTTTAAGATAGGCAACTGTAAACAGTCTACCATCTTCTAGGCGGATATTTTGAACGCTTACTAAGTCCCATCCATCTTTCCCTAAAGCGTTTAACTCGTCTTGGACGCTTTCTATTACGGGTTTTCTTTCTGTTGTGAAACGGTCTATGTGAACCCTTGTCTTTAGCGGAAGCACTTTGTACTCCCATTTCACCAATTTAGTCACACCTCAAACACTAATAATGTTCAATGAAACATTAAATATCTTTGCTTGGAATGATATTTCTCTTTGTAAATGTTTTCAACTACATCTTGCACTAACCATTTTAGTTGTTTCGTTTTAGACGCGCATACAAAGGTTAATAAGTAGGGTTGGTGTAACATGGGCTAAGCAGTTAGGCGCTTTTCGAAAAGGGTAGAACGGTTACAGTCGGTTTTACTTTTTCAAGGCTATTCTAGCTGGCGAATCTAGCGAGGTGATAGGATGTCATATTCATACAGTAGACGAAATATATTCGGAAGCAGTGGACCTAGATTCAATGTGAAGAAGCCAGTGGAAGTTGACAAGGAATACGAAGCCGAAATCGAGGATATAAGCAGAAGAGGCGATGGAGTTGCAAAGATTCAAGGTTTCATCATATTTGTTCCAAACACTAAGCAAGGGGAACATGTGAAGTTCAAAATAACAAGAGTTGGAAACAGGTTCGCCATTGGTGAGTTAGTGTAAGCCGGTTCCAAATAGCGCGCGATGAAGCGACAAACTAAAGGTTGTGATATAGATGAAAAGAGACCGTTTTGAGATAATTGCCGAAATACTGAGGTCAGCGAAGAATGGGGCAAAAAAGACACATATCATGTATCAGTGTAACCTCAGCTATCGTATGACCCAAAAATTTCTGGCCCATCTGCTGGAAACCCACCTCCTTAAAATGGGAAATTCTTATCATACCACAGAGAAAGGTCTACATTTCCTTGAAGCCTATCAAACGTTAGAACTTCTTCTGAACACAAGAAACTAGCGCATGTGCGAACGGTTTTCAAAGATTCTTTTCTTTTTTTGACCTTGCTCGCGCTTGTATGTTCTGGAGATTTATATGAACCAGTTAAAAACGTAGGACGCACTTGTGGTAGGATAAACTCAAAATTTGAGCGCTTCAGAAAAGCGTGGAAAGAGCTTCATTTCCTAAAACAGTATAAGTTTGCGTTTTTCGTAGTTTATTCAAAATCTTGTTTCCTTAATCATAACAAAGACGCGCGCACAAGAATGACGACAAAAGAATTTCATGACGGAAATATTGAAGCAATTAAACAACATTCGTAGGAATCTTGGAAGAAACACAGGTCTTAAAGGGGTTCATGCTGGAATTAACAAGTTTTAAATTTTCTGAAGACAAGTATTAACAACTGGTATTAGTAAAATTGCTCTCTAAGAGTATCAGATAGAATTGAAAAGGAGGATGATGTGTACATGGAAAAATTGATTGTAACAGCTGCGTTAACTGGAGGAGATTTCGTCTCTAAGCTGCAAACCGATTACGTACCCTGTACCGTAGACGAAATAGTTGAAGAGGTTGTTAAATGTCGGAAAGCTGGTGCTTCGATCGTCCACCTGCATGCCAAAGAGCCGAAAACCGGCATGCCCCACTCAGAACCTAACTCGGTGTTCCCCGAATACATCAAAGGAATAAGGGAAAGCGAAGCCCCAGACATAATCATCAACGTAACGACGGGCGGGGGAAGGCCGCTGCCCAAGGAGATAGCGGAATTGATGGGGATCGAGCAGAAGATCACCTTAGAAGAGTATGAAAAGACCTTGGATAAAGTGATGGAGGAAAGAGCGACGTTTAGTCAGGAAATGTCTTCGTTGAATATGGGATCCATAAACGTGTGGGTAGATATGGGGCTCCCTCAATTGAGGAATTTCGTCTTCAGCAACCCGATATCTACAATTGAGAAGTGGGCGGGATACATGTACAAGAACAACGTGAAGCCGGAGCTCGAAGTCTACGACACGGGTATGATCAACACGGCAAAAACCTTGGTTAACGAAGGGAAACTGAAAGAACCTTTACATATTCAATTTGTTTTGTTTGGAGGATTATCATGCATGTCGCCCACACCAAAGACACTGTTTTATTGCGCCGAAAGCATCCCAAAGAACTGGACATGGTCGGTGTGTGCTCCAGGAAGATACGAAATGGAAATGGGAACTCTCGCGATTATGATGGGAGGTCATGTTAGAGTTGGCATGGAAGACAACATATATCTCGAAAAAGGGGTGCTAGCCAAAAGTAACGCTGAGCTCGTAGCCAAAGTCGTTCGGATAGCAAAAGAACTTGGAAGGGAAACAGCAACACCAGATGAAGCTCGGCAGATACTTGGATTAAAAGCAAGGGGCTAGATGGCTCAAAATTAATACATTTTAACGAACAATCAAAGAACTAGTTGAATGCATGTAGAGTTAATTGTGGCAGGTATATGACTATGAGTACGGCTAACCATGAGTACCGGAAACATCGAGTAATTTATGATTATTAATAGAAGAAAAAGAGAATAGGCGTGTTTAACCGTTTAAAGCAACTGCGTTAAGTGTTTTTTAGCCTTTCTTTGTGATTTCTTTGATTACTCCAGCGGCGATGGTTGTTCCCATGTCCCGTATCGCGAACCGTCCAAGCTCAGGAAAGTCGCTGTAAGCTTCAACAGAAATGGGGTATATCGGTTCAAATCGCACAATTGCACCGTCTCCAGTCTTCAGAAACGCGGGTTTTTCCTCCACGGTTTGTCCAGTTCTTGGATCCAGCTTCGAAATTAGCTCCGTGAATCTACATGAAACCTGACTGGTGTGGGCGTGCAGCACTGGAGAATATCCAGCGGCTACGGCTGTTGGATGATAGATCACGATTATTTGTCCAATGAACTCTTTGGCAACGGTTGGCGGATTGTCGGGATGACCACCCACGTCTCCTCGGCGAATGTCCTTTTTGGCGATGCCTCTAACGTTGAATCCAATGTTGTCGCCAGGAACGGCCTTCGGGATTTTAACGTGATGGGTTTCGATGGACTTTACTTCTCCTTTGACATTTGGTGGCATAAACACAATTGTGTCTCCTTCTTTCAGGACGCCGGTTTCCACCCTTCCAACAGGAACTGATCCAACTCCCGTGATGGTGTAAACATCTTGCACTGGAAGACGCAGAGGCTTCTTAATGGGTTTGGGTGGAACCTCGAGGGTGTCTAGAGCTTCGTAGAGGGATGGACCCTTATACCAGGGCATCTTATCGCTGCGTTTAATGAGGTTGTCGCCAGTCCATCCGGAGGTGGGTACAAACGGTATCTTTTCAACCTTGTATCCGCTCATCTTGAGCATGCGGGAAATTTCATTTTTGATTTCTTCGTATCTCTCTTGTTTCCAGTCTACTGATGCGTCGTCCATTTTGTTGATGGCAACTACCATCTGGTTTACTCCTAGTGTGTAAGCGAGAAAGGCGTGTTCCCTGGTTTGTCCGCCGGGACCAATACCTGCTTCGAATTCTCCTCGTTTAGCGGAAACGAAGAGGATGGCGGCGTCTGATTGGCTGGCTCCGGTGATCATGTTTTTGACGAAGTCTCTGTGTCCTGGTGCGTCGATAATGGTGAAAAAGTATTTCGGTGTTTCAAATTTCAGGTAGGCGACGTCTATGGTTAGACCTCTTTCTCTTTCCTCTTTCAATTTATCTAAGACCCAAGCAAATTTGAAGGTTTCTTTTCCCAAATTCTTAGCTTCTTCTTCGTATGCTTTAGCGGTTCTCTCGTCGACTGCTCCTGTGAGGTAAAACAGGTGGCCTACGGTTGTGGATTTTCCGTGGTCTACATGTCCGACGACGACTAGGTTTAGGTGGGGTTTTTCTGCTTTACTCATTTTTTATCCTCCATTTTTTATTTGAGTTTATTCCTCCAATTGTGGTGAAATTCGTAGAGAAGACAGTTGGTTCAGTTATTTTAATTTTTTGAGAGTCCACAATGTTATCGCGTCTTCTTTCTGCGTCTCCATTCTATTTTCGATGCCCAAAGAATGTTGCATGAGGCTTGTTTAACGAGAGGCTCGGGCTATCCTCTCTATTTCGTTTCTTTTCTGCACTGCATGGCTTTTCAGGTCCTTGTTGGCTGCTAAAATCAGCTCTTCCGCGAGGCATTCTTCTAGGGAACGGGGATTGCCAAAAGCTATTTTCCTTGCTCCTTCAGAAAGGAGACGTAGTGCCACGTCAACTCTTCTCAGGGGCGAAATGTCCACAGCCTGGTGATAGGCTACGCCTCCATAGCTAATTCTAGTGGTGTGTTCGCAGGGGGCGGAGTTTTCAACTGCCTTGATAAGGATTTGTACTGGGTTTTGTTCTGTGCGCAGGTGAATGATTTCGAAGGCGTTTTTGGCAAGGTTGATGGCTCTGGTCTTTTTTCCAGCGCTGCTGCCGGGTCGCATAAGGTTGTTTATAAGTCTCTCTACGATGTTGACCTCAGCCTTGCGAAATTTTCTATGTTCGTGTCTTCCCATGCTGTGGGGGATGTAAACTGGTTTGAGGGAGATGTACCGTTTGAGCCCCGGGTCCACTACTTCAATCCCGTCGAAACTCCACTTTTCGAATAGTTTGATCTCGTGTTCCTTGCTCACGGGTGTCACCTTGACAAACTTTCTGGGTTAAGAAGCCTCTATTTAAGGGTTGTTTACCGCATCGGCTTCTCTTTCTTGCCAAGAACTAGTTCTTTGAGAGAAACACCGTTGATTGTTGTGACTTTCCATCGAACTCCAGGGATGTCGCCCATGCTTCTGCCGCGGGAACCGCCGATTCCTTGTACTATCACTTCGTCGTGTTCGTCAACCGCGTTGAGGGCTCCGTCCCCCGGGAGAAAGGCTGTTATAAGCCTGCCGTTCTTGATGAGTTGGGTTCTCACACATTTCCGTATCGCGCTGTTGGGTTGCTTGCTTTCAACACCAACCTTCTCCAGAACGATTCCACGAGCCATGGGAGCCCCTTGCAACGGGTCAGATTTAACATCTAGTCTAAGCATTCGACGTTTGTAGTAGACGTCGCTCCACCTGAACTTTTTCCTCTTCTCAAGCAGTTTTCTTGCGGCAAGTTCGCCCTTCGGTGCCTTCGAACCCATACCTTTCTGTCCTCTAGCTACGTTATTCCGCAGTTCTAATATTTAAACAGTCTACATCAGAAACTCACACAAATATGAGAGTTGAGTGATATTCTTACTTCCTCTTGCGAAACACCGAGACGCCATCGTGGTCTTTGACGTATTCAAAGCCAGCTGCCAAGAGCTTCTTCACTTCTTTTAATGTCCTAGCTACCTTCATGTAGTATTCGTCGCCCTCGAAATGAACGAGTTGCGTGTACCGTAGTGTTGTTGATCTTGTGGTCTAGAAGCTGCTTGACATGTAGAATATCTTTTGTCTTGCGATATTCAATCGTTGCTTTCCAATTTCTGAACGTGTGGAAATGAATCTCCATAAGCCTTGGATTCTCAAGCTTTTGTGCGATTTTCCTTTTTTGGGCGTTGAAGTTTCTTCTCACATAGTCGAGTAGTGTAGGCCCGAAGAATCTTTGTCTAGTGTGTGGCAAGTCGTTAAGCATGGCGATTAGTTTGCTTGAAACTTTTATTATCCTAGCGTTGCCACCCTCCGCAGGATGCGCGCGCGCAGGCTTACGAAAAGGGAAAGGTAAGAGAACGACCTAACCTTCTAAGAAACGCCTTCACTACTGAACGATCACTAATTGAATCATGAATTCACAAAGCGCGTGTGCGCATTCGGCGGAACCGTGGCATAGTACAGTTATCCCCTGACTTCCCTTCCCCCCGCAAATTCCCCTTTTTTGTTTTGTAAAGATTCCTAGAAGGATGGAAGCGAAGCACATTCACACATGCATTTGACTGGTTCTTTGACTGTTTGTTTAAGAGGTAACGGCGCGCGCATATGGTTCTTCATTATAATTTGTGTTTGCTGGTGCATCCACCATTTTTTGGAGCTTATCAAATAGATCGACGAAAGCTTTTCCCCCCAATGTTTTAGCATAGCGCATATATATCCTTTTTTTATTCTTTTGTCCTAGGTTTTCCCTCGATCGATCGATAACGCGTAGAAGGTTTGATTTTGACAGAACATCGATAAAATACACCGCTTGGCAAAAATTCAGATTGGCTTTCCTTATGATATCAGTCAGACAAACACCGGGATTGCCATTACAACTCTCCAAGATATCCCGAAAAATTTTCCATCGTGACCGATTTGCACCTTTATTTTTATAATTCATTTTTTCACTCCTTAAAGATGCGCACACATGCTTTACGAGCCCGCATTGTCACGAAAATAAAGAGTGGAGAGAATACTAAGTGTTTTCAATCTTTACAAATGATTAATATTAGACGAGGTCAAAACTGTTTAACCGTTTGGTAAAAAATTAACAAAAGTATTACGCTAGACTTATCTTGAAGTTCAAACTATCTAGAAAATGTTTCAACATTAAGTGGGTCTAAAGTTGGAAGTTGATTCTTGGAAGCTCTTGCAGGTCTTTGAGAATAAGATCAGAGTAGAAACAGTAAAGTTACTGTTGAAATTTGAGATGATGTCTTTATCAGATCTTGCCAAAAAATTAGAAAGCAATTACGGTTGGAGTATAACACTCCCTGGACTGCTCAAACACATGAAAGAATTAGGAGACGCCGGGATAATAAAGCAAGAATCTGGTATTTTTCTGCCAATACCGGATGCGAGGAAAACCATCTACTTTTTGGAAGGAAAAGAAAGAGTTGAAAAAATCTTGCAGCAACTAGAGGGCAACATAGGCAATCTATTGCTGGTTGGAGTAATATTCAGTGAAACCGCTAAGCTAGCACGAAAAGTTCAAGGAATGGGATCTAGAGGGGGCAAAGAAGAAAGAAAGCATCTTAACTCCCTACTTGCCAAATGTGAATCAGAAAAAGTTAACCGCTATCTGACAGAAGATGAGAAAAAGAAAGTAAAGCTTTGGAGAATGATGATGACACTTCTCTAAGAATAATCACCAATCCTCACAACTTTAATGGCTTGATTACTTTTTCAATGAACCCTGCGACGTCTTTCTTTTCAGGTTTTGGAAGTTCACCGAGAAGCAGACTCGCTATCTCATCAATGCTTTTCGTAAATTCACTTTTCCGAAATTTCTGATACGCCAAAAAAGCTTTGTGAGATCTTGCTCCTCCGTAAGACTTTGAAACTTTTGGGTCTTCTCTTATTTGCGTTACGCAAGGAACTTCAAGGAGATCTTCAAGGTCCTTAACGAAGTCTTCAGTGAACTTATCAGGTATCTTGATTCTGTTTAATATGAAACCGAGCGGAACACATTTAAGAAAATATTTGCCAAATCGAATCGTGTCTATAGCCGATTCAACACACAAGACAAACTCATCTTCCGTCAGAATTATTATGGAATATTCGCAAACACCCAACGACAAAAATGCCGCTTCACCTAAAGGAAATGGAACGTCAATGAACATAAAATCTGCGTTTAGGTTCGTCAGTTTCTTTGCAAAATTAATTGGATTTATCTCAAGATAGCCTTGCAGAGAAATACCGGATGGTATCAAGAACAAATTGTCAATCTTTGTGGGATGCACCGCTTTTTCAATATTCATATCTCTTTTTATAACCTCGTCAAGCTTGAAACTTTTAGAAGATGTGTCGACTCCGAGAATCACTTGTAGAGGGCGATTTGGGTCGCCCTCAACCAGAATCACTTTCTTGCCTTTTTCTGCTAAGGCAGCACCAACGTTTGCCGTGATGAGTGACTTACCTACGCCGCCTTTTGAGACAGCAAAAGTTATCGATTTCATTGAGCACCAAAAAACCTTTCAACGACTGTCTAAAATACAATCAGATTCTTAACGTAAAGGTTAAAAATATACATAAGCGCTAGTGCTTAACCTTCTTTTTGAACTCCCATCTTTTGAAAAAGTCTTCCAAGGTGTCCGCAGTTCGAATATCCATATTATATTTCCTTTTGAATTCTTCAATTTTCGCTCTACGTTTTTTAACATCTGCTTTGAAAAGCGCGCGCGCCCTATACAAATAACTTCTCAACTCACGTTCATACGCCTGAATAGCTTTCTTCTGCTTGATGCTAAGTGAAAGCAGAACAACTACAATTACTGCTAGTGCGATTATCGTCCAGAACCACCATTCAGACCAAAACGCAGGCTGTTCTGGGGGTGGTGTAGGCATGTGAATTATCATTACTTCATGTTCTGAGTGGTGATATGTGAAGTACAGCCATGTGTGTGTTCCATTTGTGCGAACTGTGTTGTTGTATAAAGGTGGATTGCGGTCAATTGTGACTGTGTACGGAGGTTCAATTAAGGCATGAGGAACGCAGATGCGACAAAAACCCTTGCCTTCAGTGCCGTTCACCATGAAATTTACTACATTAGTTTGATTGCCTGCATCATAGCAGCATTGAAAGTTTGAAATCGTGGAATTGCAAACAACGTCAACTGTGTAAAACTGGTTTTCAATCTTGACATCGAATTCTGAAAATGGACCTATAAGTGGATAGTTGTCTTGGCTGTTTTCATCGAGGAGGTATGGTGTGTCGCCGATTCCATCCCAATTTGCGTCAGCACCGTTGTAGTCGCTCCAATAGTTGCCTTCAACACCATTGTCAAAAAAATCTACTGAATCAATGCTACTTGGTGGTTCAGTGTTGTTGATGAAGTTGTTGTGAAAAATTATGTTATTGTCAGAATAGTCGAGGTAGATTCCATAGCTGTTGTTTGAGGCATAGTTATCGAGAAGGACATTATTGCTAGAATGCCAGAAGTAGATTCCATAGCTGTTGTTTGAGGCATAGTTATCGAAAAGGACATTATTATCAGAACTACCGACGAGGATTCCATACTCGTTGTTTGAGGCATAATTACCAGTAACGTTATTGCTAGAATAGTAGAGGTAGATTCCATAGTCGTTGTTTGAGGCATCGTTACCGGAAAGGACGTTATTGATGGAATGGTCGAGGTAGATTCCATAGTCGTTGTTTGAGGCATCGTTACCGGAAAGGACGTTATTGTCAGAATCGCCGACTAGGATTCCATAGCGGTTGTTTGAGGCATCGTTACCGGAAAGGACATTGTCAATAGAATGGTAGAGCCAGATTCCATAGTGGATGTTTGAAGAAACGGTGTTACCAGTAAGGATGCTATTGGTAGAACCGTCGAGCCAGATTCCTAAGCTACCGTTTTGTATGGTGAAGCCGCTGAGGGTAATGTTGTTGGCTCTTACGGAAACTACGATTCCAGTTCCCCTCCCATCGATAATGGTTTCATGCTTGTTCTCTCCAACAAGCGACAAATCCTTGTCTACAACCACATGCTCATAGTATGTTCCTGCTCTAACGAGAATGGTGTCCCGTTCACTTGCGTTGTTTATAGCCTCTTGTATGGTTGTATAGTTGTCTGGAACCCAAATAGTGTTGTAACTTGCAACAACGGATTTGGAACTACCATTTAGTGCCCTATTGAACCTTGCATATGCTAGGGCTATAACTGAATTGAACGATGTAAAGAACAACACGGAAACAAGAACTGCTAAAATGATTTTCCTCTTCATTTCAATCAGAATACATTACACCAATTATTTATCGTTTCTCAGTAGTAGGCTGTATCAAATTTTGTTACTGCGTCTAATCATACGCGTTTTGTCCACTTGAAAGGGTAGAAAAGAGAAAATTGTGGAAGTGTCTCCGCAGTTCTAATATTTAACAGTGCATTTTATATGGATACCAGTCGTGGCTATGAAAAATGGGTGTTTGGAGACTCCTTAAACTAGAGGTTGGAGACGCTTTCACAAACATGGCTATCGACGAGGCTATTTTAACGGCTAGAATCGCTGGGAAAGTGCCTAATACTCTCCGCTTTTACAGGTGGAAACCCTCAGCCGTGTCCATAGGTCGCTTTCAAACCCTCTTTAACGAGGTCCACGTGGAAAACTGTAGAAAACACGGCGTAGACATTGTAAGAAGAATTACGGGTGGAGGAGCCGTATACCACGACTATGATGGGGAAATAACCTACAGCGTGGTCGTTGACGGAAAAGATTTAGGATACGCAGACATGGACATAATCTCTGCTTACAAAACAATCTGCAAAGGACTTATTGAGACCGTTAAAATCCTTGGAACCGCCGCAGAATTTAACTCACTAGACCCGAAACAATGTCCCAGCATAGCAATAAAGGGAAAGAAAATCTCCGGAAGCGCTCAATCCTACAAGAAAGGCATACTACTTCAGCATGGAACATTGCTAGTGGACATAAACCATGAAAAAATGTTTACGTTTCTCAAGGTTCCGTGGGCCAAAACATTGATGGACGTGTTAGAAGTATCAAAGAAAAAGTTGACGTCGGCCAAACAAGAACTTGAATCGCGGGTGTCTATGGAAGAGGCGTACCAAGCTTTAGTTAGGGGATTCGAGAAGACACTGAAAGTACAGCTTGTGCCGGAAGAATTGACGAGTTACGAGTGGAAACTGGCGGAAAAACTTCGTAGAAACAAGTTTTCGACCGACGATTGGAACTTTGACGGTAAAGCAGTTGTCTGATCGTAGATGAAATCAATAGTTCTTCTAATGTAGTAGAGCATACGTGACAATGAGGGGAGCAAACACCGAAGCGACGAGAGACATTACCGTTATCATCGTGTTTAGCGATGGACCCGCTGTATCCTTGAATGGGTCACCTACAGTGTCGCCTACAACCGCAGCCTTATGGGGATCTGAACCCTTACCACCAAAAGCCCCTGCTTCAATGTATTTTTTGGCATTGTCCCACAGTCCACCAGCGTTAGCCATCAAAAGAGCGAAGATCAAACCAGAGAATATACTGCCGCCCAAATATCCGCCAAGGGCTTCTATGCCACCAACAAAGCCTACGACCAAAGTAACAACGATAGACAGGACGCTTGGAAGAACCAATTCCTTCAAAGCTCCTTTTGTGGCGATGTCTACGCACGTTGCATAGTCTGGTTTCACTCCTTCCTTACCTTCCTTTAGACCCGGAATCTCTCTGAACTGCCTTCTAATTTCTTCAATCATTCTAAAGGCATTCTTACCGACGCCAAGCATCACCAGCGCTGAAAACAATGCTGGCATAGCAATACCTATCAAAGCGCCAGCCAAAACCAGCGGGTCCATTAGGTCAAAACTAATCGTTTTCGTTAGGCCTATTTTTAGATAATGTTCTTGGGCTATTTGTTGAAAGGCAGCAAGCAGTGCAAGCACTGTTAATCCTGCGGCTCCTATTGCAAATCCTTTCGTTATGGCCTTAGCGGTGTTGCCCGCAGCGTCCAGTCTATCTGCAATGTCAATTACTTCCTCTTCTAGTCCCGACTGCTCTGCGATTCCCTTTGCATTGTCAACGATTGGACCGTAGGCGTCGCCAGCAACAATCATCCCAACGATGGACAACATTCCAACGGCAGCGATGCCAACTCCGTATACTCCTGATATGTCGAATGCCTCGGCTAAAAAGTAGGCTCCTGCAGATGCGACACCGATTCCGAGGAGCGGCGGAAACATGCTTATTAGGCCATAGGAAAAACCAGTTATTATGTTGATGGCTGCTCCGGTTTTTGATGCTTCAGCGGTTTTTATTGCGGGAGCTTTGTCTATGGAAGTGAAGTAGTCTGTTGTGATG
>Ga0209636_10005784_pt1 | contig 12630 bp, 11 predicted proteins | sample DeeMarSWOR152_54_FD_187464 | JGI IMG/M metagenome (GOLD analysis project Ga0209636, IMG submission 187464) | Marine sediment microbial communities from White Oak River estuary, North Carolina - WOR-1-52-54 (SPAdes) (version 2) | ecosystem: Environmental > Aquatic > Marine > Intertidal zone >...
CAGAGTGCCTCTGGGGACCACGGCCTGAGCATACCTTGCCGGGTGAAGCATAGAGCTTTCTATATGTGTATGTCCGTTAATCAGCCCGGGAGCTAAAAACCTGCCCTCTAAATCGATAAACTCCCTGGCTTTACCATAATCTCCTACTCCGGCAATCCTGTCGCCGTAGATAGCCACGTCGGCTTGCTCTATTTCTCCAACAAAAGTATTTACTATACGGGCATTTTTCAGGAGCAAATCAGCCGGTATTTCCCCTCTGGCCACAGAAATAAGCTCCTTTAAACTCATCTCCTAATCCTCCAGCGCATATATGTGGGGCAAATTTCGGAACCTCTGGTCGAGGTCCAGTCCATATCCCACGATAAATTTATCGGGCACGGTGAAGCCTCGATAATCAATGGGTACCGGGATCCTACGCCGAGATGGCTTGTCTGTTAGGGTACAGAGCTTCAACGAAGCGGGCTTCTTCTTCTTTAAGTAATCGAGTAAAAAAGAAATGGTAATCCCAGTATCCACGATATCCTCAATCACCAGAACATCTCTGCCTTTTATAGATGTCTTGACCCCTTGCACTACTCTCACCCTGCCTGAACTCTCCCTGGCAGCGCCGTAGCTGGAGAGTCTGACAAAATCGAGCTCCAAAGGTAAATCAAGCTGGCGAATGAGGTCAGCCATAAACACAAAAGACCCTTTAAGGACGCCGATGAGCAAAGGCTGTTTACCTTGATAATCGCTCCTGATTTCAGAAGCCAGCCTGGCTATAGCTTTAGCTATCTCGTCGCGGCTGATCAGAATTTTGAGTTGCGGCTGAAAGGCCATCACATCTTTCCCAAACTGGTTACTATGATAGCATAATTGCATCTGGTTACGGATGCTGCGGAGGTTGGACTTTTCCTGTGCCCTGATGTATACTTAAAGCGAGAAAATATGATGCGGTCCAGCCTTATTGGTAAGATTGAAAAGGCTAAAAGGTATGCTCAAGAACCAGGTCGTGTCACTTTCTCAGGTTTAACCGCTGTTTTCCATGGGGAAAACGATGACCATAAGCTAAGCTACGCCAATGGGAAATGGCATTGTACCTGCCATTTCTATTCTCAATGGGAGACATGTAGCCATATCATGGCACTCCAGCAAATTCTAGGCAACATGTTACCCAAGGAAGCCCTTGCCTCTCCTATTGAAACTGAAACTCAGCCCCCTGAGAAATAATCTAACGCTTCCGCCACGACAAACAGAGAGCCGGTAACGCAAATAATATCTGTCCTGTCTGCCAGGGATAAAGCTCGGGATATAGCTTTGGCTACGGTCTCTCTAGTTTCAGGCTCAATGCCTCGCTTGTTGAACTCGGCAGCCAAAGTTGAAAGGGGGGCAGCCCGGGAGGACTGTACTGTCCGTGTAACTATGACTTGAGGGGAGAGGGGAACTAACTCATTTATTATCCCTGGTATGTCCTTGTCAGAGGATGTCCCGAAAACAAGAAAAATCCGTTTGTAACTGAAGAATGCTTTGATATTACTCACCAACCTTCTCATCGACGCTACATTATGGGCTCCATCAACCAACACCGTGGGATTCTGCTGTAAAACTTGGAATCGCCCCGGCCACTCAACTCGGGAAAGCCCTTGGGCAATATTGATGGCTGAGATGACAAAGCCTGCAGAAGCCAATATCTCTAAAGCAGCCACGGCAACGGCAGCATTCTCAATCTGGAAGTCGCCTAAAAGAGGAATGCTAACTTGGTATTTACTTGTTCTACTCTCGACCACTAGCGATTGAGAGCAAAGGTCACCGCCTATCTTATGCCAGGTGATATCCTTCCCTACCTGAACCACCTTTGCTTCCTTTTCCCGACAAATATCGCTGATTACCGAAATTGCTTCTTCTGGTTGAGGAGAAAGCACCACCCAACAACCGGGCTTGATGATGCCTGCTTTTTCTCGAGCTATTTCCTCCAAGCTATTACCCAAAATTTGAGTATGGTCCAGGCTAATAGAAGTAATAATGCAAACTACAGGCCTGGTCACATTAGTAGCATCAAGTCTGCCACCTAGACCTACTTCCAGTACTTGAAAGTCCACCCCCTTTTTCTTAAAGTAAGCAAATGCCAGCACAGTTAATACTTCAAAATAAGTTGGTTGCCTAAAGGCAGTGTCCTGTCGCATTACTTCAATAAAAGGCTTGATTTCCGCCATGGCAGCAGCAAACTCAGCTTCAGAAATCAAACTGTCATCTACCCTAATACGTTCCCTTAGAGTATGAAGGTGGGGGGAGGTATATAGCCCTGTTCTATATCCTGAAGTGCTCAAGACTTGGGCAATCATAGCTGCCACACTCCCTTTTCCTTTAGTGCCTGCAATGTGAACCGCCTTGGCTGCCAACTGAGGATCGCCCATACGGCTTAATAGCTCTTCTACATGCCCTAAGCCATAACCACGCTGGGCATAAGGTATGCCCAGAATCTGCTCATAATTAATAAAGCTATTGAGATACTCTTCTGCTTGGCTGTAATTCAATTCCTCGCCTCGATATCCAACAATTATACTACTTAGGTATCATGCCTTGTACACTCTATGGTAAAATCTTAGGATATTATTTGGGGGAAGAGCGCAAGTAAGAAATAAGTGAAAATCACACTTAAACCATTAGGCAACATAGCTGATGAAATAATGGAGAGGTTTAGGGACAGGGTGGGTGATGTTTTCCAGTGTTCAGTAGAAATAGAAGCAGGTTTTAGCGATTTGGCCGAGGCTTATAATCCGGAGAGGAAGCAGTACTTTTCCTCAAAATTGCTGGCCTCTCTCGGAAAGGCGGAAAGAGAAGAAAGGGTGGTAGGTATAGCTAATGTTGATATTTATGTTCCAAGGCTTAACTTCGTATTTGGTGAAGCTGATATAGTCTCGAGAACAGCAATCGTATCCCTGTTTCGACTGAGGCAGGAATACTATGGCTTGGCTCCAGACGAAGCCCTACTTCTGGAAAGAGCCACCAAGGAGATAGTTCATGAACTAGGGCATACCTTCGGCTTGGGCCATTGCCCCAATAACAAATGCGTCATGCATTTTTCCAACAGCCTGGCTGACACCGACTTGAAGGGGGCAAGTGTTTGTAGTAGCTGTCGCCCCAAGATAATTCTTTAATATAGCTGAGGAATTTGATATATTAGGTAAATTATAAATAGCTTCATATTCAAGAGGTAAGATGCAAAGGCGAAGAAAATTGGGAAGGGGGATAGCTGTGGTGGGCGCGGGGATGTCGAAATTCGGCATGTTCAGAGACGCAGACTCAAAGCACTTGTTTGCTGAAGCTTTCAAGGAAATGCTTTCCACAGTGGATAAGGGGATAGACCCTCAAGATATTGATGCCCTTTACTTGGGGAATTTCACGAACGATTTTTTTATCCATCAAGGGCATTGGGGGCCCATAATCTCGGATTTGCTTGGGATTACACCGAAACCAGCAACGCGGACAGAGGGTGCCTGTGCTGCAAGCGCACTTGCTTTTAGAGAGGGAGTTTTTGCTATAGCCTCAGGATTCTATGATGTGGTTCTAGTTGGTGGGGTCGAGGAAATGTCGAAACTTAGCACAGAGGAAGTTACACAAGGGCTAGCAATGGCAGCTAGTCCTTACGAAGTGAAAGTGGGATTTACCTTCCCTGGTGTTTTTGGTGCCACAGCTACTGCTTATTTTGCCAAATATGGAGCCAGCCGGGAACATCTAATGGATGTCACCATAAAAAGCCATAATAATGCTCGTCTGAATCCTAAGGCACAGTTTAATGTCTCCATCCGCGATATTATGAATCAAAGGATTGAAAAGGCTAAAAATAGAGGAGATTCTATACCTGGCTGGAGAGACGAAAAGGAATTCCTCCGTGATCCCAGGGCTAATCCTGTGGTCGCCTGGCCTATGCATCTCTATGATTGCTGCCCCATAAGTGACGGAGCCAGCTGTGTTTTGTTAGTAGCAGAGGAAATAGCCAAGGACTTCACTGATAACCCGCTACATGTTGTTGGTATAGGGCAGGGAAGTGGCAGAGGTTTGCATGCCAAAGAAGATCTCACCTATTTTGAGGCCACGAGGTATGCAGCACAGGAAGCTTACGAGCTATCGGGACTCAAGCCCGAAGACGTTCAAATTGCCGAGGTGCATGATTGCTTCTCCATAGCTGAAATTATTCACATCGAGGACCTGGGGTTTTTCAAGCCAGGGGAAGGATATAAAGCAGTAGAGGAAGGCCTGACAAGATTGGATGGCCCCAAGCCAATCAATACCTCGGGGGGACTTAAGTGTAAAGGACATCCCGTGGGGGCTACAGGCACAGGGCAACTGGTTGAAATTTGGAAACAGTTGAGAGGTGAAGCTGGAGAAAGGCAGGTTCCCATTAAGGATTTACGAATTGGGGCAGCTCATAACCTGGGGGGGACGGGAGGTACTTGCACGTTTACCATTCTAGAAAGAAGATAAGATGGAGATACAGCAAATGGAAGTAATGCCCTTTAATGATATTTCTTACGAACGATTCCTCAGCGAGGAAAAACTGATGGGGTCAAGATGCCAGAGGTGTGATGCCCTTTTCGTACCTCCTCGCTCTATCTGTATTAAGTGCCATGGCACTGAAATGGAATGGGTTGAGATGAGGGGGAAGGGCAAGCTTGCTGCCTTTACCTGCATAGCTATAGGACCTCCATTCATGATAAAAGAAGGTTACGATAGGCAACATCCTTATATTTCAGGAGTCGTAGAATTGGAGGAGGGAGTGAGGGTTGTTGCTCGCATTGAAGGAATGGATGGGAGCAAACCTGAAACCATAAAAATTGGCACTCCTGTTCAGGTAGAATTTCTACATCGCGGCGAAGCAAATAGTTCCAAAACCTTCCTGGCGTTTAAGCCTTTGTAACTATGGGTAAGCTTCTCCCTTCGAGGGAGAAGCTCTCTATATAAAATGGTGCGGAAGATTATAAACCAGGCTTTATTTAACCCCGAAGCTTACCCTCACAAAGTACAAAAGATAGAACTGGTCCAGACCCAGATGTCATTTATTTTCCTTACTGGCGAATACGTATACAAGATTAAAAAGCCTGTCAATCTAGGTTATCTAGATTACACTACTTTGGAGAAGCGTCATTTCTTCTGCCACCAAGAACTGAAGCTAAACAGGCGTCTTTGTCCTGATGCTTATTTAGCTGTGGTACCGATTGTCGAAGAAAAGGACGGGCTTCGCATCGAAGGGCAAGGCAAAGCGATAGAATATGCTGTCAAAATGAGGCAGTTGCCTCAAGATCGCATGATGGATGTGCTTTTGCCCCGGGGTCAGGTAAGTCTGGAAATGGTGGCAAGGGTGGCTGAAAAGCTGGCAGACTTTCATAAGAAAGCTGAAACAAGTCAAGAGATTGCCGACTTCGGCAGATTGGATGTTATTCGCCAGAACACCGATGAAAATTTTGCCCAAACTGAGAAATATATTGGAACTTCCATCAACGCCGAGGAGTATCAGCACATTAAGGATTACACTGAGGACTTCATTGATAGCAGCGAAAGCCTGTTCGATAAACGGGTAAGAGAAGGGAAAATAAAGGATTGCCATGGCGACCTTCATGCCGCTCATGTTTGCTTCACTGACGATATCTGCATTTACGACTGTATTGAATTTAATGACAGATTCCGATATTCCGACGTGGCCTCGGAGATCGCCTTTCTAGCTATGGACTTAGACCGCTACCAGCAGGCTGGTCTTTCCCGGCATTTAGTAAATACCTATGTAGGGCTGAGCCGTGATGGAGAGCTCCTGAAATTGCTCGATTTCTATAAATGCTACCGGGCTTACGTCAGGGGCAAGGTGGAGAGCTTTAAGCTCGACGACCCCTACATTCCTGAAGAGGAGAAGGCAAAGGTGTTAACTGCCGCCCGGAGCTATTTCGAGCTTGCCGAATCGTACATATGATATGTAGTTGCTTGGGCAGCCAGTGGCACTGAAACCAGCACCAACAAGTCTACCACGGCTGCCTTCTGGATTGGAGTGGCATATAAAATGCCATCGTACAACTGGTGAGATTCTTCGCCTTTGGCTCAGAGTGACACCCCCCTTGGTCGGGTTAGTGAATCGCCAAGGATCCTGGAGATGCTGAGCTCATACTACGGCGCTGCTTAGAACAGGTCCCAGTTGGCAAGCTCAGCATCCCAGCTCGCGGCGACCACGGTGTCGTCTTCCTTAAGCCCCACCGTGTGATAGTCGCCTGCGGCGACCTGGACGATGTCTGTCCAGTCGCCGATATCGCACTGGCGGATGTTGTTCCATCCCACGGCGACTACAGTGCCGCCATCCTTAAGCCCCACCGTGTGCCAGCCGCCTGCGGCGACCTGGACGATGTCTGTCCAGTCGCCGATATCGCACTGCCCGAAAACGTTGGTTCCCACGGCGACCAAGGTGCCGTCGGACTTGAGCCCTACCGTGTGCCAGCCACCTGCGGTGACCTGGATGATGTTCGTCCAGCTGTCGACATCGCGCTGCCCGACGGAGTTGTCTCCCACGGCGACCACGGTGCCGTTGGACTTAAGTCCCACCGTGTGACCGTAGCCTGCGGTGACCTGGATGATGTCCGTCCAGTTGCCGACATTGCATTGCCCTTCGTCATTCCAGCCCACGACGACCACGGCGGCGCTGGACTTAAGCCCCACCGTGTGACCGTAGCCTGCGGTGACCTGGATGATGTCCGTCCAGCTGCCGACATTGCATTGCCCTTCGTCATTCCGGCCCACGGCGACCACGGTGCCGCTGGAGTTAAGCCCCACCGTGTGAAGGCCGCCTGCGGCGGTCTGGTTGATAGCCGACCAGCCGCTGACATTGCACTGTCCTTCGTCATTTCGACCCACGGCGACTACGGTGCCATTGGATTTAAGCCCCACCGTGTGATAGCTGCCTGTGGCGACCTGGGTGATGTTCGACCAGCCGCTGACATTGCACTGGCCAAAGTAGTTGTTACCCACGGCCACCACAGTACCATTGGACTTAAGCCCCACCGTGTGCTCTTCGCCTGCGTCGACCTGGATGATGTTCGACCAGTCGCTGACACTGCACTGCCCTTTGTCATTCCGGCCCACAGCGACCACGGTGCCATTGGACTTAAGCCCCACCGTGCGATACGTACCTGCGGCGACCTGGATAATATTCGTCCAGTTGCTGACATTGCACTGCCCGAAAGTGTTGTCTCCCGCGGCGACAACAGTGCCGTTGGCTTTAACCCCCACCGTGTGCCTGGACCCTGCGTCGACCTGGATGATGTTTGTCCAGCCGCTGATATTGCACTGTCCGGAGGAGTTGTCTCCCACGGCGATCACAGTACCGTCAGCCTTAATCCCCACCGTGTGGATATAGCCTGCGACGACCCGGGTGATGTTAGTCCAGCCGCTGACATTGCACTGTCCGAAGAGGTTGCCTCCCACGGCGATTACGGTGCCGTTGGACTTAAGCCCTACCGTGTGCACGCTACCTGCAGCGACCTGAATGATGTCCGTCCAGCCGCTGACATTGCACTGCTCGAAAGTGTTGTCTCCCGCGGCGACCACAGTGCCGTTGGACTTAAGGCCCACCGTGTGGCTGTAACCTGCGGCGACCTGGATGATGTTCGTCCAGCCGCCGACATCACACTGCCCGCTCTCGTTGTATCCCACAGCGAGCACTTTGCCGTCGGCCTTAACCCCCACCGTGTGCTTGGAGCCTGCGGCGACCTTGGGAGTGTATTGAAAGTTGGCCGTTATGGAGTAATTTCCGCTCATGGTGATGGTAGTCGTGTTGGCGTTGACATTGCCAATGGTGCCCACATCGCCAGTCCAATTGACAAAGCGGTAGCTGGCATCTGGGGTCGCCACCAGGTTGACTTCTTCTCCCCTGCAATAGGAAAAAGTCCCCTCGCCAGGGGTGGTTACCGACCCTCCTCCAGCAGTATTGGCAATAGTGAGGGTGTAAAAAGGTCGAGGCCAGAAACAGCCTACCATCCCGGTAATTAAAGCTACCGTAATCAAAAAGATGCTAATTCTTGCCACCCAATTGTGTCTTCTCGAACTAAGCATCTTCATACTTCACTTCCTTCGTAGCAGTTTGGTCTTCTCAAAATCCTTATCCTTCGACAGAGCTTCAGCGAGAGCTCAGCCGATGATTACTACGGGTTCAACTCTATTTTTCTTCCTACACTCTACCCGCCGGGATTGCTTCAGTTGACTTCGTTAATCTTGCAGTGACGGGGTGCAGATAAAGTTAGAATTGACCCCATTTTCTTGCATATATGTGCTGCTGAACGTCATGGGAACTACTGCAACCCTCTGACGAATACACTTGACCACCAACCTTATATTAGTCTTATAGCACTATAATACCATTATCGAACAGATTGTCAATAGTTTTCGTATAGAAGAGAGGGACGGCGGTGGCGTCAACTGGCGGTGGGTGAAGCGAGATGCCTGGTACGACGGATAAGTACCTACTGTTCAAGTTGTGTGTAGCACCATCTGTAATATATACTTTGGTGTCGGCTTATTGCCAAAACTGGTGAATCTTGTTCAGGAGGTGAATAATGAATGTTTCCCCGGAATTTTTTTCTTTATCAGGGAAGGTAGCCCTGGTGACCGGTGGCAGTCGGGGCATCGGGAAGGCTATTGCTGTGGGGCTTGCTAAATTTGGAGCTGACGTAGCTGTAATCAGCCGCAAATTGGCGGATCTTGAGGAGGTAGCTACAGAGATAAAGGGATTGGGGCGGAGGTCAATTGCTGTGGCCGCGCATGTGGGCAGGGTAGAGGAGATAAATAATCTAGTTCCGAAGGTAAAGGACGAGCTTGGCAGAATTGATATTCTGGTGAATAACGCTGGTACCAATCCAACCATGGACCAGGCTATAGATATAGAAGAGCGTGCGTGGGATTCCGTTATGAATCTAAACTTGAAAGGACTATTCTTTCTCAGCCAAGCGATAGCCAGGCTGATGAAAGAGCAAGGTGGGGGTAAAATTATCAATGTCGCTTCAGTAGCTGGGATTACCCCCGACATTTTGCCGGTTTACTCCATAAGTAAGGCTGGGGTGATTATGGCAACAAAAGTGATGGCACAGCAGTGGGCTCAGTATAATATCAGGGTGAATGCGATAGCGCCGGGATTGACCAAAACTCGGTTCAGCGAAGCTCTTTGGGGCAACCCGGATATTGTGCAGGGTGTCATTATGAGGACTCCATTGCGACGTGTAGCTGAACCCGACGAGATGGTTGGGGCTGTGATTTTCCTGGCTTCTGATGCTTCCAGCTATGTGACCGGACATGTTCTGGTTGTAGATGGCGGCTCTGTCATATAGTAAACATTTTGAATTCGAGAAAGGGAGGTTACAGTGATTACATCGGGTGTCGAAAAAGTATGAAAGTAGCCCAACGCACTAAAGGGACTACATTCAAACTCGGAAACTAAGAAGACCTTTTTTCACCACTTCCCCGAAGCTGACTCCTCTCTCAGTCCCAATAGGGATGATAAACTGGGCCTAAATTTTGCCTCTCAGGCTTGGGCCGAGCAAAATTTGCACTCGGTTTCGCCCCTTTTCTTTAGCCTTGTAAAGAGCCTCGTCAGCGCAAGAAATAAGAGAGTCGGCATCTTCACCCCGTTCCCAACAGGATAGCCCCTGACTCACAGTTACAACAAATGCATTCCCGGTAGTGTCTTTCATCTCAGCCTTCTCGATTATACTTCGAAGTCGCTCAGCTACGCCCCAGGCTGAAGACAAATTGGTGTGGGGCAAAATAATGATAAACTCCTCCCCTCCATATCGCCCCACTATATCTGTATCCCGAATATTCCGGCGAATTAAAGTGGCAATTTTCTCTAAAACCTCGTCTCCAGTGAGGTGCCCGTAGCGGTCATTGACTCCCTTAAAATGGTCGATGTCCAACATGACCAGGCTGAAATCCTCTTTGTAGCGGTTGGCACGATTGATTAACTCACGCAGTTTGTCTACAATTGCTCGTCGATTGTACAGTCCGGTCAGCGAATCAAAATTTGCCAGTCTTTCCAGTTTTTCCTTGTCGGCCATAGCTTGCTGTAGCCGCGTCCATTTATCCAACGCAACATCAATGGTGTTCCCTAGCTTTTCCTGGGATAGGCTGCTTTTTGGCAAGTAACCAACTGCTCCCTCTTGAAAGGCCTGCGCCGCGATCTCTTCAGTTCCAGAGCCAGTCAACATAACTACGGGGGCAAGTTGGTTTTTTGCGATTTCTGCAAGCCACTCCATCCCCGATTTTCCGGGCATTTGATTATCCATCAAGACCAGGTCAATTCTACCTTTATCCAGAGCGTTCTGTATTTCTTCTATGTGCCCCGCCTCTAGCAACACGATTTCTCTGTCAGTTATCCTCTGCAGATGGTTCCGGACCAGTTTGCGATCTGCCGGGTCATCGTCGCAGATCAGGATTTTAATCAGCGGCTGTTTTATTTCCTGTTTCATTGGTGCTACTTGGGTACTCGTTTGCAAAGCACGAACCAGTATTCCTTGAGTTTCTTCATGGCTTCCTTAAACTCCCCCAGGGTCACTGGTTTGTGCACATATCCACTGGCTTGCAGCTTGTAGCTGTCTATGATATCTTTCTCAGCCTCCGAAGTTGTCAGGATAACCACGGGAATTTGTTTCAACTTCTCGTCCGCTTTAATCTGCCTCAAAAATTCCTTTCCTCCCATCCCCGGCATGTTTAAATCCAGCAGAATCAAGTCAGGCTGAGTAATTCCATCGCTGTAATTCCCACGGCGGTGTAAAAAATCCAGCCCCTCTTCACCAGTCTGTACAGTGTAAAGGTCATTAGCAATTTTTTCGTTTCTCAGAGAAATCTTAACCAACTTTTGGTCTGCTAGGTCATCTTCCACCAGTAATATGGCAAGCGGTGCTAATTCTTCCATGATTCACTTCCTTTTCTTAATCCTTTTTTAGGTATTTTTCTCTCGGCAGAGTAAACCAGAATGTCGACCCTTTACCAAGGGTTGACTTTATTCCGATGTTGCCTCCGTGGCGCTCTACGATTTTCTTGCAACTGGCCAGCCCAATCCCGGCCCCTTCATACTGCTCCCGGGAATGAAGGCGTTTGAACATGGTAAACAATTGGCCAAGGTATTTTTCATCAATTCCTATTCCATTGTCTTCCACCTCTATTCGAACCGTATTGTTCTCTACATCATGGGCACGAATGATTATCTCCGGAGGTATTCCTTCCTTATGGAACTTTAGCCCATTCCCAATCAGGTTCTGAAAGAGTTGGTGCATTTGAGACGGGTCGGCCTGAACCGACGGCAGTGGCTTAGGAACATGGATGGTCCCCTGTGCTTCATCCAACATAGTAGCCAGCTCCAACTTTTTTAAGTCCTCTATTATCTTATTCAAATCCACCCCTTGGGGGGGCTTAGCTCTAGTGGTAAGCCGAGAATAAGTAAGCAAAGCGTCTATCATATCCTGCATACGCCGAGCACCCTCTATCATAAACTGAAAATTTTCCTGCTGGTCATCATCCAGTCTTCCTTTCAGTGAATCTTGGAGGAGTGTGCCGAAGGAAGAAATCTTTCGCAGTGGTTCCCGCAGGTCATGGGAGGCAATATAGACAAAGTCCTGGAGTTCTTTGTTAGCCTCCTCCAGCTTTCGGTTGATTTTCTTTATTTCTTGGAGCAAGGTCTCTCGTTCTTCTTCTAATCGCTTCTGTGCGGTGATGTCGCGAGAAATGCCCCGGAATCCAATGATCTCACCTTTCGCATTCTTCACCGGCGAAATTGACACGTTGCTAAACCTACTAGTTCCGTCTTTTTGTATGACCTTGTGATCAAAACTCAGGCTAGGTTCACCCGTCCGATAGACCTGATTGTAAGTTTTATATATATTTTTGATCTCTTTCTTGGCAGTGAAAGTTTTATAATTCATCCCCAGTAGCTCTTCTTTTGAGTACTGTAGATGTTGGGTCATTTGGTCATTAACGAAAGTAAGAGTCCCCTTAAGGTCACTCTCAAAATAGGCATCCCCTATCTCGTCCAATACAGTTCGGTATTTCTCCTCCGATTGCCTCAGCGCTTCTTCTGCCTGCTTGCGCTCGGTGATGTCTGTAAAAGAAAGTAAAGCCGCTAATCTGCCCTTATGCGTAATCCTTGCACCCGTCACACTTACCCATATTTCCTTGCCATCTTTGGTCAACGCCGGAAGATCAATGGCCTTCCGCGAGTCTTTTTCAAACACCTCCTTCACAATAAGGTCAAGATTTCTCTGTCTATCCTCTGAAGGACTGAAATCAAGCGGATTTACTCCACTGCCTTCCTCTGCGGAACTAAATCCAAACATTTTCACAGCGGCTTGATTTCCCATCACTACTTTCATAGTTTCAGCATCCACAACAAGCGTGCCGATGACTGAGCTATCGAACAAAGCTCTATACCTTTCCTTGCTTTGTTGTAGTTTCTCTTCCGCTTGCTTGCGCTCTGTGATGTCACGCCCAACGCAACGGAACCCAACAATTTCGCCCTTGTTATTTCTCAAAAGAGAAACTGATGTTTCATAAAACCCCTGGCCTCCGTCTTTGCGATGGCTTTTCGAATAGAAGCCCTTGTTGGGTATACCGGTTCGGTACACTTCATTA
>Ga0209636_10005785_pt1 | contig 12629 bp, 11 predicted proteins | sample DeeMarSWOR152_54_FD_187464 | JGI IMG/M metagenome (GOLD analysis project Ga0209636, IMG submission 187464) | Marine sediment microbial communities from White Oak River estuary, North Carolina - WOR-1-52-54 (SPAdes) (version 2) | ecosystem: Environmental > Aquatic > Marine > Intertidal zone >...
AGAGAAGTCGAAGTACCTCTATCACATCAAGGATTTGCCCCTCGTCGCACTAACGGAACAGTCAAAGAGCCGTTTGGTTCTCGGGGAAAAAATGCTCGTGAGCTTCATCGAGAACCCGCCCGGTTGCGTATTTCCCCTGCACAGCCACCCCTCGGAGCAAATTCTCATTATTCTGGAGGGCGAGGAGGAGCACATCTGCGGGGATGAGAAGTTCTTGATGAAGGCCGGCGATGTCTGCATTCATCCGCCCAATGTGGAGCACGGAGGCATGACCAAGACCGGATTCAAGGGAATTGATATCTTCGCCCCTCCCAGGGAGGATCACGTGGAGAAATTGAAGCAGGCCCTCAGGAAAAGAAGTGAGGGGTAGCAAGGGCAGGGGAGGTCGGGGGTATTGTTGACGGGCGTGAGGCTGAGGATTTCACGGCAGGAGGGTACGATATGGAAAAACGGGATATCTTCAACAGGATGATATCTGAAGGGCTGATTCCCGTAATCAGGGTGGCCTCCGCTTCGGCGGCCATCGATGTTGCAAACGCTATCAAGGAAGGCGGTGTCAGCCTCATCGAGATCACCATGAGCGTTCAGGGCGCCATCGAGGTGATCAAGGAACTGAGCCGGGAATACGGGGATGAGATCATCATGGGCGCCGGAACCGTTTTGGACACGGAGACCGGGAGGGCTGCGCTGCTTGCCGGAGCTCAGTTCATCGTGAGTCCCACTCTCGATCTCAATCTCATCCAGCTTGCCCATCGCTATAGCGCGGTAGTCATCCCGGGCGCTATGACCCCGACGGAGATCCTCACTGCGTGGAATGCCGGAGCCGATATGGTCAAGGTCTTTCCGGCTGCCCAATTGGGAGGCCCCGCATATATTAAGGCTTTGAGGGGACCCCTGCCCCAGATCCTCCTTGTCCCAACGGGCGGTGTCAACCTTGAGAATGCAGGGGCCTTTATCCAGGCCGGTGCCGCAGTCCTGGGGGTAGGGGGAGAGCTGGTGGATAAGAAGGCCGTGCAGGGAAAGAAATTCGCCGTTATCACCGAAAACGCGCGCGCCTTCCTCAAAGTCGTCCGAGAAGCTCGGAGCGGATAGCGCGAGATTTGGACGTAATGCTCGGGGCCCGGAGTTACTCAATCACCGGTCAGGAAACATCGTAGGAAGAGACCTCGCTTCATGAGATGTCTGAAAAACTGGAAAACGAGCTCTGAGTGCGAATTAAAGATTTTTTCGTTACTTGTCATGCTCGAACAACCCCTCGAATAATGAAAATGGGGTATAGGAATTTCGTGAGAAGGCCGAAAAAATATTTTTGAGCAGCGAAGAGCGAGTTTTTCAGAGACCTCTCCACGATCACTTGACAGCCAGCGACCATGTTTACAATAAATAATATATCGCCCCGGCGTCTTCCCTGTAATTGATTGGGACGGAGGTAGGTTTCGTGCGAGTCGGGATGTACTATAACAATCGCGACGTGCGAGTTGAGGAGATGCCCGTGCCTCAAATTGGCCCGGGCGAACTCCTCATTCGGATCGAGGCCAGCGGTATCTGCGGCAGCGATGTAATGGAGTGGTATCGCCGGGATAAGGTTCCCCTGGTTCTGGGCCATGAAGTTGCCGGGGAGGTCGTTGAGGTGGGCCAGGGCGTAACGCAATACAAAAACGGGGAGCGTGTATCCGCGTCTCACCATGTACCCTGCAATACCTGTCGGTACTGTCTCAGGGGACATCACACCGTATGCGAGACGTTGCGCCGGACGAATTTTGACCCGGGGGGATTTGCCGAGTACGTCCGTCTCCCGTCAATCAACGTGGACAGGGGTGTCTATCTCCTGCCGGATGAGGTCTCCTTTGAGGAAGCGACCTTTGCTGAACCAGTGGCCTGCGCCTTCCGGTCCCTGAGAACGGCCCGATTTCAGCCAGGAGGGACAGTCCTCATCATAGGGAGCGGTATCGCCGGATTGCTCCACGTTCAATTGGCCAGGGCCTTGGGGGCGGGTTCCATTGTGGCAACGGATATTGTGGAGAGCCGTCTGAAAGCCGCGCGGCAATTGGGGGCCGACGTAGTTCTCGATGCGAGGGAGGATGTTCCCTCTCGGGTCATGGAGGTCAATGGCGGATGGTTGGCCGACCTGGTTATGGTCTGCACTGGGGCGAGATCGGCGCAGCTTCAGGGTATGGAATCGGTGGAGAGGGGGGGAACAGTGCTCTTTTTTGCCCCGACTGATCCCGGGGTAACGATTCCCCTTTCCATCAACGATCTTTTCTTTCGAAATGACATCACGCTCACGACCTCTTATGCGGGAAGTCCGGGAGACCATGTGAAGGCTCTCGAGCTGATTCGATTGCACCGGATACGGGTGAAGGAGATGATTACACACAGGTTTGGGTTGGCAAAAATCGGCGAGGGGTTTAGGCTTGTTGCAGAGGCCAAAGATTCCCTTAAGGTCATAATTGAGCCCCAACATTAAGGAACACGCCCAGATGACCTAAGTCCTAAAGGGATTTGATCCTTGTTTGCATTACCTGTAAATCTTTAACGGGATGTTGCCCAAATCCCGTTAAGACGTTGTACATAAGGAGGATGGTACCATGGATTGGGGAATGCAAAACCGGCTGGGTCGGCTGATCCAGCCAGACGGCCACTGTTTCTTCTTGCCCATCGATCACGGCTACTTTCAGGGTCCCACAACGAAGCTGGAGAAACCGGGGGAAACCATCAAACCCCTCATTCCGTATGCCGATGCCCTCTTTGTGACTCGGGGAGTCTTACGTTCCTGTGTTGATCCAAGGAGCACCCCGCCCATCATTCTGAGGGTCTCCGGTGGTACGAGCATCATCGGTAATGACCTTTCCCACGAGGGAATTACCACGTCGATCCAAGAGGCCGTCCGCCTCAATGTTGCCGCCGTTGGCATGTCGATCTTCGTGGGAAGCGAGTATGAGCATGACTCTCTGTTGAACCTGGGAAAACTCGTGGATGAGTGTGAAAGCTACGGAATCCCAGTCATGGTCGTTACGGCTGTTGGAAAAGAGCTGGAAAAGAGGGATGCCCGCTACCTCGGGTTGGCCTGCCGGATTGGCGCTGAATTGGGTGCCAAGGTGGTTAAGACTTACTGGTGCGAGAATTTCGACAAGATTGTCAACGGCTGCCCCGTGCCCGTGGTCATGGCAGGTGGGCCTAAGTGTGAGACGGAACGCGAGGTCTTCGAGTTTGTCTACGATGGAATGCAGAAGGGGGCTACCGGTCTGAACCTTGGGAGAAATGTGTGGCAGCATGAACACCCGGTGGCAATGATGAGGGCCCTACGGGCCATCGTTCATGAAAATGCCACTGTTGATGAGGCAAACGACCTCTTCAATTCCCTCAAGGGAGAATAACCCAAGGGGAAACTGCCTTGACTTCCTAGGGGTTAGTCCGTCCTATACCCCTTGATCCGCCTGAATATCCATTTTTCGATAGTTTCGTCTGTCAACCCCCGCAGCCTCTTCCTCAGGTTTTCCAAGGGAATTTCCGCCCGCGCCGCTGATCTATGTCCCCCCGCGCTGCCCAAATCGCCGAAGAGTTTCGAGGCCATCTTCCCAGCATCCTTGCGATAACCGTCGCTCCGCAGGACGATCACCAGATTGTCGTCGGTCAGCGATGATATGACAGTCCACGATACGTTGTTTACCCTCATCAGGAAATCGGCAAGCTGAACACAGATATCCGGGTTGCCGATCTCGCCCATATGGACGAATATCTTGTCCTTGAAGATCCTCATCCTATCGAAGCCCGTCTTAAAGTAGCCGAGGATTTCGGGGGAGAGTTCGGAGAGCTCGATCTTACGGAGTACGTTTTTGTTCGCCCTCACGAAGAGGTAGCGGAACGCCCAAACGTCCTCCGGCCGGGTGTCCCGTTCGAAGTTATTCGTGTCCGTCTTGATGCCGTAGAGAAGTGCCGTTGATAGCCTGGTGGTGGGTTTGATGTGTGCAGCATTAAGGTATTCGGTCATGATGGTGGAGGTTGAGCCGTACGTGGGGCGGATATCCTTGAAGGGTGTTTCATAGCCCTTCGTGAGGGGGTGGTGGTCAATGACCACATCGAAGTGATGGTCTTTCAGGTGGTTGAAGTGCGGTGGTTGACCATCCATGATAGCTTTCCGATTGAACTCGGCAAAATCGATTTCCTCGATCCTCTCCATGGGGATATTGAGAAGCTTGACCAAGGCCCTGTTCTCTTGTCTTGTGATTTCCCCGACATAGGCTGTCGTCGCGTATTTTATGGATTTCAAGAGCAGGGTCTTCAGGGCAAGGCTGCTCGCTATGGAGTCGGGGTCCGGTTTGATAACTATGAGGAGCCTGTCCTCGGGGGAGAAGAGCTCCCTCAACTCATACAGTTTCAAACGGGTTGATTCGAGGTCGGGAAACCCGGGTACCCTCCTCGTCTTAACCCTCTTCATGGCTGCCCTTTCCGGAACAATCCCTTGCGATTTGGGATAGTCTTTCCCTCGTACGGTCGTCCTCAAAACATTCCTGTTTGAGCATGGCTTCTATCTGATGGCATGTTTGGCGAGCAGCGTTCTGCAATGCCTTTGATCGGGACTCTTTTTGGTATACGTTGACAATTCCCTGCCGTAAGGAGGAGAGTGCCGGTTCCAGGGCCAATTTCTTTATGATCTCCAAAGCGCTCCTTCTGGCCCGTCCTTCTCGTCCGAGAAAGGCCGGATTGGGTTTGCGGGACAAAAAGGCGAGGAGCTGGAGGAATGTCCTCAAATCGAATTCACGTGCCTCGTCTTCATTGAGGGGCTTCTCGCCCCAGAGTTTCCTCGGCCCCTCATGACCCCCTTCCGCCAGATACCAATCCTTCACCAGGCGAAATCCCGCATGGAATAGGAGCTCCCCTTGGGCGGTACAGACGGGAGGAACGCCTTTGATGAGGTTCTCCTGAGTTCCCCGATGGAACGGGCTATCGTAGGAGACTTCGTAGGCGAACATGAAGTGCCCCCCGGGAGGGACGCACCGGGCCAGGAGGTGAAAGATGGCTCGGTCCAGGCCTTCGCTCGAGAGATGCACTGTCCTGGGGGAAAGACCTCTCCCCTGGAAATGGACGACGGGATAATAGTCCCCAACCTCGATCCAACCGTTGACTCCCCTTCCTCCCCGGCTGTGGATTCCCTCAAGCACGGGCATTGCCACCAGATCCCCACTGGGTATCCTCTGGGAGCTGGTCCCTCCTTGCTGGTCTTTCAGGAAGAGGGAGAAATGGGTCCAACCTCCTCGATAGCGAAGGGGCTTCAGCTCGACCTGGATCTCGTAGTTCCGGATTGATCGCCCTTGAAGGCGAGACAGCGAGTCTTTTTTTTCCTGAGGGTCCAGGGTATGCACTCCATCTCCCGGGGTTTGAGAAACTCTTTAACGATTCTATCCAAGGGTGTCGCGAGATTCAATATCACCAAGGTGCGGTGGGGCAATTGTATACGGGATGTTGCCCAAGTCCATGGAGTGAACATTAAAGAATTTATGGTCAAAAATTCCTTTCGGTGAGCGAAACGGATTTTGGGCAACGGCCCCTGAAGGCATAACCAATTATATCATCGGACGAAATAGGCGCGGATGATGAGATAGGCGGTAAACGCCAGCAGGATGAGCAGCGTGCTGATGATGGCTTCCCGGAACGGTAATCCCTTTCCCCGGGAAAGGGTGTCCAGATAATCGGACAATTTCTGAAAATCCATTTCCGGCGAGGGGGCAAAACGCAGCCTGGCGTGGACCTTATTTTTCAAGTCCTTGATTCCGAGGACCCTTCCCTTGCAGCGTATCCTGGTGCCATTTGTCAGAATGGCGAAATTTATGGACTCACCGATGGCGAGATCGAAATTGGCCTCCAGTTTCAATCCGCCCTTGCTGATATCTATGGTTCGCATGCTCATCTGTTTCCCGTATCGAAAGCAAATAGCCCTTTTCATTACGGGGAAACGAGGAAACTCCCGCTTCTCATAGATATCTCGGGTCCCCCCGAATTATGCAGCCGCCGACATTGTTATCCCCAAAGGTAAAATATCCATCTCGCTGGCTATCCCGTCTGAGGGCTTGAACACCTCTGAGAAGCCATCGTGGCATAATCAATGTAGTAAAACCGGCCTACCCATGTCAAAGGGATTCTCCGTCCATTTCGGAGAGTCTGAAGGATATTTCGGGGAATTTCGAGCCAATGCTACTCCTTTCGCACACATTGGTCACGTAGTGAAACAAAGGACAAGGCAGTGATTTTGGGCAGCGAAGGGCGAGTTTTTCAGAGCACTCGAGAGCGGTTTCCTTGACAATCGGTGTCCGGAATGATACGAAATAGTTGAGCATTTCTTGTTGAACCCAAGCTCATTTCGGTTCAGGGAACTGGGTTTGAAATGGATCCAAAGGATAGATTGGGGGAATTGAGCGACCTCTTCGCCTCGCGCAGGCTGGTCGTCGTCTCCAACCGACTCCCCTATAATCCCGTTCGAACCTCCGAGGGAATTCGCTACGTCAAGGGAAGCGGCGGGTTGGTCACCGCCCTGGATCCCATTCTCCGGCTCTGCAACGGCCTCTGGATTGGTTGGGATGGGGGAACTGGTCCGCCCGTGAAGGAGAAACGGGTCACCGTCTCCGAACCCGAGGGCGAGGGAAGCTATGAGCTCCGGTTCGTCAATTTAACGGAAAAGGAGGTTAGCCACTACTACTACAGTTTCTCCAATAGGATCCTCTGGCCCCTCTTCCATAACTTCATCGGGCTGAGCCATTTCAATAGCGTTCATTGGAAGACCTACTTCAAGACCAATGCCTATTTCGGCGGGACGACTCTCGAGGAAGTCAATCCATCGGATATCATCTGGGTTCAGGACTATCACCTCTGCCTGGTTCCCAATTTTATTCGTTACCAGAATCCAAAGTTAAGGCCTTACTTCTTTCTCCATACCCCGTTTCCCCCCTATGATACTTTCCGGATTTTACCGTGGCGTAAACCGATCCTGGAAGGGCTCCTGGGAAGCGAGAAGATCGGGTTTCACCTGAAGAATTATGCCGACAACTTTCTCGACTGCTCTGAGAAGATCCTCAATGCCCGTGTGGATAGGAAACGGGGAATTGTCGGGCTAGACGGAAGGAACGTCAGGATTGGTTCTCATCCCATAAGCATTGACTACGACGCCTTTCACGATCTGGCCTCGACGAAGCGGGTGATCAAAAGAATCCAGAAAGACCGGAGCAGAATCGGGGATCGACTCGTAATCTTAGGAGTGGATCGATTGGATTACACAAAGGGAATAAAAGAACGGCTTTTGGCCGTCGAACGGTTTCTGGAGAAACACAGCAAGTTTAGAAATCGGATCCTCTTCATCCAGGTCGCAGTGCCCAGTCGGACCAGGGTCGAGGAGTACCGGGAAATGAAGAAGAAGGTGGACGAGACCATTGGGCGCATCAATGGACGATTTACGGGAGATGGATGGCCTCCCATCCATTACATCTACAGGTCGATTTCCCGTGAAGAATTGGTGGCTTACTACCGGCTTGCCGACATCGCCCTCATAACGCCGGGGCGAGATGGCATGAACCTCATTGCCAAGGAGTATGTAGCCTCGCAAGTGGATATGAAGGGCGTATTGATATTGAGTGAGTTCGCGGGTGCCGCCGGGGAACTGGCGGAGGCCCTCTTGGTAAACCCATACGATATTGAAAGCGTCTCTGATGCGATCTACAAGGCCATCACGATGTCTTCCAGGGAGAAGAGGAAACGCATGGAGAGGATGCAGGATCTGGTTAAGAGGAACGATATCTACTACTGGGTAAGGGATTTCTTCAAGGACACTGATTAGCTGCGGGCGACTTGCCAGTTGATCTCTGAGAAGATTGTCATCCGTTGAGGGTTTGTTGCCCAAAACCCACTTCGCTCACCGAAAAGAATTTAAGAATGGTTACTGAAAAACCTCTTTTCGTAATAAAAACTTCCAATTTCGGCCATTCGGTGATTCCCTCACAATGAAATACCTGTTCGATGACAAGGAGCGTATCGTTGAGGATGTGACGTCTCGGGATCGTCGCGCCTTCTTCCTGGATTATGATGGAACCCTGACCCCCCTCGTGGGGGATTCACAAAAAGCCTCCCTATTCCCCAAATACAGAAAGGTCATAGCTTCGCTCCTCCAAAATGAAAAGCACTTCGTCTGCATCATCAGCGGAAGGGCCATCGAGCAACTGCAAGGGTTCATTGGTGTCAAGGGCCTCATCTTGGCGGGAAATCACGGAATGGAAATAGCCGGGCCTGATATCTCCTATGTCAACAATGGCGCGTTACGGGCGAAAACCCTCTTAAGGGAAATAGCCCAAATGTTGAGAGAGAAGTTGAGCGATTTCGACGGCGTCTTGGTGGAGGACAAGGGGTTCACGGTGAGCGTGCATTACAGAATGCTGCGGGTTACACATCATCCTCGTTTGAAGGAGCTCTTTTTCCGGCAGATGGAGAGGTTCTTGACCTCCAACACGGTTGTCGTTACCCGGGGAAAGAGGGTTTTGGAGGTAAGGCCCAATGTGGTTTGGGATAAGGGATCCGCGGTGAAATGGATATTGGGCCGTCTTTCGGATCAGCTCTCGGGGGGAAGGCCCTACCCCATTTACATGGGGGATGACGAGACCGACGAGGATGCCTTCAGGGCATTGAAAGGTCGTGGATTAACGATCCTCGTTTCACCCCGAATACGTGAGAGCGAGGCCGCCTACTTTATCAGGAACGTGAATGAGGTCTATCGATTTCTTGATCTTTTCGTGGGCTAACCCCTGATCTTCTCGATATCTTCGGGTTTTCCCAGGGCAATGAGGATATCGCTGTCCTTTATGGTAAACCCGCCGCCCGGGTTCATGGTTATCGTTTCCGGAACGATACCCCTTACGGCAAGGATACTGATGTGATACTTGCTCCTCAGCTTGAGCTCGGCCAAGGTTTTTCCGATGAAGTCCTTGGGCGGGGCGATTTCGACGATGTCATACTCCTCGGTCAGCGGCAGGTAATCGAGGACGTTGGGGGATGTCAGGCTCTTCGCCATCTTTTTTGCCAGGTCCCTTTCCGGGAAGATGACCTCCCTTGCCCCGATCTTTTCCAGTGCTCTTCCGTGGTCCTCGCTGATGATCTTCACGTAGATATTTTGAATGTCGAGATCCTTTAGGTAGAGGGTGACCAATACGCTTGCGCTGATATTTTCTCCGAGGCTGACGATGACTGCATCGTTCTTTTCGATGCCGATGGATTCAAGGATAGATTTGTCCATGGCGTCCCCTACCATGGCATAGGAGCAGAACTCCTGCAACCGTTGGACCCTCTCCTTATTGCGATCTACCCCGATGACTTCTTTTCCCTCTTCGAAGAGGCTTCTGGCAAGGTAATGGCCGAAATTTCCCAAGCCGATAACGATGAATTTCCCCATCTTCACTCCTTTCTACCCGACGATGATGTTCTCCTCGGCGTATTGGAATTCTCTTGTTCTCGTTGCTCGGGCCATGGCAAAGGCCAAGGTCAGCGGGCCCAACCGGCCGAGGAGCATCATAACGATAATGATCAGCTTTCCCACTGAGTCGAGCGTGTCCGTCACACCCATTGAGAGGCCTACGGTTCCGAAGGCGGATACGGTTTCGAAGAGATACTCGAGAAATAGGCCCCTGCTTTCCGTATGGCTGATGTCACCCATTTGTGTTATCAGGAGACAAATCGTTATGATGACCACGGCCAGACCGGAGGCCAGTATGATCGAGATGGAGCGGGCAACGGTCTCGTGGGGAATGGTCCGCTTGAACAGGTTAGCCCGATCCCTCCCCTTGTACCGATTGACGGCCAGGGAGAGCAGCGTCGCCAGATTGGTGGTCTTGATCCCTCCTCCACATGAGCCAGGAGAGGCCCCGATGAACATGAGAATGATGAGGATGAAGAGGGTGGCATTGCTGAGGCCAACCATGGGAATGGTGTTGAACCCCGCCGTTCGACTGGTGACCGATTGAAAGTAGGAAATGAGGATTTGCTCGCCCAGGGGGAATTTCAGCAGGCTGTTGTCTCGCTCGATGAAGAATATGAAGCAGGTTCCGAGGACGATGAGCGCCGCCGTTGTGGTGAGCACCACCTTCGAGTGGAGGGAGATCCGAAGGGGAGGGTTTCCTCGAAGCCTGCCCTCAGCCATCTCCCTCAAGACGATAAAACCGATCCCTCCCAGTATGATCAGAGAAGTCACGGAGATGTTAAGGAGGATATTGCCCTGGAAGCCCACGAAGCTGTCGGCAAACAGGGAGAATCCGGCATTGCAGAAGGCCGATATGGCATGAAAGAGGGAGAAATAGAGGGCAGTCATCGGCGGAAAGTGGTCCCTCCATCCTATTAAGAGGAAAAGGGCCCCCACACATTCGATAACGATGGTGTAGAGAAAGACCGATTTCAAGAGCACGGAGATGTTCCGTATGGGAGATTGAGAGAAGGTATCTTGGATGATTCTCCTATCCCGAAACCCGATGGACCGTCCCAGGAGGAGGTAAAAGAATACGGAGAAGGTCATGATTCCCAGGCCCCCAACCTGGATCAGGATCAAAATGACCACCTGTCCGAACTGGGAATAGAAACTTCCCGTATCCACAACGATCAACCCCGTCACGCACACCGCGGAGGTTGCCGTGAAGAGGGCATCGATGAAAGAGGCCGACTTTGCCCTCGCGGCATAGGGGAGGCTGAGCAGGAATGTCCCGATGAGGATAATGATGAGAAAGCTGAGGATGAGGGTCCTCTCGGGGCCAAGGGAGCGCACGGTGAATTTCCGGAAACGGTCCCGTCTCATCTCACAACCCGATGGGCCTTCGCTTTTCCGTAGAGGCTCATATAATCGCTCGCCGCCCGCTGCCAGGAAAAATCGGCCTTCATTCCTTCCATCATCAGCCGTTTCCACCTATCCGTGTCCCGAAAGACGGCCAACGCTCTTCGAACGGCCTTAAGGAAATCCTTCGCGCTGTAGCTTTGGAATTTGAAGCCCGTCCCCTCCCCCGTTTTTGGGTTGTAGTCCTCAATGGTATCATCAAGGCCGCCGGTTGCCCTGACGAGGGGAACCGTTCCATACTTGAGGCTGTACATCTGATTGAGGCCACAGGGCTCGTAGCGAGAGGGCATGAGGAAGATATCCGATCCCGCCTCGATCTTATGGGCCAGGGTATTGTCATAGGCGATTTTAATACCCGCCTTATTCGGATATTTCTTTGCGATGCGTTCGAAGAGTGTGTGGTACTTCTGATCTCCCGTTCCAAGGAGGACGAAACCGAGATCCATCTTCATGAGCTCTCCCATGCTCTCCGCCAGCAGATCGAACCCCTTCTGATTCGCCAAGCGGGAGATGACTCCCAGGATGGGAAGCTTCTTTAAAGACATCGGAAGTTTAAATTCTGCCAGGAGGTCTTCCTTACATTTTGCCTTTCCCGAGAGGTCATTTTCGTCGTAATTGGCCGCAATGAGCTGATCGGTCTTGGGATTCCACTCGTCGTAATCTGCCCCATTAAGGATTCCGTAGAGGTCATCGCTCCGATCCCGGAGGACGCCTTCCAGGCCGTAGCCGAACTCCGGGGTCTGGATCTCACGGCTGTATTTCCGGCTCACGGTAGTGATGATGTCGGAGAAAACGATACCGGCCTTCAGGAAGTTGATCTTCCCCCAGTACTCAATGCCGTCCGGATGATAGGTCTTCTTGGGAAGCCCGGTGACTTCCAGCTTGCTCTCGTCGAAGATCCCCTGGTAGGCGATGTTGTGGATGGTAAAGAGCGAGCTTGTTTCCGAGAAGAAGGAATCTCCGTTATATACGGTCCTTAGATAAGCGGGAACAAGGCCAGTCTGCCAGTCGTTGCAGTGAAAAACGTCGGGTTGGAAACCGAGCCTCTTGCAGAGGAGAAAGGCCATCCGGGAGAAGTAGGTGAATCGCTCAACGTTGTCGAAGTAATCCCCCTTAGGCGTTCCATAGAGGTATTCCCGGTCAAAATACTCATCCTTGTTGATGAGGTAGAGGGGAACCCCGGCGTCGGCTTCGGCAAGGAAGATATCGTCCCTCAGGATTTCCCCGAAAAGGGGTATCTCCACGTCTTGATAGAGCACGCTGACCATAGAGCTCCCCTTCCTGACCATTCGGTAGTAGGGCATGGCTACGCGGATATCGCAGCCCATTTCCTTAAGGGCTTTGGGCAGCGCTCCGGCGACATCTGCCAGTCCCCCCGTCTTGGCGAAGGGGGCCACCTCCGGCGATAAAAGGAATACTCGTAACGGTTCAGTCATGGACGCCTCCTTCGGCTTAATCCGGGTTATATCCCTGTTCCCTTACCCAATTTTCAGCCCTTTCAGAAGTCAATTCACCGCTCCTCAGACGGTTTCCGATACCTCAATCAATGAGCGCTATCTTGATGATATTGGTGTTTCCTGGAATTCCAATGGGAAGGCCGGCAGTAAGCACGATTTTTTCGCCCCTCTTTGCAAAGCCCATTTCCACGGTGGCCCGTTTTGCCTTTTCAATCATGTCATCGGTGTCCTTGAATTTATCCACCTTTATGGGGATGGCACCCCATGAGAGGCTCAACTGCTTAATGGTTTCCTCGTTTGGGCTCAAGGCGATGATGGGA
>Ga0209636_10005786_pt1 | contig 12629 bp, 10 predicted proteins | sample DeeMarSWOR152_54_FD_187464 | JGI IMG/M metagenome (GOLD analysis project Ga0209636, IMG submission 187464) | Marine sediment microbial communities from White Oak River estuary, North Carolina - WOR-1-52-54 (SPAdes) (version 2) | ecosystem: Environmental > Aquatic > Marine > Intertidal zone >...
ACCTGATTTTCTAGTTATGAACGAGGCACAGCCAAAATTCGATTTAATGTCAAGGAAATCGTTAAGAATGAAGACGAAACAATAGTTCATGATTAAATCAGCGACCTGTGACCGCAAATGAACATGTTGGTGACCGGTGGAGCAGGCTACATTGGAAGCGGGCTTCTAATCAGGTTAGGTGAGGAATTCCCAGACACCACTATAACATCCCTTGACAACTTAGAGAGAGGAGACTACCGCTACATTGACTACCTTAAGAATGATAGGCGTTATCGTCTCCTTGTAGGTGATATACGGAAGAAATCTGATGTTAGAAAGGCCGTAACCCGGGACACAAACACAATCATGCATTTAGCCGCCATACCTGGAATAAAACCCTGCAGAGAACAGCCCAAGAAAGCTATAGAAACTAATATTTATGGTACTCATCTGCTCCTCGAAGAAGCTGTCAAGCGTAACGTTAAAAGATTCATCTCTGTATCATCCGCTGCGGTATATGGAATACCCCAACAGCATCCTATCACCGAAGAACACCCGTTAAGGCCAATCAACCTTTACGGAGTTACTAAATTGAGTACTGAGAAACTTGTGAACGCGTGTCACGCTAACAATGGACTAACAACCACGATACTTCGATTTTCTAACGTTTACGGCGTAGGTGCCTACACCTGGTGGAAAACCGTTATCCCTAAATTTGTTTGGCAGGCAACGAATGATCAGCCTCTCACAATCCGTGCAGACGGGAAACAGCAACGCAACTTTGTACACTTACAAGACATAATAGACGCTTTCATCCGATGCTCAAAGGCTCCAAAAAAAGCAGTCACAGGAGAGACTTTCAACCTAGGAGGAGAAGCTTTAAGCGTTAACCACATCGCTTCCATAGTCATTCAAGAGGGACAGCAAAAACTAGGCAAAAAAACCTCGAAGGTTTTCTTGCCGCTGGAGCCTGGTGAAGTCTACACTTCGGAGTTCAACTATAGTTCCAAGAGAGCTTCTCAAAAGATAGGTTACAAACGGGAGAGAGAAGTACCTCAGGGCATATCTGAGCTGTTTGATTATGCATCAAAAGTGAAAGCAACCGCAGGGTCTAAACACTTACGCAGGTCCCCTAGATCTCTAGGGAAAAACTCGTCAGCATAAGTTTATGAACGTTAAGCCTGTTATTCTTTGAGTTGCTGCATGCATTCTACTGCTATCTCTAATGCCTTTAAGCCGTCTTCTCCAGAGACAGGAGGGTTTGTCGCTTTTTCCAAGCTGTTTATGAAGGCTTTGAGCTCCAACTTGAGGGGCTCCATGTAGGGTATGTCGATTTCTGTTACAAACGCGCTTCTGCGGGCGTGGGTAATTAATTTGCCCTTTGTATACTCCGTTACTTTTTGGCTTATGAGGTCTCCTAAAATAAATTTTTCAGCTGTAGTCGCTTCTATCCTTCTAATCTTGAGCGGTGTGATTCTGTTTGCAATTATGTAAGCCAGAGCGCCGTTTTTCATCTTAAAGGAAAGCATGGTGGACTCTTCGATCCCAGATTCACGGTCGGCTGTGAAAGTGCTAATTTTTTTGAAGTCAGACTTGGTTAGATACCGGATTATGTCGATGTCATGCACAGCGAGATCTAGGATTACCCCGGTGTCTACTCGTTCTGAGGGTATCGGAGGTCCAACTCTCACTGTCCCGATCAAACGAACTCTCTCCGTTCCAATTCTCTCCTTCATCTCTTGGACCACCGGGTTAAACCGTTCGATGTGCCCCACCATCAACTGGACACCTCCCTTCTTCACGATCTCCACTATCTTCCTCGCCTCACTTATTGTGTGAGCTATGGGTTTCTCAATGAGGATGTGGCAGCCCTTCTTGACGACGTCTTCCGCCACTTCACGGTGGAGCTTTGTGGGCACCGCCACTACCGCAAAGTCGGGTTTTTTCTCAAGCAACCTTTCGTAGTCTGTGAACCATTCAATTTCATACTTTTCGGCGACCTCCCTAGCTAGATTCTCCCTTAAATCGGCAACTCCAACCAGCTTTGTTTTGCCTTCTTCTTGGAGCTCGTTGAGCACACGGACGTGATTGGATCCCATGGCTCCAAGTCCTATAACACACCCTTTTAGCAGTTAGCTAGCCTCCTTCGAACCTCATTGTCCGCGCCAATTAGTTCCCACTCTCCACTACTATTTCTGCATAATCTTCTGTCGGTATCTTGTATTTTTCATCGCAGCGGGAACACTTCATCAAAACAAATTTCCTGTTTTTCTTTTCCTCCTCGAGTTTTCTACCGCATCTACACACAAAACCTCTGATTTTCGCTGGGTTTCCATATGCCAGCGCATGAGGAGGAAGATTTTTCGTCAACATGCTGCCGGCTCCTATCATTGCGTAATCTCCGATGGTGACGCCACACATTATAGTCGATCCGGCTCCTATGGATGCTCCCTTCTTCACGAGTGTTTCTACGATCCTCCAATCTGAGTTGTAGCTCCGGGGATAAAGGTCATTTGTGAAGGTGACATGAGGCCCCACAAAAACGTTGTCCTCAATTTTCACACCCTGATAAATTGTTGCTCTATTCTCGAGTTTCACATGGTTCCCAATTTTCACCCCTCTGCCCACGTAAACAGAATGCCCGAGCACACAGTTTTTTCCTATTTCAGTTTTTTCCCTTACGTGGACAAAGTGCCAGATCTTTGTGCCCTTCCCTATTCTAGCGGTTTTGTCAACAACAGCTGTGGAGTGAAGGTAAACTTCCTTCACAAGAACCCCTCTGGTTTGAATTAGGGTTGACGTGTTAATAACGGTTTATGTGTATCGATTTTACATGCATGCATGGTTGGGCGTCTATGTCGACTACTTCTTGAGATAGAAACTTGACACTTTTTCCAAAGCTTCTAGAATCTTTTCGACATCATGGCTGCTCAATTGTGGGTGAACCGGTAAAGAGAATATCCTTTTTGAAACATCCTCAGCTATGAGACATTCATCGACCTTCAAGATTCCTGCGAATGCAGGTTGTTTTGTAAGAGGAACTGGGTAATGGACGCCGCATCCTATGTTCTCCGCCTTCAAAGCCTCAATGAACTCATCCCTGCTACACCTATACCTGGACAAGTCCATCAAGACCGAGTATTGGTAGAAAGAATGATAAACGTTGTTTTTCACAACGGGAGGACGAATTCCATCGATCTTTCTAATCCCCTCGGTAAGTATCATGGCGTTATGTCTTCGTTTCTCTACGAAACTATCCAACCTTTCTAATTGATTCAGTCCCAGAACGGCAGTCATATCAGTCATTCGATAGTTCAAACCGAGAAGAGTGTGATAATATTTGGATTGTTGACCGTGACTGCGGATCAATTTTCCTCTTTCAAAGAATTCTTTATTGTTAGTAGTGACCATTCCACCTTCACCAGTAGTGATGATTTTTGTGGCGTAAAAGCTGTAGCAATTTAGGTCATCAAAGGAGCCTACATCCTTTCCGTCAACTTTTGTTCCATGTGCTTGGGCAGCGTCACTTACTATGTAAAGGTTATGATCTTCGGCGATTTGCTGTAAAGTTTTCATGTCAGCAGCATTGCCAAATAGATGAACTGGCGCTATCGCCTTTGTCTTTGACGAAACTTTCTCCTTCGCATCTTCAGGACTGATAGTAAATGTTTCCTCATTTATATCAGCGAAAACAGGTTTTGCGTTGGAGAACAGGACGGTGCTCGCCGTTGATATAAACGTGAAGGCTGGAACTATTACTTCGTCGCCTGGCTTCAATGTAGAAAGGAACGCTGTGTGTAGGGCAGCCGTACCAGAGTTGACAGCATATGCATACTTGCTCCCAACTTTTTCACAAAACTTCTTCTCGAACTCTTCAGTCTTTGGGCCTTGTCTCACTTTCCCAGATTTCAACACTTCAACAACTTTCTCTATCTCCTTGTCCACAAAGACGGGCTTTGCAATAGGTATTAGTTTGTCCGAAACTGGAGGACCACCCAAAACAGCTAGTTCCTTCACTTCGACCGCCTTCTAACCTTTTCGATTATTTTCAAAACTCTAATTGATGTCTCAACTGAGTCCAGAGGTTTTGCATGACCAGACAATGCATCTATGAAGTACCTAAGCTCTTTCTCAACCAGATTAACATAGGGATTTTCTAAGACGTTCTTACCTCTATCAAATAACCCATGACGCCTAACACAATAAACAATTGTGGGCAAATAGTCAAGAATACTGCCGAAAAAAGATCCGTTGTCTCCATGGGCCTCCACAATGTTCATGTACGACGGGGTTATGAGATCAGCTTCGCAAAGAACGTGCACACCATTCTTTGTTTTCAGCCTCAACAAGGCAAAATCTTCAGCGTCAACCCCAACCATATCTCCTTCTATCGTTCGCTTCTTAAGAATGGTTTCCAACAAAACTGGTTCAACTGTCTCAGGCTCACCGAAATACCAGTCAGAAAGGTCTAGCATGTGAACCATCATGTCCAACATCGCCCCGCCTCCTTCATTCTTTTTGTGTTTCCAGACGCGGTAACCTCCCCTTCCTCCAATTCGAAAAATGGCGTAGTATGGATTTCCTATTACACCATCCTGCAAAATCTTCTTAAGGCGCTGAAGGGACGGATGAAATCTATACAAGTAGCCAACCATGACCAATTTTCCCGTTTCTTTCTGCTTCTTCTTGATTTCTTCGGCACATTCAAGTTTGTGGGTTAACGGTTTTTCACAAAAAACATTCTTACCACTGGCCAACGCTTCGAGAACAACCTCATGATGAAATCGGGTGGGAACGCATACGTCCACCGCATCTACATCGCTTCTTTCAATTGTTTCCTTGTAATAGTTAGAGCCAATTACACCGTATTTACTGGATTTTTCTCTAACAAGCCTGTCGTCGGTATCGCACAATGCAACTACTTCTGCATTCTCGATTTCCCTATAAGCTTCGAGGTGTCGTATACCAATTTTTCCACATCCAACAATAGCGATTCTTACCATAGTGGGGCCTCACTAAACGGGTATACTTGTATTATCACATAAATAATTTGCAACTTCAACTTTCCTACGGTCTTGGGACAGCTTGATTATTATGTTAGCGAGATTTTCAGCTCCATTTGGCAAGGTTGGAACTTTCCTTTTTTTTGCTTTGTTTATGGCTTCTAAAAGGGTATCTAAATTTATTTCAGAAACCAGCACAGCGTTTACTTTCTTGGCTAAGTGTTCAGCGTCTTCAATCCCGACAGTTCTAGTCAACTCAGGGTTTAGAACCAACACTACGGGTTTTCCGTAAACCACAGCATCTAACACGGTTGAACCAAAATGCGATACTACGAGTTCGGCGCCAGCTAGAAGCTCATGAAAGTTCTCTGCAAAAGCAACTACTTTCCACTCGGGATGTTTCTTTACGTATGGTGTAGGATTTACCTCACCCGTCTGTAAAACAACGTTCTTCATTTTGCTTTCCGACAAGGCGTCAAACAAAAGCTTGTGTCCGTGGGTACCTCCACTAACTAAAATGTATCCCCCGTTCCAAGGTTTATTCTGCGGCGGGGAAAGCGTTGGACCAACAACCACACCATCTAGTAATCTCCTTTGCTCCTCCCAATGCAGGGCAGTTATTGTTGAAAAAGGTTGTAGTATACGAGCGACTCTGGATGGTACTGTGAAGCGAACCAAACTCTCAATGTTAACAACCGGAACTCCTATCATCCAAGCAATTATTGCTGGTGGAAGGCAGAAATTGCTACCTGTGCTAACTACAACGTCAAACTTGTGGATATTTAACCTCATGGAACTCATAAAAGCCCTAGCAAGACGGAGTGCAAAAATGTGAGGTGGAGTTTTTGGGCCTCGAGGCTTGATAAGGAACTTGACTTCACCAAATTTAACGAGTCTCTCTTCACTCAAAGAGTCTCCTTCTGGTGAGATGAAGGATAAGGATGCTTTTTTATGAAGTGCCTGAGCTAACGCGTATGCAATTCCGGTGTGCCCTCCACCGCCAGCCAAAATCAGAACGCGCTCGAGCACTTCTCATCCCTCAAGAATGTCACTTATTAAGAAGTTATATAGTTGTCTTTTCCATCTATCCGCGCGCATATAATTCCAGAATTTTCTCCACACCCTATGAATGCTACGGCACTACGACTTGTGCGCGCGAGTCCTAATAGAGGTTTATCCCATATTTTTAGGAGCAACTTAGGAGTAGAGCATAAAATGGATTAATTATTCTCGAAGTTAGCGCGTGCGCAGTTGTCCTTTTTGTTCATTACTCAACGGTTCCTTTGGCTAGGTCTATTTCGAGTCTCGTCCTAACCATACTATAGCACATTCCTCTCCCCTCCTCGTGATATTTTTTCACCAAGCCAGAATCAACCAACTTCTCAAGGGCTTTGTAGGTCGATTCCCGACGCTTAACCTTGAAGTCCGGGTCTTGAATTAACTCAAGCACGAGTTCTTTCAACGTTAGAGCGTTAGCCGGGTATCCGAAAAACTTCGATAAGACCTTCAGTATATATCTCCTACTCCTTGAGTTTAGGGCTGAAATAACTGCATCTATTTCCAAACCCAACACCCATTAATTTACTAGATACAAACACGTTTAAATAGATTTATGTATCCAAAACAAGCAACAAAGCTAAACCTATAGCGTCCAGACATTTTGTTTCTTGCCATAATTGTTAATTATTCAGGCAACAAAATTTTAAATACAACAATCAAAAATGTCACTCCCATGAAAGCGATAATGGTCGCCGCAGGACCCGGTAGTCGTTTACTCCCCTTAACCGAAGAGAAACCCAAATGCCTGCTTGAAGTGGGGGAGAAAACCATCCTTCAGTGGGCCTTAGATGCACTAAGAAAAAACGGTGTAAACGACATCGTCATAGTGAGGGGACACAAGAAAGACGCCATCAACCACCCTGACATACGATATTATTACAACCCTAATTACCTAGAAAACAATATACTAGTCTCCCTATTCTACGCCGAAAGCGAAATGAAGGACGGATTCCTGTTCTCCTATTCCGACATTCTCTATAACGAAGCAATAGTAATGAAACTCCTGCAAAGCAAACATGACATCAGCATAGTTGTCGATGCAGACTGGGCTAAGATGTACGAGAAGAGAACACTTCACCCCACAGATGAGGCGGAACTAGTGCGTGTTAAAGACGGAAAAGTGATACAAATCTCAAAGTTTATGAACCCCGACGTGGCACACGGAGAGTTCATAGGGCTCGCGAAGTTTTCAGAGAAAGGCGCAGAGATTTTGGCAAGAAACTATAAACGTTGCCTAGACAATGCGTGGTGCGGCTTCAAAGAACTCCAAAGATTTCACGACTCCAACTCCTTTGAAAAAGCCTACTTAACAGATATACTTCAAGAACTCATCGACAGAGGATATCCCATACACAACGTAGGCATAAAAGGCGGCTGGATGGAGATCGACACGCTCCAAGACCTTCAAAAGGCAAGAAGAATTTGGGCTAAACACGATGAGCAAGTAGCTTTTGCAACGGAGAACAAGCAATGGCCCTCAAAGATAATCTAAAAAGGCAATTCAGAGACTGGCGAATCAGAATCTTCACCGTCGCATGGATCACCTACGCCCTATTCTACATAACCAGAGCAAACCTCTCTATCGCCATACCTGGAATAAACCAAGAGTTCGGCTACTCCAAAACCATGCTCGGCTCAATTGGAAGCGCCCTCTTCGCAACATACGCTATAGGACAGTTCACAAACGGACAGCTAGGAGACAAATTCGGCGCAAGAAAACTTGTCACAATAGGCATCATTATCTCCGCGTTGGCGAACCTAGCCTTCGGCTTCACCGCCACAATCACAGCAATGGTCCTCCTCTGGGCAATAAACGGATACTTCCAATCGACAGGGTGGCCTCTGAACGTCAAAACCATCGCAAACTGGTTTCCCTTAGAACGGAGGGGCACAATCACAGGTTTATACGGTTCATGTTATCAGGCAGGAAACGCATTGTCCTGGCTTCTGTCCGGTTACCTCGCCTCAAACTATGGCTGGAGACAGGTATTCTGGGTTCCAGCACTAATATTCGGTCTCTCGTCGCTCCTCTTCTACTTTGGGATCAGAAATTCGCCAGAGAGTGTGGGTCTGCCAAGCATAGAAGAATTCGAAGACCCGTCTGCTACGACCAAGTCAAGCGAAAAGCAAATAGCGAAGCGCAGTGAAGCGAAACCCGTTGAAGAAGAGCATCTAGGCTTTTCCTTTACACTAAGACGCACCTTCGGAAACCCAAAGATATGGATCGTCGGAATCGCATTCATATTCCTCGATGTCATAAGATACGGATTCTTCATCTGGGCACCCACCTATCTCTTCGAAGTTCAGAAAGCCGAGATATCTATCGCTGCCTACAAAACCATGGTCATACCCATAGCAGGGTCGCTGGGCGCCATCTCTGCAGGCTGGCTAACCCAGAAACACTTCGGCTCCAGGCGAGGTCCACCCGTCACTATCATGCTGGTATGCTTGGGAACATTGGCTTGGCTCTACCCGAAGATACCGACAGACAACTGGGTCTTAGGCCTAGTCTGCCTCGCCATGATCGGCTATTTCACCTACGGTCCACACGTCACCATGGTGGCAGCTATTCCAATGGACTTCGGAACGAGGAAAGGAGCAGCCTCAGCAACAGGGTTCATCGACGGGTTGGGTTACATTGGTGCCTTTCTAACAAGTATAATCTCAGGCATGCTAATAGACAACTATGGTTGGGGCGCCGCCTTCAACTTTTGGATAGCCAGCGCCTTCATCGCCGCAGGACTCATGGTCACACTCTGGAAATACAAACCGCAAAGGGAAAAGTACATCTAACTATATTCATTCACAACCGCTAGCTGGTCCTTATGTGCGCGCATCATCAAGTGAGAAACGTTTAAATGTTTGTGAAACACGCTTACGGGTTTGGAGACCTATGTAATGTCGGAGAAACCTTCACGTGGACTTGTTTATGAATGTGTGAAGTGCGGCGCCAAAGTGATGACCGAAGAACTTGAGCTACGCGGCGGAGGAGTGAAATGCACCTTTTGCGGTTACCGCGTCCTCAAGAAGAAAAGACCACCGGTAGTGAAACGGGTAGCCGCCAAATAGGTTCAACCGCTTTTAGTCGCCGCAGCGAACAACCAAGACTGATTTACTAGAAAATTTCTTTCTCACCGATCTTTCGTAAAGCCTTCCCTCGGAGCTTCACCGTTGGAATTGGAGCTTCTTCAGGCTCCCTCTCGATGGTTTTCCGTTTCACGGTTTCTCCGCAGATGCCTCCGGGCAGTAGCCGTCTTTTTACGCATGTCGCGTAGCTGCAGTTTGCAACTTCGCATTCTTCATCGGTCCATCTACACCATACTTTGTTTCCACGGTAGAGGACAGCTTTTTTTCCACATCGAAACAATTCGCATTTCGGAGAACAATATTTTGGTTCAGACAACACGAGCCACGACCTTAATTTGAACAAAAATTTTTCTTGAATTTGGTGTCGTCAGTCATCTATGCCTTGGGCGACGGGCGTTATAAACCTTTTTCTTTATCTTTTTTAGGACCCTTGCGAAGGCGAAGCCTTCGGTATACCAAAGCTAAAGCAAATAAGGCAATCACGATGCCTAATGATACGTATGCGATCAACTGAGTGACTTCCAGCAGGAATCCGCCCACGACCGCAATTTTTTCTAGTTTGAATACGATCACTTTTGCTTCATTCAAGTACAAGGTTCTGGTTTCAGAGATCGTCCCCATTACACTCACAGATATTTGGCAGTCGCCGCCGGTAAGGTTGTAGAATGAGGCTGTTCCTTTTGACCCGGTTTTCTGAGGAGATATGGTCTCATTTTCTCTCTCAATCTCTACTAGAGCGTTGGAGATTGGATGCCCAAAGTAGTCTTTGACGATAACGGAAAGGTCTACGTTGAAGATTTTGCAGTGAACCACGAAGAACAGTTGATCTTCAGTCAGGTCGACGACCGTTTTGTTCAGAATAATTTGGTGGTCATCATCGTATACCCAGATTTTGTATCTTCCAAACGTGCAATTGAAAACAGCGCTACCCAAATCGTCGGTATTTTCCGATTGTACAGGCTCTGCCACACCACTGGTCCATTCATAAATCGCCACTTCAACGTTTCGAAGTGGAATTCCTTTTGAATCCAGCACGTTAACAAAAAGAGTATAAGTTGGACAAGTTATGTTGATCCATCGAGTAACAGTTAGGTTTGCAATTTGCGTTGTATTAAACAAATTGCCATAGCGCCGAGCCTCAATGGTGTAACTAACGTTTGTGAAAATGGTGCTTCTTATGACTCCTGTGCTATTTGTTTCAGACTGTAAAACCCCTGTTTTATTAGATGCTAAGGTAATGTTGATGAAGGGTAGGGGAAAACCAGCTTCATCCTTTATCGTTATTGTAAGGTAGGCAAGCTCGCATTCTAGGGGTAGAAGGATACCCTTTTCCAAAATATCATAATTTAGGCTACCAACTTCCACTGTTCTCCAAAAAGCTTTGAAAGTGTAATTGCCCTGGGAAACTCGAAGGTCGATCCATCCAGTTTCGTTAGTTATTCCACTAGCTACGTATGTTTCGTTAAGATAGGCTGCGACAGATACGCCCGTCAGGGGTTCGTTGTCGTACCTATTTTGAGTTTGACAGTATACAATAAGTTCAGTGACTGTAAAATTTTGGACGTCAGGGACCGGCTTAATAGTGTAGGATGCATTGGTTATAGTCACGGTGTAGCTTCCGAGGGTAGCGTTGTTTGGGATCTTCCATGCATCAGTAACTATACCATTCACAGCACCCATGGGCTTTGGGTAACCTGCAACGGGTTCTCCAGCAAACGTTACGTCAACAATGACGAACTCATCAACCCTGTATCCTGCGCCTCGGATATTAACCCACACCATTTCAGTCTCTGTTCTTCCATAGTCTAGCCTATCAGTTAAGCCAACAGTAAAGTTTTCAGTCGCAAGAGTTTCATTGAGGGCTATAGTGTATAAGCCAACGTAGTCTGTATTGGCGCCCTGGCTAAAATTTGCAGGATAAGTTATATTTCCTTCACCGTATCCAGTGTTTGTGGTGTTGGTGAGCTGAAGAGTGTCGTTGTAGCAGACCGCGCCTGAAGGATCTGTCACGGTTATGTTTGCAGAATAAACGGTGTTTGCTTCTCCTCCAGTTACGTTCACCAATATATCCGTTATTGCCCCTTCTTGCACTTGGGATGGCGGTGAAGGGACAACAGCTTCTATATGATATTTCGTATAGAGCGTAAACGTGGTATTTGCTACATTATCTACGGTGTTGTCAATTAATTCTATGAGAACATCTCGTCCCGAAGGTGCTCCAATGGTTTGGGGGATCGTAAATGATTTGGTGACATTATACCCCGTGGCGTAGCTGGTTGTTACGTTGAGCGTTCCATTCCACCTGATTGTATAGCTTCCGTTAAGGGTGTCAATCGTTCCATTGACTTCCACCTCTGTTCCAACAGTCCCGCTGATCGGGTGAATACTGACCGTTAATGTTGGTGTGGCTGTTGCTTTGGGCAAGAACGTCGATGTGAAGGTGATTACAAGCAACATCGCAATGAAGGTTGCCGCGACCTTGGCTCTCTTTGGTAAGTGTGGGTGCACACGTTTTCCCTCTTTCCCTTAACTTTTCGTTACGTAACCTCGTCTTCTTAAAGATGTGAACATTTCATAGCAACGAACGTTTTAAGCTTTATCTTCCTTTCAACCATTTCATGACTCTAGAAGTGCGACCATCAAGTATTTCTTTGACAAACTGGAATGATACAAGTCTAGGTGTTAGCCGTGATCGACGAGCTCTTGAGTTTGATCAAACGGCATGAGCAATGGCGTGGGAGGGAATGCGTCAACTTGATTCCCTCAGAAAATGTTATGAGCCAGGCGGTTCGTTCCCTCCTCTCCTCTGATCTTGGGCACCGATACACATCGAGGGAGAAATTCTACATGGGCACCCGCTTTGTCGACGAAACCGAACAGTATGGAGAGGAACTCGCCAAAAACCTATTTGGATCTGAAACTGCAGATCTGCGTCCCCTCTCAGGTCACATAGCCGACCTTACCTTCCTCGCCTGCTTCACAAAGCCCGAAGATACAATTATGTGCGTTTCACCGGATGACGGAGGATATCCGGGGTTCTGGGAACAGGGATTGTCCAGACTATTGAAGCTTAGGGTGATTAAATTTCCCTTTTCAAAGGAAAACAGGAATATCAAAGTCGAGGAGGCTACAGATTTGATCTCACAGGAGAAACCTAAGGTGGTTATTTTTGGGGCAAGCATAATTCTGTTTCCTCATCCCTTGCGGACTCTTGTAAAGGCTGCACATGACATCGGCGCGCACGTTGGATATGACGGCTCCCATGTAATGGGCTTAATAGCTGGAGGAGAGTTTCAAGACCCGCTTCGAGAAGGCTCCCAAGCTCTCTTCGGTTCCACGCACAAGACTTTCTTTGGCCCTCAAGGCGGATTAATCCTCGCAGACAAGGAGCACGGTGAAATCATCAAGAAACAAATTTATCCAGAGTTCGTGGACAACGCCCACTGGAACCGGATAGCCGCTTTGACACTAGCCCTCGCGGAAATGAAGACTTACGGAAAA
>Ga0209636_10005787_pt1 | contig 12627 bp, 14 predicted proteins | sample DeeMarSWOR152_54_FD_187464 | JGI IMG/M metagenome (GOLD analysis project Ga0209636, IMG submission 187464) | Marine sediment microbial communities from White Oak River estuary, North Carolina - WOR-1-52-54 (SPAdes) (version 2) | ecosystem: Environmental > Aquatic > Marine > Intertidal zone >...
CTTCAAGTGTCACAGTCCATAATTCCTCCAAGGGATGGATTGTGGACTGTGACACTTGAAGCAAACGAAACAGAATATTACAGTTCAGCAAATATAACCCTCAACTTTAGTGTAGTAAAAGAGGCTGAAGAACCAGAAACGCCAGCGACACCAATGATCCCAGGTTTTCCCATAGAAGCCACATTGTTAGGATTACTCATTACGACAAGTTTCCTCGTCATAATGAAGAGAAAACAACCAGATTATTAACTGAAGGGTTTCAATGAACTTTTAGCTTATAGGAGAAAAATTGAAGGATTCAATTGATAAAACGTATTTTCACTCCACTCCTAATCCTCTTAATCCTATTATCCTCTCTAAACATATATGTGACTGCGAAACCAGAACTCACAGCTTGGACAACCAACCCACCATCGATAGATGGAATCGCATCGACTGGCGAATGGAACGCAGCAGCCCAAGAATCCTTCACACTATTAGACCTACCAGCCACAATTTATGTTATGAACGATGAAGATAATCTTTACATCCTTGTTAAAATTGGACCCGATGATGACGCTGATTCACACGACACTTGTGGAGTATATTTTGATAACGATAACTGTGGCGGAACGATACTAGATAATGGCGACGATGCACTGATAATCAGTATTATCGGGTTTGAGGATCTTTATTGGAATAGCACATTGTTTTGGGATAATCTTCAGAGTGATGGCACGCAGAATCAAGATGGTTATGGAATCGGTTGCCAAGACGACACAAAAACATGGTATTTTGAATTTTCCCACCCTTTAAACTCACCAGATGATACACACGACTTTAGCATCAGCATTGGAGATTCTTTGGGTTTCGCAATTTCATTCGCTGACTGGGAAGAATCAGATTTCACACTTGACTTTTGGCCAGGAGAGTGGAATGTTCCGGATGGATACAGCCAGATCATAATAGCAGATGAATCTCAAACCTCTAAAGTTTCAGATTTGAACCCCGTTGTATTCTTTGCACTCATTGCTGTCTCAGCTGTAAGTATTGGGAGTATTGGAATCTTTTTCTGGAGAAACAGACAAAAGAAACCAGCATATTGCCCAAATTGCGGTTCTAAACTAATGAAAGGATACACTTTTTGCCAAAGATGTGGACGTAGATTAAAGCCTATTTAAAACATAAATAATCCTTAACTCTATCATCTTTGTCAATAACAAAATCACGCTCGCACTCCAAATGAATTATACCATGGTCTGTTGAAAAAATGAGGTTCGAACGAAGTTTAACAATCTTTGTTGTTGTTTGCTGTTTATTACTTCTTCAAATATTTTCTGCGATTCCCATCTCAAATGCTGAAGTTGGAACAATAAAGATTCTCCCTGCAGAAGATACATATATCAGTTCATTGTTGCACTTTGAAAATTTTGGAGACGATGACAAATTATTACTAACAGAAGAACGGAGAGATCTATATTATCCAATGGGATGGTACATAAGGGAGATTCTACTGAAATTCGACCTCACTACGATACCAGAAGACCTTGAGATCTCCTCTGCAAAAATTTACTTGTATTGTAACGCCTATAATCAGAGTTCAGTAAGTTTTAAGTCTTATCATTGCTCTTCAAATAAATGGAGTGAATACTCTGTTGATTTTACATCCTATCAAATCGATCTCTTTGACAACATCTATTCCACTGGATCTGAGGAAATAACCGTAAGCTCGCAAGATGAATGGTACATTATTGATGTTACTGATGACATAGAAGACTTTATTACTGGTACATTGACGGAGGTACTGAAGGTAGTCTTGGAAAAGGTGGAGCATTCAATCGCGTTCAGCTCCAGAGAAGGCGCTAATCCACCATACTTAGAACTTACTTTCACAAAGTATGATAGCTCAATAACTTGCCAATCCTCCAAGAGCATTATTGAACTTGGAGACGTCACAATCATATCAGGTGAAATAACTCCGCAGCTTGTTGGCGGAAATATTTCCCTACGGTACCAAAATAACGCAACTATCTTGCAATCATTCGTTGGAACAGACACAAGTGGATCATATTTAGCGACTTTCCTACCAACTACTGCTGGGCTTTGGAACATTACAGCAGAATGGGCGGGAACGGACTATTACGAATCAGCAAGCAACAAAACAACCCTCACTGTGGCTGCTCCACCAGAACAGCCCGAAGAGCCAGAAGAACCGGAGGAACCAGAAGAACCTGAAATACCTCAAGAGGAGATAGGGGTCATGATGATCATTGGAATAATTTTGGGGAGCGCAGTTCTCGTAGCGTTAGTACCCTTATTAGTAAAAAGCCGGGGCAAGGAGTAGAACTCATCGCCGACTACGACTCGAAAACAACATAATGTAAATGGTATTATTAATGATGACTTTAAAATCGAAAAATTGAAGTGTCAGTGTTGAAAACACTTGAAACAATTAAGGATAACCGTTACTCTTTAGCTTTCATCGTAATAGCAGTCATCATTGGTGCAGTGGCTGGTGGTCTAGTAAGCTACACGTTTATTTCTGAGCAGATGACTGATCTTAAGGAGCAGATTTCAAACCTTCAATACCAGATTGAAAATCTTGAATTAATACAGAATGTCACTTACATCATTGGAGGAGACACGGGTACTCTCTCTGAGTTGTACAAGGATATCAAGGAGTCTATTGTAACGGTTCAAGGAGTTGTTGTTGAGCAGACGCTTTGGGGAGAGACATCTTCGCTGGTTCAGGGATCCGGTTTCGTTTACAATTATACTGGTAAGATGGTTATCGTGACAAACTATCACGTCGTTGCTGACACGGTTGAACTCGTTGTGACGTTCGCTTCTGGGAACAGTTACGAAGCAACCTTGCTCGGTTCCGATCCGTACGCTGATTTGGCTGTGATAAACGCTGAAGCGCCACAGAGCGAGTTTAAACCCTTAACGATTACCAGTTCATCGACTCTCTACGTAGGTGATCCAGTCATCGCTCTGGGCAACCCATATGGACTCACAGGCTCGATGACAACGGGAATAGTCAGCCAACTTGGCAGAACGATAACTGAGGAATCAACAGGTGGCTTCGTCATCGCGGGCATCATCCAAATCTCAGCCCCAATAAACCCTGGAAACTCTGGTGGTCCCCTGCTCAACTACCTTGGAGATGTGGTTGGTATAACCACTGCCATAGTATCCGAATCGCAAGGTCTTGGATTCGCGATCCCGTCAAACACCATACTCCGTGAAATCCAATCATTAACCAAGGACGGTTACTATGACCAGCACTCTTGGCTCGGAGTCATAGGTGTAGATTTTAACTACGATATAGCCCAAGTGATGGGGGTAAACGTCACCTACGGCTGGCTGATAATTGATGTCGTCGATGGTGGACCTGCTCATCAGGCAGGTCTAAAGGGAGGAGATGAAGAAGTCTTGATCAGAGGAAGCCAGCTCACTATTGGTGGCGACATCATAATTGCGTTTAATGACACGAAAATTAAGAATTTGGACGATCTTGCAACTTATTTAGAAGAGTATACGTTACCAAGTCAAGAAATCGATGTTACTGTAATTCGGAATAGTGAGAAAGTGATTATTCCTGTAGAATTGGGTCAAAGACCACCGATAAGTTAGTAATCTGACTCGTTATTATATTCTTAGGGTAAGTTAGCCATCTTTTTATGGTTTTAATAGTTATTGATGATTGAATAAATATGTCTTCATCGAGCGGTGTTGGCGATCGCTTTCAACAAGAAACAAAGTATTATCCTGAGAGAAGGAAATCACATTATTTGGATTGGAGATTTAAACCCGAATCATACAAAGAACATGATAATCGTATTGATCTGATATCTCTTTCAGATCCTTTCACCAATGACTCAATAATTTGGCGGATAATTAGTCAACGACGATCGCGAAGAAGATATCGTCACGTGAAAGAGATCGATAAAAATATTTTATCCACTCTTCTCTGGTCAACTCAAGGAGTAAGTGGGAGAGATGGAAGCTCCGCGTTTCGGACAACTCCTTCAGCGGGTGCTCTTTACCCTATTGAGACCTATCTGAATATTAGACTTGTCAGAGGCTTGCAACTGGGAATTTACCATTTCAGACCTTATCAATTTGACCTAGAGCTTTTGAGAATGGGAGATCATTCGGGCAAACTTGCATCTGCTGCGCTTAGTCAAAATATGATCGCTCAAGCTCCTGTGACGTTCATTTGGACTGCGATTGTTGAGAGATCCAAGTGGAAATACAATCAGAGAGCTTACAGGTATATTTACTTAGATGCAGGTCACATCTGCCAAAACCTTTACTTAGCAGCAGAAGCGCTTGGATTAGGTGTATGTGCTATCGGAGCATTCTACGACGACTTAGTAAACGGCTTGGTAGCTGTGGATGGAGTTTCTGAAACTGTTATATACTTGGCTTCAGTAGGCTGGCCAAACAAAGATCGTTAAACCACTTATAGAAAATAAAAAGCTACTACAAATTTTTAAAAAAAAGAATTCGACAAACGCGTAAAAGCGTATCGAAGACGTACTCAAATTTCATATTAATTTGTTTGATCAAATAATTATTTGAAGGTGTATTTCAGTGAAGAACTCGGAGATCGCGATGATCCTCTTTCAAATAGCAGAGTTTTTAGAGATTCAAGGTGTGCAATTTAAACCAAGAGCTTATCGACGTGCAGCACAAACCATCGAAAGTCTACCTATGAGTGTTGAGGATGTTTACAACGAAGGTAAATTACAAGAACTACCCGGCATCGGAGTTAGCATAGCGAAGAAAATTGAAGAGTACTTGAAGACTGGAAGACTCGAATATTATGAGAAGCTAAAAAGAGAGTTGCCGATAGGTCTTCTCCGGTTAACCTCTGTTCCTGGTCTTGGCCCTAAAAGAGCTAAGACATTATATGATAAACTCGGTGTGGAGAGCTTAGAGGAACTGGAGCTCGCTGCCTCTGAACATAAAATCTCCAATCTTGAAGGATTTGGAGAGAAGCTTGAAAAAGAGATCCTTGAAGCAGTATGGAAAGCTAGGAAGAAGAAGGAACGCAAGCTTCTAGGCTTTGTTTTGCCAATCGCATCAGAAATCATTAATGAACTGAAGAAGATAAAAGAGGTGAAAGCAATAAGCCCAGCTGGTTCACTGAGAAGAAAAAAAGATACTGTTGGTGACGTTGACGTTCTTGTCTCTTCACTTCATGCAGAGAAAATCATGGACCACTTTACCTCTTTAGAGATGGTTACCGAAGTATTAGCTAAAGGCGACACAAAATCTTCAGTAGTACTTGACAGCGGATTACAGGTCGACCTTCAAGTCGTAAATAAAGGCAGCTATGGTTCAGCATTACAATATTTTACAGGGTCAAAACAGCACAATATTAAACTTCGTAAGATCGCGATCGAGAAGAATTTAAAATTGAACGAGTATGGGGTATTCTCAAAGATTAGTAAAGAGAAAATAGCGGGAGAAAGCGAAGAGGAAGTCTACAGTGTTCTTGGGCTTCCGTTCATAGAGCCTGAGCTACGAGAGGACCGGGGTGAGGTTGAGGCTGCTGTAGATGGACGATTACCAAAACTCCTCGAGGTTTCAGATGTTAAAGGAGACTTGCACATTCACTCAAATTGGAGTGATGGCACAGCTTCAATCACAGAATTAGCTAAACACGGACAGCAAATGGGGTACGAGTATATTTGCATCACAGATCACACTTCGACCTTGAGAATAGCTCATGGTTTGAGTGAAGAGAAAATTCTGGAGCAGATAAATGTAATTGAGCAAGTAAATAATGATCTGGAAGGGTTTGAGGTGCTCTCAGGAGCGGAAGTCAATCTTATGGCTGATGGTTCTTTAGACGTAAGTAATGAAGTTTTGCAAAAATTGGATGTTGTGATCGCAGCTGTACATACTGGGTTTAAGGCTGATTCAGATAAAATGACGAAACGTCTCCTCAAAGGAATAGAGAATGAGAATATTGATATCGTCGGTCACCCTACTGGTCGGATAATAGATGAGCGTGAAGGATACACATTCGATTTTGAAGAAGTCTTTGATGCAGCAAAAGATGCAGGAGTATGCTTTGAGATAAATGCTTTCCCTGATAGACTTGATCTCAACGACATCAATACTCGGATCGCCAAGGAGAGAGGTGTAACCCTATCTATAGGGACAGACTCTCACACTCTAGGTCACATGAGATACATGGAGTTTGGTGTTGCCGTAGCAAGAAGAGGCTGGCTTGAGAAAGAAGATGTCATCAACACTTTAAGCATAACAGATCTTAAGAGAAGATTGAATAGATGAGTCTTTGAGATCGATAGGGTAAATCGATAAAGTATCATCAACTCGTTATTTTATTGAACATGTTTGGTTGCTAGTTAATACTGTTTGTTTTGTAATCCAATTTTCCAATATAGTCTGCTTTCTCATTAACACGTCTCTTTCCGATTTATTCACGCGGTATTTTGTATTTGCAATTTTTATTACTCTATATATTTTTGAGGACAAATTTTTGGGAGCATAGGTTCTTTTATATATATTTAGATATTTTTTGTACAGTTTTGGAAAATCATGACTTATAAGATCAAGAACACGTTTCTTGCATGAAGACTTAAGATTCAGAATTCCTGGTACAATATATCTTGCTCCTGCCTCTCTTACTTCCTTTACAACTCCATTCAGGTTTTCAATATTGTCAGTTAGGTATGGAAATATTGGCATGAATAAAATATCTACTATTACGCTTTTGTCTGTTAATTGTTTTATTGAGTCGATGCGTTTTTTAGTTGATGGAGCTCTTGGCTCGATTCTACTTCGAATATTTTCATCGAGAGTGGTTATTGTGAAGTTTACACGTACCAAATTCTTCTTCGCCATTTTGGCGAGAATATCTGTGTCGCGTGTAACAAGGTTTGATTTTGTTCCGATAAAAACTGGATTTTCGCACCTGAGAAAAACATTCAACAGCTGTCTTGTAATCTCATATTTTTTCTCTGCAGGTTGATAAGGATCGCAAACTGAACCAAGATTTACGTTTTCCATCCGCCATCTATGCTTTAAAAGCTCTTTTTCCAAGATTTTCGGAGCGTTCATTTTAACGTGAATAATGTTATCGAAATCAGATTCGGTGTTATATCCTAAATATTCGTGAGTGTAACGTGCGAAACAGTAAGAGCATGAGTGTTCACATCCACGATACGGATTTGCACCCCATCTGAAGGGCAAATGTTTTTTATTGAAATTGTGAAGAAATGATTTGCATTTCACCTCTTTGTAATGTACGGTCGAATCAATCAACTCCGTAACCCAATTAGAAATTCAGGAATGTTGAGGTCAATTAATTGACTTCTTTCAAAATCAATTAATAAAGAGACATTTACCTCGGAGGGGAGAGGGGTACAATAGAATTTAATATTTGAAGTAGTATTTGAGAATTAAATTGGAAATCTAAATTTCATAGTACTGACGTTATGTTTATTTCGAAGACGTTATTCTTTTAGAGCTCCTGTTCCACTGGGAGGATTTCACATCTTATACGTAAAAGAGGATGATTATAACCTTGGTTTTTTATAACAAAAAATGTATCTGAATTAATGATAACAGTGTTTTGTCATGAAGACTCCATTAATTGCGGTAACGATGGGAGATCCTTGTGGAGTAGGCCCCGAGATAGTAACGTCGTCTTTACAAGATAAGAAGGTGTGGAAGGTTTGTATGCCTGTAGTGGTCGGACAGAAAGAAGTTTTACAAGAAGCACTTCGAATAACCAACTCAAAGATCAAATTGATTGATTTTAAACATCTCGATTCAGATGACTATCTACGAATCATTAACAGTAATTTGAGAGCAGAAGTTGTAGAGGTCCCACTTGTAAATTTAGGCGAAATCAACATCGAAAAATTCTCTTTTGGAGTTCCCTCTAAGACCTGTGGAAAACTCTCATTTGATTTTATTAATAAAGCGGTGCAAATGTGTCAGCAATCTGTAGCAGATGGGATGGCTACCGCCCCCATAAATAAGACTACATTGAGAATGGCAGGAATCGATTACACTGGTCACACAGAGATGCTGAAAGAGTTAACCGTATCAAAAGAAGCTGTAACAATGTTTCAGGTGAATAAGTTAAAGATCTTCTTTTTAAGCCGACACGTATCGCTTGAGGATGCTCTGAAACTTGTGAAAAAAGAACGAATCGCAGAGATGTTGATAACATCCGATCGTCATCTAAGGCAGTTGAGAATCAAGACACCGCGTATCGCTGTCGCTGCGCTGAATCCTCACGCGGGTGAACATGGATTGTTTGGAAGAGAGGAGGCAGAAGAGATCAGACCAGGCATCGAAGAAGCCAGATCTACGGGAATAGATGCTGAGGGACCGTTTCCAGCAGACTCGATTTTTCACAGGGCTGCAAAGGGAGAGTTCGACGCAGTTTTATCGCTTTACCATGATCAAGGCCACATAGCTTCAAAGATGTACGACTTTGATAATACGATAAGTGTTACCTTGGGGTTGCCGTTCATAAGGACCTCAGTGGATCATGGAACAGCATACGATATCGCCGGAAAAGGCGTGTGCAGTGAGAAAAGCATGAAAGTGGCTATAATTGCTGCTACCAATTACGCTCGATTGGGAAAAAAAGAGGCTTCAATTAATCATTCTGACCATTGATAATTTGAGAATTCGATCGCGTGCATAACTTTCTGATGAAAATCGCTATCCTCACACTCGAATGTATACATAACGAAACCATTGTAAGCAAAGAAGTGCATTCTTCCTCGCTGGTAAATTATCTCTGGTTTTGCGATGTTAACGAGTTCCAAGAACTCTTTTCGTTTAAATTTTACACGATAAGAACTTGAATGCTGAGCTGCTTCCGTAGCTACAACCGCTCCTCCATACGCCATCATTATTCACCTCTGACTAATTGTCTTCTCTTCATTATGAGACGTAGGATATACAAATAATTATTCGTCTAAATATGAAAAAAGATATAATAAAAAAGGATGAAATGAGAATAATTATCATAGGAGTGACAATACGATGGATGAAAAGGATGAGGCTATACTCAGAATAATATCTAGACGATCCGGACTATCGAGCAGGAAATTATCTAATATGTTAAATTTTCCCATACCAACGGTTCATCGACGAATAAAGAACATGGAGAAAGAAGGAGTAATCACAGGATACAAAGCACTAGTCAATTTTGAAAACACTAAATGGCCAATTGGCGCGTTGTTACTGATAGACTTAGAAGAAGCCATTCCTGAGAAAGGACCTATACCGAAGAAGGATATTTTACGTTCTCTAAGAAGCTTTGAGGAGATAGAAGAGATAGTCGAAGTTCAAGCTTCAAATTTTGATTTAATGGTCAGAGCTAGATTTGAAACCCTGAAGAAATTGGCTGATTTCATCGAGAAGTTAAGGTATGTTGAAGGAATTGAAGAGACATCCACAGCAATCATAACAGAAGAAACAGTGTTACCCCCACAGCCAAGAATAGTATAAGCCATACTATTCACAGAAGCCTCTTAATGATAGATGTTCTCCGATAATCGTGATGCCAAACTATGGTAATTTCTCAGAGGAATCTGCCATCATCCTTGGTTTTTTCTAGTTTGTGAATCTGCTTCTCAAGCCATCCAAACCTATCCACTTCGAAAACATCAAAGTTCGGAACATATGGCTTAATGTCTAAGAGTGGCGTGCCATCGACCACATCAACTCCTCGGATGTAGAGTTTATTTTCTTCAATCCTTAACAACTGTACAATAGACATTCCAATAGGATTAGGGCGACTCGGCGCTCTCGTAGCGAAAAGACCACGCGTTTCTTCATCCATATACGGTTTTACTTGCAGAGAGGGTTTTCCCGCTAAATGGAAATGGTATAGTAGAATGATGTGAGAAAAACCATCGAGATCTTTAAGTCCATCAATATATTCTTGAAAGACTTCAACGACTCCCTCATCATTCTTTCCAGATCTTGGTTGGATAGGTGTCCCCGATGGTTTCTTGAAGCAAGTGTGAATGACACCTATTGTATGATATCTTATGTCAGTCAATGTTCTCTCAATCACAGTTCAGGATCAAGACAATATTATGTTTAAGCTACATCAAAAATGTATCCGATTCCGGCGAAGATAAAAACAGCAAGGGTCACCCCGATAATCATATCGTAACCTAAGTTATTCAAGGTGGTATTTATTGCAAAACCTAAACCCGTGCCAAATATGACGCCAAATATGACACCGAGAATTGTAAATTTTCTCCCAATTTTTTTACTCAAAAATAATACACCATGAAGACTTTCACTATTGTGGTTAGACTTGTATGAGTATAGGTAGTTCTCGCCTTTAAAATGTCTTTTTAAGTTTAAAGGTTACATTTTATTAACTCGGAAATAATGAATCGTTAATTCTGATCCTAAATCCTCTATGGAATAGATTTCGTGTGATTCATAATGGGAACGATTAATACAATAATTCTTGGAGCAGCTGGACGAGACTTTCACAACTTTCTTGTCTACTTCAAAGATAACCCTGAATACGAAGTGAAAGCTTTCACAGCGGAACAGATTCCTGGAATCGCTAATAGAGAGTTCCCAAGGGAACTATCGGGACCAAAATACCCAAATGGTATTAAGATTTATCCTGAGAGCGATCTACCGAGACTAATCAATGAGTTACAGGTTGAACTTGCGGTCTTCTCTTACAGTGATTTATCTAACTCTGAAATCATGGATAGAGCGTCGAGAGTATTAGCTTGTGGGGCTAATTTCATGTTATTAAACCCAGAGTTCACGATGTTGAAATCTACGAAGCCCGTTGTGAGCATATGCGCTGTTAGAACCGGAGCGGGAAAAAGCACTGTAGCAAGGAAAGTAAGTACCTATCTCAGGGATGGAGGTGCTGAAGTAGTGATAGTGCGACACCCTATGCCCTATGGTAATCTCAAGAGGCAAGCTGTTCAAAGATTTGAAAGCCACTCAGACTTAGATAAGTATGAGTGTACGATAGAAGAGCGAGAGGAGTATGAGCCTCACATCGATAATGGATTCATCGTATTCGCTGGAGTTGATTACAAAACAATTCTGGAGAAAGCGGAGAAAGAAGCTGATGTCATACTCTGGGATGGAGGAAACAACGATCTTCCATTCATTAAAAGCGATCTTCACATCGTTGTTGCTGATCCTCTGCGACCTGGCCACGAAATAGATTACTACCATGGAGAATTGAATGTTAGAGCTGCTGATTTACTAGTAATCAATAAAGTGCGAAGCGCATATCCAGAATCCGTCAATGTTGTTTATCAGAATCTAAAGCGACTTAATCCAGACGCTGTCATTATCAAGACTGCTTCGAGGATAATTGTTGATGGTCCTGATTTGATCAGAGGAAAACGCGTTCTCGTAATAGAAGACGGACCTACTGTAACACATGGTCAGATGGCTTTTGGAGCGGGAACTGTAGCTGCAAGAGAGTTTGGAGCTAAGGAAATTGTTGATCCGCGTGCCTTCGCGGTGGGATCTCTGAAAAAGATCTATAAAAAATATCCACACCTAGACAAGGTTCTGCCTTCAATGGGGTATGGTCATAAACAGATCCGTGAGCTTGAAGAAACAATTAATCGAACAGAATGTGACACAGTCTTGTTCGGTAACTCGATCGATCTTAGAAGGATCATGAAGATACAGAAACCAGCTTTGAAGATCAGATTCGAGCTTGAGGAAATTGGTGGTAATAGGCTGGTCAATACGCTGGAAACATTCATGAGAGAGAATTCAATTTCTGATAAGGGCTAGTAAAGAATGAGGGTTAAAGTCAGGTTCTTTTCCATTCACAGAGAAATTGTTGGTAAATCACAGCTAGAGATCAGACTGAATGATGGTTCAACGACGCGGTCTCTGATCGATTTGCTGACTTGTGAAAACCCGCGTCTCAAGGAGGCTGAGGACTATACAGTTGTCAGCTTGAATGGAAGATTCGTTGATAAACCTGTTATTTTAAAGGATGGAGATGAAGTCGCGTTGTTTCCTCCCGTTGGCGGGGGATAGTTGAAGATCGATATAATACGTTTCTATTGCTTTCACCGGATGTAGAGCGCTGTCTTCTCATCTTTTCTAATGAATGACGTGATCAGCCTCTCAGTATATTTGTCAAGTGGCAGTTTGAGTGCTTCCTCTGGAAAAACCCAGAGATACTCTTGACCCTCATCATTCAATTCCACATGCGAATTCGAAGTCTTACAGATGAAGTCCAGAAAGAGGAAGTGCTTCCTCTCCCAGAAAGCCTCATCGAATATTGATTCTTGAAGACTAACGAACTCTGCATCGTGAATATCTAATCCTGTCTCCTCTTTTACTTCTCTCTTCAAGGCGTCTTCGATCCGCTCTCCGAGCTCAATGTGTCCCCCTGGCACTGCGTATCGATTTGACCATTTGTAAGTCCTCATTAAGAACATCTTTCCTTCCGGATTGAAGATTAAAGCGCCAACTGTTGCCTCAGGATAACTTTTTTCTGTCATACAATATTCTTTATTGATTTGAGTAAATAAAATCGAGGTTTATTTTTTGAATACGAAGAATAGAGGAAAGGAATCGAAGAAGCATCTTTGTGTCGCTATCTTTGGTTCTGCTAGA
>Ga0209636_10005788_pt1 | contig 12627 bp, 11 predicted proteins | sample DeeMarSWOR152_54_FD_187464 | JGI IMG/M metagenome (GOLD analysis project Ga0209636, IMG submission 187464) | Marine sediment microbial communities from White Oak River estuary, North Carolina - WOR-1-52-54 (SPAdes) (version 2) | ecosystem: Environmental > Aquatic > Marine > Intertidal zone >...
GTCATACACTTCATTTTCCCTCATTTTGCCTGTCTCAAGGATCCGGACATTTTTCTTTTCCTTTAAAATATTTAAGGCCCCCTCTTCATACCCTGGAGCAATAATACACTCAACGAATCCGCTCTTCACAATCTCCTCAGCTGTTGTTGTATCCACGTTCCGATTGAGCCCTATAATACTTCCAAATGCAGAAACAGGATCGCTGTTCCATGCAGCAATGAAAGCGTACTGTAATGCATCAGCACAGGCAGCGCCACACGGGTTTGTGTGTTTGATAACCGAACAAGCGGGTTCGTCAAACTCCTTCACGATCTCTGCGGCAGCTTCAATATCGAGAATATTGTTGAATGAGAGCTCCTTTCCATGAAGCTTGTGAGCTGTGGATACACCCGTCACGCGAATATTTGGATTTGTATAAAATGCAGCCGTCTGGTGGGGATTTTCACCGTAACGAAGCTGCTGCTTCTTCATGAAATAGACGCTCACCGTATCGGGATACTTTTCCCCTTCCTTCGCCAATATTGCCGTATGGAAATAACCCGCGATAATGCTATCATAATATGCGGTTTTTTCAAAAACCACCATGGCCAGTTTCTTCCTGGTTTCAAAAGATATACCACCACGAGTTTTCAGTTCGGCAAGAAGGGAATCATAGTAACATGGATCAGGAACAACACAGACAAATCGGTAATTTTTTGCTGCTGATCTCAGCAGAGAAGGTCCACCTATATCTATATTTTCCACCGCCTCCCCTATGCTCACATCCTTTTTTATAATTACCTTTTCAAAAGGATAGAGGTTTATTACAACCAGATCGAAGGCGGAAATTCCATTCTCTTGCAGCTGAATCATATGATTTTCATTATCTCTTTTTGCGAGTATACCGCCATGAATCTTTGGATGCAGGCTCTTGACCCTGCCATCGAGTATTTCTGGAAAACCTGTATAGTCAGCAATTTTTATAACAGGAATACTGACATTTTCAAGTGTTTTTGCCGTCCCGCCAGTCGAAAATATTCGTACATCCATTTCAGTAAGACTCTTTGCAAGCTCAACAAGCCCTGTTTTGTTTGATACACTGAGAATTGCATTTCTGATTTTAATATCCATTATTTTCCTCTTTTGTTAATCCCCAAATAATTTATCAAACTCGTCACGAGCAGTTTTTTTCTCATCCTCCTTCAAGGCACTTAATTTTTCATCCGAATCCCTGAATACAAAGTAATCGCAAAAGTTAGCTGCTTTTTTATCGGAAACATACTCAGCCTGTGGCTCACCGCAATCGTGGTAGCTGCCTGGACTGTAAAACCTGCAGTTCACACAGGAATGAAGGTATTTTCCACAGTGTGGACACGTACTACCGCGTGATATTCTCTCTATGACAGTAATACTTCCTCCACAATGAGCGCAGATCTTCATGTATGCCCCCTATAAACCTAATTAATCGCTGGTGAACGGGAACACCAACTTAAATAATTAGTTCTTGGTGACATATCTACCAGCGAAGCTGGTAGCTAATTCCTGTATTTGGAAAAAACAAGTATTGCACAAATTTGTATAAGTTAAAGAACTAATTATTATTTCTGGTCGACATATTTACGTGCTATGTCGTCAATATCCCCGGCTCCTATGAATGCAATTACTGTATTCTTGTTATCATAATCATTGAGCAAGGAAAAAAGTCTAATGTTATCCTCAATAAATACAATCTTTTTCTTTTCTGTGGTTTTTCTCAATTCGGCAAGCAGATCCCTGCTGCTTATCGATCCCACATCCACATCTGAATCCCTCTGTCTGAAAATCTCTCTGAGTAGTATAATATCAGCTTTTAAAAGTTCTTCCACAAATCCATGAAAAAGTTTTATAGTTCTGGAATATTGATGGGGCTGAAACACCACACATATCCTCAGTCCCTGATGTATTTCTCTCAGGGTCTCCAGGGTTGATCTTATCTCTGTAGGATGATGAGCATAGTCGGTGTATACCGGGTTCCCACCTACTGTGCCAAGATATTCAAGCCTTCTTTTAGTGCCTGAATAACTTCTCACAGATCCCTCAATAATTTCGTGGCTGATGCCCAGTTTTAGCGCAAGTACCGCCGAAAGTGCTGCGTTTATACAGTTGAATCTACCAGGCACAGACAGTCTCAGATTTAGAGTATCATCCTTCCCATATATGAGTTGGAATGAATAGAATCCATTTCTATTCTGAACCCCCGCTATTCTGTAATAGTTTTCCATTCCGAATCCCACCCTGTAGACTTCAGTTTCACGAATTCCTCTTAGCACGTCTCTTGTGTGCTCATCATCGCCATTTACAATGGCAAATCCTCCTGGATCTGTGCTCAGTAAAAAATCATGAAATGCCTGCTTTATATCATTGATATCACTATAATAATCCAGGTGATCTGTTTCTATGTTGGTGACAATGCAGTGCCGCTTCCTGAGATCCAGAAAGGATCTGTTATACTCACAGGCTTCAGAAATGAAATAATCGCCTTTCCCGTACACTGCATTGGAGGAAAAGTTATTCATGACTCCACCGCAGACTACAGTGGGATCGAAGCCAGCACCGGTAAATATCGTAGCAACGATCGCGGTAGTAGTTGTCTTTCCATGAGTTCCAGCAACAGCAATGCCTTTTTTCTCCCCCATGAGCGTGCCAAGATACTCTGAGTAGAGATAAACTGGTATACTTTTCCTTTCTGCTTCCCTGATTTCCGGATTTTCTACAGGAACAGCAGCACTCCTCACCACAACATCGGGCCGATCAACCTGTGATGCCCTATGACCAAGGAAGAACCTCATTCCTTTACTCTTCAGTAGCTCTGTCTGTTCATTCTCAATATCAGCAGAGCCGCTCACCGAATACCCTAATTCTAATGAAATATGCGCCAGGGCACTCACACCTATGCCGCTCACACCCACAAAATGAATACGTTTCATAGGTATAAAATATCAACAGGAAACATTGGGGTAAATAAAAAAGGTTTAAAGGGTTTACATCCTTTAAACCTTTCGTTTTTCAATATGGTGTAATGTACTATTCTTTTTTGATTTTTTATATCTACCAGAAATAATCTGCCAGATATAGTCTGACGGAAAAGCGCGTTATTCTCTGATATAGCTCTGCAGCTTCTGACTTCTGGTTGGATGCCGCAATCTGCTGATTGCCTTTTTCTCAATCTGACGAATTCTTTCTTTTGTAAGATTATACTTGTCGCCAATCTCTTTTAGGGAGTGCGGCCTCTCACCATTGAGACCGAATCTGTATTTGATTACATTTGATTCTTTCTCGGTTAACGTGGATAGCACATTTTCAATAGATTCCTGTAGTGTGCTATCGATAAGGATCTTTTCCGGATCAGCTCCCTTTGTATCTTCCATGAGATCGGAAATGGTATTTGCATCCTTATCAGATGAAAGTGGTGTCTCTAAAGAAACAAACTCCTTTGATGCATTGATCAGATCGTTTATCCTACTTTTATCCATATCAAGGAAATCTGCAATTTCTTCAATGTCAGCCTCTCCATCCTTGTTGCTTCCAATTTCCCTTTTCACCTTTTCAATCTGTAAAAGCTCATTTGCCCTGTTGAGAGGCAGACGGATCATTCTCGATTTTTCGCAAATTGCCTTAAGAATTGATTGTTTAATCCACCAGACGGCATAGGATATGAAATGGTAGCCCTTTTCAACATCAAACTTATCAACAGCCGTAATTAACCCTAGGTTTCCCTCACTTATAAGGTCGCTAAGAGTAAGTCCCTGATTCTGGTATTTTTTTGCCACATTAACAACGAATCGCAGATTGGCTTTTATGAGCTTATCCTTTGCCTCCTGGTCATCTTTTTTTGCTCTCCTCGCAAGCTCAACTTCCTCTTTTCTTGTTAAAAGAGGTATTTTATTGATCTCCTTTAGATACACAGAAAGGGAACTGACATCCAATCCACTCCCTAATTCTGAATACCTTTTGTCTATGGACACACTTACCTCCTCACTTTTTCCCTATTTGATATAATATTAATGCAATTATTATACCATTTTTATAATATTTACATCACTAACTTATTGATATATAAAGAATAATATTATATACTTTCTTTATATTCTGAGATATTTTATAATTGTGTCATTATGCTACAATATTTCAATTTTCCCCAAATATTGTATACTTTTAACACAGTGCAGTTCTCATCCTAAACCGTATTCGGCAAGCTTTCTGTGCAGGGTTTTTCTACCTATCTTCAGTACTTCTGAGGCTTTCGTCTTATTCCCACCGGTATTTTCCAGTGTAAAAAGTATAAACCTCTTTTCTGCCTCAGCGAGATCAATTCCTGCAGGAACTCTTAGAGAAGATTTTTCATCCTTCGCAAGTATATAGGAGGGAAGTTCCTGCTCGGTGATCACCTTTGATTTGGTTAATACCACAATACTTTCTATCACGTTTCGCAACTCCCGTACATTTCCAGGCCATTTATACGACATAAGAGCCTGCAGAGCTCCATTTGTTATTCCCTCGATCTCTTTATTATTTTCAGCAGAAACTTCCTCGATAAACTTATGAACCATAAGGGGTATATCATCGGTTCTTTCTCTGAGTGGCGGTACATGTATCGATACTACGTCTAACCTGTAATAAAGGTCCTCACGAAAGTTACCTTTCTCTATCTCTTCTTTCAAAGATTTATTTGTTGCAGAAATTATGCGGACATCGACTTTAATCGGCTCTTCTCCTCCTACCCTCTCGAACTCCCTCTCCTGTATTACCCTGAGCAGCTTTACTTGAGTTTGTATGTTTATTTCACCAATCTCATCAAGAAAAATTGTACCAGTATTGGCAAGCTCGAATCTACCTCTCTTTCTGGCAATGGCACCGGTAAATGATCCCTTTTCATGTCCAAACAGCTCACTTTCAAGCAGGGTTTCAGGAAGTGCCGCGCAGTGTACCTTTACATATGACCTATCCCTTCTCGGACTGTTGTGATGTATCGCATCCGCGATCATCTCTTTCCCTGTTCCGCTCTCACCATAAATTAACACATTCGCTCGTGAAGGGGCAACCTGCTCAATGGTTTCAAATACCTGCTTCATCGTAGTACTCTTACCTATAATATTCTCAAAGGAATATTTCTTCTTTAACTGATTTAACAATTCGCGGTACTGGCGCTTGAGAGAAGAGTTCTCAAGGGCACGATTTACGATCAGTGAGAGTTTGTCTATATTCAACGGTTTTGTCAAATAATCGTATGCTCCATTTCTCATGGCCTCCACTGCATTTTCTATGGTCCCGTGACCTGTGAGAATAATGATCGGGAGGTAAGGAAACTTGTCAAGCGCCTCCCTCATCAGCTCTTCACCCGATAAATTGGGCATTTTGAGGTCGGTGATGACCAGGTCAATATCCCCCTCTTCTATCCTCTCTAGCGCATCTTTCCCATCAGAGGCAAGCTCTACATCGTAGCCATCAGTAGAGAGCGCTTTTTCGAGCCCTTCCCTGATGTGCTTTTCATCGTCTACTATTAACAGCTTGGCTTTCATTGATCTCCTCGTATGTCAAAAGCTTTTTCTTCTTTTCATGTACGGGAAGCTTTATGCTAAAAATCGTTCCCTCCCCCTCTCTGCTGTTAATCTTTATGTCTCCTCCAAGCTCTTTTATGATCTTGTATACTATCACTAATCCAAGACCGGTACCTGATTTCCGCGTTGTGAAATAGGGTTCAAATATTTTTCCCATGAGGTTTTCCGGTATTCCCTCTCCAGTGTCCTCAATATGAACAATCACATCACCTTTTGATTCTTCCTCTGTTCTTATGTGGATTTCCCCACCATCATGTATAGCTTCAATAGCATTTTTAATTATATTCATAAAGGCTTGCTTAATATATTTTGGATCAACCAGAACAGTCGAAAGATCATCATCGAACTCTAACGAGACTTTTATATCTGCTTCTTCCAGTTCATATTTCAAAAAGTCGATCAACTCACTTAAAATATCATTGATATTTTCCCTGCTCAGATTCATATTCATCGGCCGTACTGCAAAAAGAAAATCCTGCACAATAGAATTGAGTCTGTCTATCTCTTCCTTTACTATCGCAAGAAGATTCTTCATGTTTTTCATTTCTTCAGGGTCAAACTTCTGAATTTCCCTGTTCAAAAGCTGTATATGGATATCGATAGACGCAAGGGGGTTTTTAATCTCATGGGCAACACCAGCAGAAAGTGTGGTTAGGGCTGCAAGGCTTTCGGCCTGCCGCAGCTGAAATTCCCTCATTTTTTTCTCAGTAATATCGACCATGATAATAATATGTCCAATCAATTCCTCTCCACTCATAAGGGGAAGAACGCTCAGAGTATACATCCTATCAGTTCTATGAAGATGAATTTCTTGGTCAACTATTTTCTCATTTTCAGAAAGGGTTTTTTCCAGTATTCCCTTTATTTCAGGGTCAAAATTATAGTCCTCAAGCTCCTGAAAATGTATCCGCTTTGCAGAAATTGAAATAAAATCCTGCATTGCCTTGTTGATAAGGATCACCTTATGATCCTTATTAGTGACTATAACACCTTCGATCATTGAATCAAATACAAGCTTATACAGCTCCTTCTCGGTAGAGAGCTCGAGCATTATACTTCGTAACTTGTTACGGTCGAGTTTTTCAAACTTTTCAAATACCTTTTGGATAAATCCTGAATACTCCATGGGTTATCTCTCGTCGGTAATTTATATAGCTGCTTGGTGAAACATCCGCACTATATATAAATTTAGATTCGTGCTTCTGAAATGAAAAGTGCCTTTTTTTATAAGTCCCGCTCTTTTAACAGTTATTGTAAAAAGCCTCCAAAATTATTCAACATAAAATTAGTGAATGCAAGCTCCTGATTCACATTATTGTACAAAATCGCCTTCCGTAAAAAGTCTATTCCCTTTAGTAACGCCTCGACTTCGTACAACTTATTTATATCCGAATATCTTTCCTCCGTGATTCGCTCCTTTACCATATTCATCGCGTGGTCTAAAAAAGTAATTACAAGATCCTTTGCTATAATTTCTTTTACGATCTCTACATAGGTGTTGAGATGGTGCTGGCTCTCCCGAAATCGTTGTGTATAGTCATTCATTGTATCGATATCATAGGTCTTAATATCCAGGTCGAGATCCCCAGCCACACCGAAATGCTCCTTAAATATCTCTTTTTTATCCTCTTTCGATAGGCGTATAAACCTGTAAGACCTGAACCTCGATTGAATTGTTTCCTTAATTAACTCCTTGTTTACTGTCGTCAATATTATTATAGAATCTGGCGGTGTGTCCTCCGAAATTTTCAAAAAGCTGTTGGAAGACTCTTCATTCATATTTTCTGCACCATCAATAATCGCAACTTTAAAGCCAGCATCGCTCGCCTTCACCCAGAGGTACCGCTTGAGCTCCCTTATTTTATTTATGGATATAATCCGCCCTTTGAGCGTGTCAAGTATTCCGTACACACATTTCATAATGCACTTAAAATTTTCGACAAGTTCATGTGGTGATCGCAGGAAATCCTCTAACAGTACGAGATCCTTTTTATATCGCTCTTCTTCGTATATGCTTAAACTCAGGCGCTGCAGGTCACGATAAAACCAAGAGAGATAGGCGGGTGCTACACCAGCCATCTGCCACAAATCAAAGGTGTTTCTTAGATTCGATTTACTGATCAGGAATATATTTCTTGAGATTAGTTTTGATATACCCATGCAAGATGTGCATGTACAAGCAGATGAACCCGAGAAGTGACAGTTAAGGATCCTCGCAAGTTCTATTGCGGTGAGAAACTTACCACATCCATCTGGACCATGAAAAAGAAGTGATGCGGGAAGATGGTTATTCTGAATTTCATTTCCGAGCATCCTTACTACTATCTGTTGGCTTTTTATGAGCTCGAACAAGTCTTCTTTTTCTCACCTCGCTGGTTACTTTTTTTTCTTTGAATTCCTCGAAAAGATGTTTATGTATCTTTTTAAAATCCCGTAATGCAATACGCGCAGCATTTTGCTCAGCCTGTTTTTTATTATTTCCTATTCCAGGACCATAGGTGGTCTTCCTTACTTTCACTTTAACAAAAAATGTTCTTCGATGATCAGGGCCTTCAGTATTAATAACAGTGTATTCGGGTACTGTTTTATACCTTTTCTGCACCAGCTCCTGTAGAATCGACTTATAGTCCTTTTCATGGCGGTCCTTTTCAACCTTTATTATCTCTTTACTAAAGAGCTTTTCTACTAGCTTTCGCGCTTGCTTATAATCATTGTCAAGAAAATATGCTCCAATAAGCGCTTCAACACTGTCACCGATAAGGCCCTTCCTGTGCCTCCCGCCGGACTTTTCTTCACCCTTACCTATTAGAAGATAATTCTGGATACCTATCTCCTGCCCAATTCTGTAAAGCGTGGATTCACTGACGACGTATGATTTGATTCTTGCGAGCAAGCCTTCTCTTAATTCCTCGTTCCTTTTATAGAGAAGGTCGCTAATAATGAGGCCTAAAAATGCGTCCCCAAGGAATTCAAGCTTCTCATTATCTTCTTGTACACCTTTTGTTTCATTCACGTAGGATTTATGGGATAGGGCAGTGTTTAACAGTTCTAAATTTCTAAAGCGTATTCCAAGGCTCTTTTGGAACTCTAAAAGAGCCTCCCTCCGATCTTTTAAAATGGTCCTATTACTTCTTTTCATATTTTAAGATGACTAAGGACGCGTTGTGTCCTCCAAAACCGAATGAATTATTAATTGCAGTATCTATAGCCCAATTTACACTATTGTGAGGCACAAAGTCCAAGTCAAACTCCGGGTTATCGAGGTTTATTGTAGGAGGGACGATACCGGTTTGAACAGATAACACGGTCGCAATTGTTTCAGCTCCACCTGCTGCGCCGAGTAAATGCCCAATCATGGATTTGTTCGAGCTGATCTTTATTTTATATGCCCTCGCACCAAAGAGGTTTTTAATGGCATTCACCTCCGCTTTATCTCCAACAGGCGTTGATGTTCCATGGGCATTGACGTAATCAACTTCATCAACAGAAAGACTTGCGTCAATCAGAGCATTCTCCATACATTTCTTTGCACCTATCCCTGATGGTTCAGGTGCAGCAATATGAAAAGCATCAGAGCTCACACCATACCCTGCAAGAGTTGCGTATATTTTTGCACCTCTTGCCAGTGCACTTTCCTCGCTCTCAAGCACAATAACTGCAGCCCCTTCACCCATCACGAAACCGTCTCTGTCCCTATCGAATGGGCGGGAAGCTTTCTCAGGTTTATCATTTTTTGTGGAAACCGCCTTCATATTGATAAAACCTGCAACTCCGAGAAGTACAATTGGTGCTTCTGTGCCTCCGCAGATCATGATATCGGCATCACCTCTCTCTATATACTTGAAAGCTTCCCCAATCGAATGGTTAGCAGAGGCGCACGCACTGACGATACACATATTTGGCCCCTGAAGCCCATACTTGATCGACACCAGACCGCTTGCCATATTCACGATCATATTCGGTATTAAAAAGGGGCTAACCCTCTTCGGACCTTTGGAGAGCAGAACATCATGCTGTTCAAGTAAGGTTTGGAGACCCCCTATTCCCGAGCCAATTATCACCCCTATCCTGAACTTATCAATCTTATCCAGGTTAATTTCTGAATCTTTTATTGCTTCCTCACTGGCTACGAGAACAAATTGGGTAAACCTGTCGTTTCTTCTGGCCTCCTGTTTGTCCATATAGTTAAGTGGATCAAAGTCGGTCACCTCACCAGCAATCTGTGTATCCAGACCTTCAGGGTCAAAGAGTGTAATTTTCTTAATCCCCGATTTCCCGCTAATGAGACTTTGCCAGTAGTTTTGTACTCCAATCCCAATGGGAGTCAGCGCCCCCATTCCTGTTATAACAACTTTTTTCCTTTTTCCTTCCAAGAGCACATCCTATTACTTATGTGATTCAATGTATTTTACTGCATCACCTACAGTAACAATTTTCTCTGCCTCTTCATCTGGAATTTCCATACCAAACTCTTCCTCTAAAGCCATAACAAGTTCGACTGTATCCAGAGAATCAGCACCAAGATCATCGATAAATGATGCCTCTTTTATTACATCTTTTTCATCAACACTTAACCGCTCTACAATTATCTCTTTTACTTTTTCAAAAACGTCACTCATGGATTATTTAACCCCCTTCATATTTTCAATTTTAGAATATATTACAAACAAGTTCTGGCATTTCTGCCAGAACTCTTTCCTCAAAAAGCTAATCATTATACTTCGAGCAATAATCTCACATCACCATGCCGCCATCAACCACAAGAACCTGACCAGTGATATACGATGAATAATCTGAAGCAAGGAAAAGGGCTGCATGAGCCACATCAATTGGCTTTCCCGGACGTTTTAAAGGAATTGATTCAAGCATCTTTGCTTTTACTTCTTCAGGCAAGACATCGGTCATTTCTGTTTGGATAAATCCAGGTGCAATAGCATTGACGGTGACATTTCTTGATGCAAGTTCTTTTGCAACCGACTTCGTGACTCCGATAATACCGGCTTTACTCGCAGCGTAATTCACCTGACCTACATTCCCGATAAGCCCTATTACGGATGCAATATTAATAATCCTTCCATATCTTTGTTTCATCATAATTCGGGATATCACCTTTGTACAGTTAAAGGTTCCCTTAAGATTGATTTTAACAACCCTGTCAAAATCCTCTTCTGACATTCGAATTAAAAGATTATCCTTCGTGATGCCGGCATTGTTCACGAGTATATCAATACGTCCAAATTTGTCAATTGCTTTTTTTACGGCCTCCTCACATGATGCAAGGACACTCACATCCAGTATATAACCTTCGGCCTCTACGCCCATTTGCTTTAATTCAGAAACTGTGTTCTCCAAGGTACTTTGATTAATATCTCCGATAGCGATATTCGCACCATGTTGGGCAAATATGACTCCAATTTCTTTCCCAATGCCCTGAGCCCCACCGGTTAAAAAGACAATTTTTCCCGTTAAATTCATTTCCACGCCCCTTAATAATAGAACGTATATGAAATCAAATTATTTTTCAATGGCCTTCATATCCTCAGGCTTTTCAACAGAAAACACCATCACATCTTTTGCTATTGATCGGAAAAGACCTTTTAAAACAGTACCAGGACCAGACTCAATGTATCGCAAAATCCCAACATCAACGAGTTTTTGAAGAGATAAGCTCCACTGTACCGGATAGTAGAGCTGTTTAACCAGGTTTTGTTTTATTTCCGTGGGGTCACTCGTAACCTCAGCCGTCGCATTCGACACAATTCTTCCATGCCCTTTCTTCCAACTTACCTTTTCCAGCTCCTTCTCCAACTCATCCGCTGCTTTCTTCATAAAGGGAGAGTGAAAAGGTCCTCCCACATTGAGAGGCACCACCCTTCTTGCTCCCTGGGATTTCAGCTTTTCCATTGCCTCACCAACTTTTTCTTTTAAACCCGAAATAACAATCTGACTAGGACTGTTAAAATTAGCAGGCCACACATTCTGCACCAGATTACACACTTCTTTTATCTGATCTATCTCAAGACCCAGTACTGCTGCCATTCCCCCTTTTCTTTCAGGATCGCAGTCTCTCATTAGAAGACCTCTTTTCCTCACAATCCTCAAGCCATCCTCAAAGTCTATATAGCCCGAAGCAGTAATAGCAGTATATTCACCTAAAGAATGCCCAGCAAATACCTCGCCTGTATACCCACTCTCCGACAGTACCCTATAGATTGCGTATGAAGTCGTATAGAGTGCCGGCTGGGTATTCTCAGTCTTTCTTAACTCCTCTTCATCTGCTTCGAAACAGAGCGACTTGATGGAGCAATCTGTTAAAACCTTTTCCGATCTATCGAATATTTCTTTTGCCGCTTCAAAATTGTCATAAAACTCTTTTCCCATTCCCGGCTTTTGAGAACCCTGACCCGGAAATAAAAAACCAAAGCCTTTCATTTCACCTCCACTGTGATAAATCTGCGGATAGAAAATTTTCGAAAGGGAAATATAATAGTATTTTTCGGAGAATACAAATGAAAAGTTCCCATTTTTATCATTTTACTATCTAGATACATTTCACGAATATAAAAGAAATACTCAGTACTGAATGATTGCGGATCCCCAAGTCAACCCACCGCCGAAGGCAGCGAATCCTATTATGTCGCCTCTTTTTATCAGTCCACGCTCGCTTGCCTCATTCATAGCAATTGCGATGCTCGCTGCAGAAGTATTTCCGTATTTATCAATATTTACATATACCTTTTCCTTCGGCAGACGGAGAAAGCTTCTCAGTGTTTCAATAATTCTTAGGTTAGCCTGGTGGGGAATAAGAAGAGTTATATCATCTGATGTAATACCTGCCTTTTCCATGGACTTTGTAAATGTTTCCCTCATTTTATTCACTGCGACCTTAAAAATAGTATTGCCGTTCATTTGTATGGAGTGCAGCTTATTTTTAACGGTTTCTAATGAAGCTGGCATTCTTGATCCGCCTGCTGGAATGAGCAACTCCTTCCCGTATGAGCCATCGGTACCCATATCAAAGGCGAGAAGTTTACTTTCACCGTTAGATGGC
>Ga0209636_10005789_pt1 | contig 12626 bp, 10 predicted proteins | sample DeeMarSWOR152_54_FD_187464 | JGI IMG/M metagenome (GOLD analysis project Ga0209636, IMG submission 187464) | Marine sediment microbial communities from White Oak River estuary, North Carolina - WOR-1-52-54 (SPAdes) (version 2) | ecosystem: Environmental > Aquatic > Marine > Intertidal zone >...
CCCATGCCTTGCCATGCTGGATCTGTACGCAGCATACCCTACCCTATTTGGTGATGCACGCATTAGCGAACCTGGTTTGATGAGAAGTTTCTCTTGTAGATATCAAAACACGTTTCTGAGGTGTGAGTATGACGTCTAGGGTTCTAAAAATAGACGTATGCCTTCCTGTTCATAACGAGGAGAAGAACATAGGCAGACTCCTTGCAAATCTGAGCTCGCAACCACTTCCCCCAGGCTTTGAACTCGAGCAAATCGTGGTTGTTACTAGTTGCACTGACAGAACGGACAAGATTGCGTGGGAATTCAGTAAGCATGACAACCGAATCAAAGTCATACGGGAAAAAGAAAGGAGAGGAAAGCCAGCAGCCATCAATACAATGCTTTCTGTGGCTAAAGGCGATGTCATCCTTGTTTCAAGTGGAGACATAATCCCCGAAAAAAGAACAGTCTATAAACTTTTGGAGCCCTTCAAAGATCCCGCTGTTGGATATACTGGCGGACGTCCTGTACCCTTAGACGATAGAGACACTTTCTGGGGGTATGCTGGACACGTGATTTGGGACCTTCAATCGTACTTCGCTAGCCAAGAAAGAGGAAAACTCGGCGGAGAGATGAACGCCTTTCGAAACGGATTGGTGAAAAACATTCCAGCAGATATCATAAACGATGATTTGTATCTGCAATTAACCATTGAGAAACAGGGCTATAGGGCGGTTTATGTGCCAGATGCAGTCATATTCTCCAGAACTCCCAGAAGCATGAGAGACTACATTCGCCAGCGGAGAAGAGTGAGGGCGGGACACATGCAAATAAAGAAGAAGATCGGAGTGTCTGCAGCAACGGCCGACCCGATAGCAGCGTCAAGAGTGGTATTACGTCAAATTGCATGGTTATTCATGATCCTAGCAATCGAGGGCGCCGTATACCTCCTAGCCCGCATCGACTACTACCGCAATAAGTTGCCCACAAAAGGATGGCCGGTGGCAAGAACAACTAAGGAAATAGATGAGAAAAGTATCCTTCAAGCCCGGAGCGCCTACTCAGGCAACACGAAAGACGGAGAGAAAGAATGATTAAGTGAATGTGCACAAAGCCGTATTGAGAGAGTGGCTAAATGTCCAGTTATGATGAGAACAAGTGGAGCTCATGACCATTCGTACAAGGCAATCTGCACTCTCACACTCAACTGATGCTCCAGTTTCAGTTGTGAAGGTAGGCATTCTCGAAGAAGAGGATATCATGTGCCACGTCAAGGAAGCAGTCAACAATGTCGGTGGCATGAGATCCGTTGTACATAATGGAGACCTAGTATTAATCAAACCGAACCTTGTTGCGCCAAGACTCTCAAGCACAGGAACCACAACCGATTTGGCGATAACCAGAGAAGTGATAAATGAAGTCAAAGACGCAGGGGGCAACCCAATTATTGGAGAGAGCCCCGCAAGGCGAGAATTCGACCCTGAAACTGTCTTTAGAGTCATAGGGATTCGAGAGTTCGCGAAGAAAGCAGGCGTCAAGTTTATCGATCTTGAGAAGGAGGAGCGCGTTGCTACTAAGGTGCCTGGAGGGGTCATCTTCAAAGAGATAAAGCTTCCAAGAGTCGTTGTTGAATCCGATGTTCTAGTCGCGATTCCCAAGATGAAGATGCACTGCTGGACGACTGTCACACTCGCGATGAAAAACTTGTGGGGCCTAATTCCCATGGTGGAAAGGACAAGAGGACATTTTTTTGGGCTTGACCAGGGAATTGTGGATGTCAACAAGGTAGTGAAACAGGATCTGATTGTCGTTGACGGTATTGTTGGCATGGACGGAGACCAAGCTCCCTCTCGCGGTCGCCCAGTCGAACTGGGGGCACTAGTTGCTGGCAAGGACGCTGTCGCCGTTGATCTCACATGCTGCAATATGATGGGAGTTGATCCAGACAACGTTAAACACCTGAAAATCGCAATCCAACAGATAGGGAGACCGGAAGCCATACAGATCATCGGGGAAATAGATGACTTGAAACGACCCTTCGATATTCCCCGCGTCGGGCTGAGTCGAAAGCTGTTCTGGCAAAACATCTATAGGATAGACCACGTTCTCACCAAAGTCGTGGGCAGACCCGTATCCATTTTTCCGTTTGCTCTGGTCATGGTTGGCACGATGCCAACAGTAGATGAAGCAAGATGCGATGCCTGCGGCGTTTGTCGCAACGTTTGTCCTACTAATGCCATAGACGTGAAAGGCGTTGCCAAGATAAATCGCTCAAAGTGTGCCAAATGTGTGTGTTTGCAGTGCATAGAAGCCTGTCCTAATGACGCTATCGAATTTGTGACGCCCAGATGGGTAAGGTGGATACATTGAAAGACAACACTGTAGCGATAGTGCGGGAGCAGAATATCGAAGACATGGTAGACGAGGTTTTCGCGCTTCTAAAGCCAAAGCTTGGCCAATCACAGACCTGTATCGTAAAGCCTAACCTCTGTGCCTTAAAAAAAGCCAGTACCGGAGCCACAACACATCCAGAACTTGTCGAGGCTCTCGTTAACCGAATAAGGGATCATTGCAGTAATGTGCTAATTGTTGAAAGCAATTCCTCAGCTTTGGAAGCTGAGGCCAAATTCAAGTTCTGTGGATACCACGAAGTGGCGAAACAAACTGGAGCCAAGCTAGTGAACCTAACCAAAGAAGACCGCATTCCCGTGAGGTTGGAGCATGCAGGAATGGTCATCGACCTGCCCGAAATTCTCTTTGATTGCAACTACATCTTGTCAGTGCCTACGTTAAAGACTCATTGTTTAACGGTTTTCACTGCCAACATCAAGAATGCTTATGGTTTGATCCCATTCCCGCATAAGACAGCTTTCCATAGCAAAGTCAATGAAGTCATCGCAGATCTTCATCTTGTCATCCAAACGAAGCCGACGTTATGCGTCGTGGATGGGATCGTTGGCATGGAGGGAAACGGCCCTATTAAGGGTACTCCTGTCCACTTTCGTACAGTTATTGCAGGAGAGGATCCCTTAATCGTTGACGCTGCCTGCTGTTATGCCATGGGGATAAATCCAAACAAAGTTAAACATCTTCGATTATGCGCGAAATATGAAGGTCGCAGAGTTCCGGAAATCAACCAGATAAAAGCGATTGGCGAAGAATTGGAGTCCGTGAGAAAGAACTTCGTGTCTGCCCCAACGCGGCCACCTTTTCATACATGGCTGAGAGAGTCCGTGATGGGTTTAGGCCCTGCAAGCTACATATTGGATAGGACATTGTACCCAATAATAAGATACTACAGGGAGAAGACGATTAAGGCTCGTTGAAAATAGAGTCCAGAAAACCTCAAACTTCCAGATTTCACGTAAACATGATTTCCCTCGAGAGATATGATAGAATGTTGGACTATGCCATTCTAGTCACCTTGTTTGCACTATTCCTGTTGATTGAAACTTACACTCGGGTTTTTGACAGATATTGGCTCTGCGGAGTAGGTTTCGCTATAGTCTTCCTTGTTCTGGTTGGAACAAGGATATTCAACATATGGATTAGCCCAAGCAGAGGACTGACAGAAGCGCTGAATATACTCTTTCTACTTCCTCTGGCTTCAGGATCGGTTCTTCTTGCCTTGATAGAGGTAAATTGGGATTCTCTCTATCCTTCCGCTCCAGAGAAATGGTTAGTGATCGACGACCATCTCCACTTCCCGGGAGACGCTGACAAAGTGATTCGCAGCATGGACGAGGCGAACGTCGACAAGGCCATTCTGGTTCCGTATCGTGCAGACCGTGGTCTTAGACACTTGGTGAGGGTGAAACTCTTAGGTAAGTTGATTAGGTTAGCCGTTTTTTCTCCTATGAGATCGTATATCCAGACATACATAGCTCTGAGAGCTCTTTCGCCAAAGGAATCAGACAACTCTCCATATTCAGAAGCGCGTATTGATAACTCGGCTTGTGCGAGAGTCGTTGCTAAACATCCGGATAGATTCTTGTTCTTCGCCTGGATTAACCCGAATCGCAATGACGCTGTCAGCGATTTGAGGTCGCTTGTGGAAGAGAACGATGCTGCGGGAGTGAAGTTGCAGGGTGACTCTTTTCCAATAGATTTTCGGAGCGGAAGAATGCGGGAAATCGCTAGCTATGCTTCAAAGCTGAGGTTGCCCCTTTGGCTTCATCTGGGTCCTAAACCGGAAAGTCATAATGTCCCGTTTTTGGCTGAAATGTGCCCTGACTTGATCATAATCGTAGGGCATATGGGAAAGAACGCCTACCCTATGTGCCTCAAATGGGCAAAACAGTTTCCCAACGTTTATCTTGATGTGTCAAACTATGTAGTAACCGCTCCTATTGTGAATGAGGCAGTTCAGGAAGTCGGAGCAGAGAAACTGATCATGGGGTCTGACGGCCCTGACGGAGGCTCCCAGAAGTTTGCCATTCGCCAAGTCATGCAGCTACAGATTGCCGATGAAAAGAAGGAGATGATACTGGGCGGGAATATGGTCAAACTACTGAGGTTGCACCGCTAAGTTTGTTTGGGATTCGGGGCATGAGTGCCCTTGAGAAGGATTGAAGCACGTGCGGAAACACCATTTAGCTAGGTCTAGGTCTTCTGGTGATACGGACGAATGATTGAGGGCAAAGTAGCGATCATCCAAGCGCAGGGAGAACTATACACTGAGGTGAAGAAAGGAATAGAGATGGTGAAGAGTTTCGATTCCAGAGAGGACGATCTAATCGTAATAAAGCCCAATCTATGTGACCTAAACGTAGATGCAGTTACTAAAAAAGACGTAGTTGAATGCCTCATTGGATACATAAGAGAGAAAACAAATGCGCCCATAAAGATTGTTGAAAGCAACCATTGGATCACTACTGCGGGCCACGAGTTCAAATATTTCGGCTACGATGTTCTGCCGGACATGTACAAAAATGTCGAACTGGTCAATCTTTCGAAGGAGAGGAAGATCAAGATTGCCATCAACGGGGCGTTCTTTGAAACATTTGATGCGCCTGAGGTCTTGCTAAAGGCTACGAAATTCATATCCGTTGCTAGGCTGAAGACACATGTTCAACAGAAGATGACCTGCATCCTTAAGAATCAATTCGGATTGATTCCTGAAAAATATAAATCAAAATATCATCCCTTCATGAACAAGGTGCTATTCGACATCAACACTTTTGTCAAACCATGGTTGTGCATAGTTGACGCCAGAGAAGTCATGGAGGGATTTGGCCCCTCAAGTGGCAGAATCAGAAAGATGGACTTGATACTGATCGGTGATCAACCAGAAGTTGTTGATTCCATTGCCGCAGAACTAATCGGTTTCGAGCCTTCTTGTGTACCAACTTTGAAATATTCGCTTGATCAGAAAGGTGCCTCCCAATCAAACATCGAAGTTTTGGGTGAAGACATCGAGGCGGTGAAACAGAAGCTTGAATTTGTCCCATTCTTGACATATTTCTCTTACCGTCTCGCCTTTCGAATCCAAGCGATAAGTGCTTGGCTGGAGAATTTCGCTACTAGGCTTGCCAGATTCGCCTTTTCAGTTGGACTCGGTATTTTCCTACTATATCATAAGGAAGTAGAAACACTGGATCATGGATTGCTGCAAAGAGGCTATGCCTGGAGGTACATCAAAGGAATCATGTCAAGATCTTGGGTGGTTCTCAAACTCAAGATTCAGAGGATAGCATGAGGAGAAACATTAGAGTGAAGGAAATATCAATGGCAATAATTGGGTGTGGAGCTGTAGCCGAGCATATTCACATGCGAAATATTCGCTATATCCCCGAAGTACGTTTGAAAGCCCTCGTTGACACTAGCATCGAAAGAGCAGAACAACTAGCACAAAAATTCTCGATGAGGAATATCCGAACTTTGACAGACTATTCCGAGCTTTCCAAAGATGATATCGATGCAGTCATGATACTGACACCTCCGTCCGCAAGAGCGAAGATTGCTACCGATTGCGCAGAAGCCGGAATGCACATCTTCTGTGAGAAACCCCTTGCCACAACAGTAGAAGATGCGGAGAGAATCGTAGAATGCGCCCGGACCTCAAATGTCAAACTGACGGTTGGCTTCAATCTACGCTTCTTGCCTCATTTCGTCAAAATTCAGAAACTGATGCGAGCAGGAACTTTAGGAAAGATATGGGGCTTTTCAGCACGATTTCTTACAGACCTCAGCGCATATACAGGCGTTACCAGATTTCAATTCAAAGAGAATGGAGGAGGATGCCTCATTGATACAGGCACCCATCTAATTGACACAGCAAGATGGCTGTTCGGCGACGTAGAGGCCGTCAAGGCCTCTTTGAGAACGCTATCATACGACATTCCAGTAGAAGATACTGCAACAGTGAATCTCTTCTTGCGCAATGGTATCTGTGGCACGATCTTCGTGGCATGGTATTGCCCCCGATCCATCGAATTGGAAGTCTTCGGGAGCGAGGGCATAGCTTATACTCAGCAAAATGCAGTATACTACCAAAAGCAAGGCTGGATTTCACAAAATCCCGCAGTCATCAAAATAAACGATCCAATTCCGACACACCTCACAGAACTGAAACATTTCTGCAGAGCAATAATGGAAGATAGAGAACCCCAGATTACAGGCGAAGATGGAATACAAGCGTTGAAAATCGTAAAGGCAGCCTACGAATCCTCCGAAACTGGTGAAATCGTGTACGTTCAATGAATGATTGCTTTTGAAAAGCGACGCACTCATGTGTGCAACAAGACCGATTGCACATTATTCAAATTCCTGGTGCGTGTAATCCTGAGGCGAGGAAATTGTGTCCTGAAGAGACGAACCTGCTATTCTACTACAACTCAAGTATGAGAGCCCCCGGGGGAACGGCCAGATGGATATTCAATGTATCACAACGCCTCAGCTTACTAGATTACAGGATAAAAGTTGTGACAACAAGCTATGGACTTGATGTGGCAGTTGCAGCCGCAAAAGAAGCAGACAAAATCGTTCGAGAACTGTCGAAGAATGAATGTCTTGAAAACATTGAACTGCCATATATTAAGCCTCCTTTTGGCGGTCTGTTACTACCTAGAAAGGCTCTATCCGCTCTTGTTGAGATAGTGAGAGATGCTGATATAGTCTACTTTTGCTATTCATGCGTTTGTCAGGATATAATTATGGCGATGGCAAAGCGCTCGACAGGCAAGCCAGTAATAAACGGCTTCCATATCCCTTTAGATCCACTGAGTTCAAGCGGAAAAAGACTGTATGTCATGTACCTCAAGACAATTGGCAGAGAGGTCATGAAAAAGTTCAGCGCGCATCATGTACTTAATCGCTACGAGAAAAGCCTCTTCGAGTCTTGGGGCTTAGAAAACATACATCTAATACCTAACGGGGTTGACACGCAAAGGTTCAGACCACTAGGTCTAGAGGAAAAGGACAACAGCAGATTCAGAGTTCTCTTCGTTGGTAGACTTGCTCATTACAAAGGAATTGATATCTTGTGTCGAGCCATCAGCGAACTGAATCACAAGATCAAAGACAGCCTACTAGAATTCGTTATTGTTGGATGGGGTCCTTTGGCACACCTTCCCGAAAGGCTAATCGGCTCTTTCGATAATGTGAAATACTTCGGTTATGTCTCCACAGAGAAGCTACCGGACTTGTACTCTAGTTCGCATCTTTTTGCATTGCCTTCTCGCAGAGAGGGCATGTCCTTGGCAGCTCTAGAAGCTCAGTCCTCCGGTCTGCCTGTGATTGGGTTGGACATAGCGGGATTAAGAGCACTTGTCCGTGATGGTGTTACAGGTTCGCTTACAGGTTCAGAGAATCCAAGCGAATTAGCAGCTCTCATAGAGCACTATTATAATCTATGGCTAAGGGACGAGAAGAGATATTCAGAGATCTGTCTTAACACAAGACAAAACGCATTGCGATTCGACTGGAACCGAGTTACCAAAAAGCTGCACCAGATGTTCCAAGAAGAACTGAGTAGCTGAACCGAGGTTCGTAGATGTCAGATAAAGACAAAAAAGTGATGAAAGAGTACCTCGACTGGACGTATTGGGACTGGCCTGATTGGATTGTCAGCGTGTCCAAAGGCGGTAGGATGCAGAATTTTTGGAATTACGTTGAGAAGACCACTGGCGAAAGATCGCTCAGAAGATTTCTCAAAGAGAGCGCGATGTTGACGTTAATCTCAGGTCTCCCCACGGTCTTTGGTTCACTGCTAAGGGCTATTGCTTACAGGTCCATTCTGGGAAGAGTTGGCTCTAATTGTCTAATTGAGAGAGGCGTCAAATTCAATATTCCTAGAAAAGTATTCTTAGAAGATAGAGTGATCGTGTGTCACAACACTCTTTTCGATGTCATGGTTCCAGAAAGTGAAATTCGACTAGATAAGGACGTACTAGTATCGCGATATTGTACTCTTCGATCGGGACCGGGAAGTCTTTACATAAACGAAGGCGCGTCATTGTCACCGTTCTGTGAGCTTAGTGGTGTCGGCGGGCTAACCATAGGAAAAAACACGCAACTTGCAACTCATGCAGTAATTCTGGGTGATCTCCACATCTACAAGGATGCATCAATACCTATCAAGTTCCAAGGAGCCCAAATAAAAAGAGTGAAAATAGGGGAGGATGTCTGGGTGGGTGCAAATGTAGTGGTTATGCCTGGAGTAACCATTGGAGATGGCTCCGTAATAGGGGCGGGTGCTGTGGTGACAAAGGATATACCGCCCTACTCCGTCGCAGTAGGGATTCCGGCAAAGGTAACAAAGAAGAGGCTTTGATATTCTCGCTGTTCTTGCGAATATTCACCTATACTGCCCAGTTCTCTTCCTCGGCTTATGTCTTCATCTAGGAAATAGGAGTTCCATTGCGCGCGTGGGACAAAAGTATCGACTCATTGCGACAAGCATCGCAACTGGTAGGCTCAACTGCTCGAAATGCTTTCTGCGCCTCGTTTGGACGATGGAGAAGCGGACATGAAAACTATATCAAATTGTTTGCAGAAAGCTTGATAGATGGAAAGGCCCCCCCAGTTGCTTCATACAAAGCATACGAAACAGTTAAGATACTTGAGCAAATGTGCAGAGAGATTTGACTAGTTGCCAAATACTGTCCAGCTCACACCGGGCGGGGTTGGTTCTATTCCAAATCTTACACCCTCATTGTTATTCACGCGAAATGTTGAAATCCCCCAAAACTGAAGTGCTGTCAAAATGAAGAAACTCCGTGAGCTTATAGAACAACAATCGAATTTCAACGCAATGACTATAGGTCTAAAGGTGGCAATAGTACTGGCTGCAACCCTCATCATCTTCCATCAAGATATATCAACAGTGGTAAGCGATGCGTTACACAATGAATTCATGAGCTATATACTGGCCATCCCTTTTCTTTTCAGCTATCTCATCTACCGCAAAAGAAAAATGATCAGAGCGGCAATATCCTTTCAACGCTCACCATCACACGGAAACGTCTTTACATACAAAGAAATCGTGGGCACACTACTGTTTCTCATAGCCTTTCTTTTCTACTCTTATGGTTCATACACGTTCACACCACTTGAATACCACATGTTTGCTCTTCCAATTTTCGTTACAGCTTGCACCCTAATCCTGTTCAACACCCAGACTTTGAAACAACTAGCTTTTCCAATACTGTTCCTCCTCTTCTTGATGCCGCCGCCGACAGAAATCGTTTATGCCTTGGGGTCAACCTTATCTACAATTAGCACAGAAGCCACATGTGCCATACTAAACCTATTCGGATTCGCAGCCAAAATCTCCATAGCATATGCGAATCCAACCCTAATGATCACTCAGCCAAGCGGCAAACCACTGTCCTTTACAATCGATATGGCATGCTCGGGCGTGTACTCCCTCATAGGCTTCCTCATCTTCGCAACTTTCATCGCATACGTGGCAAGAACACAAGCATGGAAAAAACCAGCAATCTTCCTAGTTGGACTACCTCTGATCTACCTACTCAACATCCTGAGAATAACAGTCATCGTACTCCTCGGCTACTATCATAGCATGGAACTCGCCATAAACACATTCCACCTCGTCGGCGGATGGGCACTCATATTTCTCGGAACACTTTTACTTCTCTTAACAACAGAAAAAATCCTGAAAATCCAACTATTCAGAAAAAAACAAGTCATTTCATGTCCAGAATGCAACCCGCTCACTGACTATAAACAAAACGTCTGTTTATCCTGCGGAAGACTACTCAGACATGTTGATGTCAAACTTAACAAACGAGACCTTGCAAAGATAACCGCAGTTTCCATTAGCATAATCCTCATCATGCAAATCCAAGCACCAATCTTCGCTCTCACAAAGGGTCCAGTCGATATACTAAACCAACTGGCGAGTGGGAGGCAACCAACAACCGAGATACTACCCCGATTGAACAACTACACACTCAAATTCGAATATAGAGACGAAGCGTTCGAACAAGAGGCCAAACAGGACGCAGCTTTAGTTTATGCCTACATTCCAACAAACAGTTCCGAAAGCACTATTTGGGCAGTCATAGAAATAGCCTCCGCAAAATCATCAATACACCATTGGGAAAACTGTCTAATCACCTCTCAACTTAGGCATGAACGGCAGCCAAAGGTAACACAATTAGATTTGCGAGATGTTCACCTCCTTCAGAACCCTCCATTAATCGCCAGGTTCTTTGCCTTTCAATACAAAAGCAACAACGTAACCCAAGTGATTTTGTACTGGTACGAAACATCAAAATTCACCACCAACGCCACAACACAACAAAAACACGTGGGCATCAGCCTAGTCACAAACCCATATCCAACAGAATCCATTCAACAGACTGAAGATGAGCTTCTCATACTCGCAAAAGCTATAGCTAACTATTGGCAGCCAATGAAAAAATGGACAGAAATCGCACTATTGATCTCCAGAAACGGTAACTACCTTCTCTTAATACCCACGACATTACTTGTCACAACAATTTTTTTCCAGACCTTTACGCAAATCAAAACGAAACAAAAAAATCTGAAAGCCTACGAGAAATTCTCAAAACAAGACAGAGCGATATTAGAAGCAACACATCATACCAAAACAATGCCCACAACAGCAAACATTGCAGCCACATATGAGAAGCAAAACCATAAACCGATACCAACCAATAAACTCGCAAGAAGACTCCAACAAATACAGCAGATTGGCCTAGTGAAGAAGGAAATAATCAACGTTCAAGATGAACCAGTCCTCGGCTGGAAAACCCAACGGCCCTCAAAATGAGAAAGAAAAGCCAAAGGCAGGGTTCAGTCCTAAATAAAGCATATGCTTAAAGACGAGATCAAGATGTCAACAATCAAAAAGCGAAGATCAGTTAGCTGGTTCCTTCTAGTCTTGGGATTAGTCGCCCTAGCCATTTCCGTCATCTATGCATCTTCTGTTCTAGCTTTCATAGGCTTAGGCCTCACCTTTTGGGGCTTGCTAAGCCTCTACATAACCAATGAAAAATACGTAAAACAAACCCTGCTAGGCTCCACAATAACCCCATCACTCGCAAACCTAAACCAAATGTTAGCCGAACTCGAATACCGCGGCAAAGGCATCTACCTTCCACCAAAATACCTGAAAGAGTTCGACACAATCAAAGTCTACATACCCAAAGGCAAAAACACATATCTGCCAACACCTCAAGAAATCCAACAGCAAGAAGACAAAACCTTCCTAAAAAACCCAGAAGGGGCACTCATCAACCCACCAGGCGCATCACTTTCGAATCTCTTCGAAAAGACGCTGGGAAAAAGCTTCACCACAGTAGACCTAGAATACCTGCAGCTAAATCTTCCAAAACTCTTCATTGAAGACCTAGAAATCGCAGAAAACCTAGAAATACAAATGAAAGACAATTCGATCCATGTAAGAATAACTAATTCAATCTTCAAAGACATATGCAAAGACCCCCAGAAACCCTTTCGCATGTATGACACAATCGGCTGTCCACTTCGCAGCGCCATCGCCTGCGCAATAGCTAAAGCTTCGGGCAACCTTGTGACGATTGAAAAAAGCCACGTCTCTGAAGACGGCGAAGTGATAGAAGTCCACTATAGACTCATTGAGGAAAAGAGAAACTGACATATCCCTTTTACAGAGCTGGTTTTATCGATCGAAAAAAGGTAAGAGGGACGGAGTTCTAAAGCCTCGATTGCATGCAGGCATGTCTTTTAACGGGTCAGAACTACGCTTCTCTCTTCACGATTTTCTTTTATTAGCTGTAATAGAACTCTCCGACGTATGCACTGATCATTTCAGCATGACTAGAACATGAATCAAGTTTTCTATAATTCCGAACCATGTACGTATATAAGAGCCGCGGGAAATTCATAGTATTTGAGATCTCGACAGAAGGAGAATAATGAAATGAAAAAAGTGATATTGCTTACACTGATGCTAATCCTAGCGCCGATAATAGCGGTTTCAGCTGCTCCAGACTCTGCGGTAATACGGCTTGTCCCCGTCGGTGAACCACACACGGGGATGGCCATTATGACGGAGAGCCCAACCCAACTGGAAATAAGTGTGACGAACGAGCCCCATTCTCCAACGTATAACGTGTCGCTCATTTTCTTAATTGATGAAGACACATACGATGCTCTGAATACAATCACAATCACTA
>Ga0209636_10005790_pt1 | contig 12625 bp, 11 predicted proteins | sample DeeMarSWOR152_54_FD_187464 | JGI IMG/M metagenome (GOLD analysis project Ga0209636, IMG submission 187464) | Marine sediment microbial communities from White Oak River estuary, North Carolina - WOR-1-52-54 (SPAdes) (version 2) | ecosystem: Environmental > Aquatic > Marine > Intertidal zone >...
AGACATTCGCGGTCTTCTTCAACCTGGTATCATGCTTTTTCTTCTATGTCAATTATCGTCACATCCAATACAAAGGAGAAATTAAGAAATCTGCCATATTATTAGGCTCAATATTTTTTGCATTAGCTTTTTCCACTAAATGGTACACGATATTCGGATTAATTGGGCAAATATCCTTAATTCTCTCAATCTATTTGAACTCAAATAAATTAGAAAACAGGTTCGTATTAAAGATAAGAAATTTTATCCTTAATTTAATTCCGGTTTTTTTAATTTCTTTTTTTGCGAGCATATTGATCTACTTTTCAACGTATATTCCATACATGCTTCAAGGCCACAGTCTCATTGACGTATACGGTCTCCAATGGGAAATGCTTAGATACCATTCAACATTGATGGAGGTTCATCCTTATTCCTCCCCCTGGTGGTCTTGGCCATTCAACATCCGTCCGTTATGGTTGACAATCGATTTTTTACAGGGAGACGGGGTCTCGACGGTGGTTGCGATGGGGAACCCTGTCATTTGGTGGCTTGGATTTTTGCAGGTAATTTCAATTGCAGAACGAGCGGTTAGGAGTAAGGACAAGACTAGTATTTTCATAACGGTTACTTTCCTATCTCAGTGGTTGCCATATGCCCTTATGACTCGCTGCCTGTTCATCTACCATTTCTATGTCAACCTACCAATATTGATACTAGCAATAACTCTCCTACTGAACGAGGCACTGAAAGAAGGCAATAGGAAGAAATTTGTGTTAACCTACTTAGTCGCAACCATCGTTTTCGCCCTATTTTATCCAGTTATATCTGGACATCCTATCCCTAGTCGATATAGGCTACTTTTGAGGTGGCTCCCTAGTTGGGCATTTTAGGAGGAATGCGACCTGTACAATCGCCTAAAGTCACCATAGTTTTTCCTGCTCACAATGAAGTCGATGATCTTGAAAGGGCTATTGAGGAAACGGAGGATTATCTCTTCGGGATCAATCAGGATTTCGAGATAATCATCGCTGAGGACGGTAGTAAGGATGGCACGGGTGAGATTGCGAGGAGGATTGCAGACTCCAACCGCTTTGTCAAGTTGATGCACCACGAAGAGCGCCTGGGACGGGGTAGGGCGCTCTCTGAGGCTTTTAGAGAATCTGAAGGTTTGATATTGGTTTACATGGATGTCGATCTCTCCACCGAAATTCGATACTTGGAGCCTTTAATTGGAGCAATAACCGAGGGATATGATGTCGCCACTGGTTCGAGGACTCATCCCCGGAGCAGAGTACACCGTTCTCTTACTAGAACGATATCATCGCTCATATACAACAGTCTGGTGAGGCTTCTGCTCGGATCTAATATTAAAGACCACCAATGCGGCTTTAAAGCATTTAACCGTGAAAGCTTGTTCAAGCTCCTCGACAAGGTGAACGCAAAGCACTGGTTCTGGGACACCGAGATCCTCGTCCTAGCCCAATTAATGCGACTAAGGATTAAGGTGATACCAATAATTTGGAGAGAAGGCCCGAAAACAAAGGTTAACCTAGTAAAGGATTTTTTCGAGATGGGGAACCAATTGTTAAGGCTCTATTGGAGGATTAATATCAAAAAAGGGCATGAGAATAAACACTCGGTGTAAAAGATGATGCCAGGAAAAAATCTCATTCTTGAAATGTCGTAAAAAATACAATAAAAATTATTCAACTGGTTACGATATAAAAAATTTTGATAAAAACCGAAACAACATGCAAATAGTAAAATATACTATTCATTACCTGTAAAATTGTAATTGTTAAACATCCTTTTCCAAATATATTCGGTAGAAGTCTAGACGTTTTCTGCTTTACTTTAAATTTATATCCTGTTTCAATCTATACGATTTGGTGGTCTTTTGGTTCAGGTAAAGATCCTTTTCATGATGGGAAACAAGGAATGGCTGCAGAAGATGGCTGAAGATTTCACGAGAGTAGATGTGAGCGATATCATGACTGATACGCCACACCTCGAGTACGAGTTTTATGAGCACATAGCCATTCACAAGATGTTGGAACAATGTGTGAAAGCCGAAAGAGACGGATATGACGGCATTGCACTGAATTGTTTCTACGACCCAGGTCTCAGAGAGATGCGGGAACTGGTTAGGATCCCCGTTTCGGCCCCATGCGAATCTAGCCTTCATGTGGCTTCAATGTTGTCCGCAGGAAAATTCTCCATTCTGGTCGGGCGGAGGAAGTGGATTCCGAAGATGGCGGACAACGTCCGTAACTACGGCTTCGAATCCAAGGTAGCTTCATGGCGAATACTGAACCTGACTGTGCCAGAAATGAGGGACATGGAAAAGACGGAGGCAGCGATACTAAGGGAGGCAAGGGCAGCCGTGGAGGAGGATATGGCCGAGTGCATAGTCCTTGGCTGCACCGGCATGGCGAGACAGGCCGAAAGAGTTCAGAAGGTTCTCAACGTGCCCGTGTTGGATCCGGTTATAATGACCCTGAAGATGGCAGAGATGAGGGCGTTACTATGGAAGAGGTTGGGTATTTCCCACAGCAAGTTAGGTGGCTACGAGTCACCCCCACCTGACGAGTTCAGGCCCATATTCACGAAATTTTATGGTAATCCTCCATAACCCACGATAACAACTCTTCACACATTAATTTTTTAATATATGGCCTTTAATTTGCCTCAGCTGCTGGAGCTTATAGCCCTAGAAATAATCAAATTGACAACCAAGACACCAAATACAGAGCCGAGGGGGCCAAACAAAGCCCCAATCTTCAACCCATCGAACAAATGGAAAAGGATTAATTGTACAATGTTCCTCTCGTCGCCGCCGAACCAAATAAATAGGGCTATTAGAAAGCCCGCTATACCAGATCCGAAACAGCCTATATAACAACCGGATATAAATGAAACAATGTTTCTTCCCCGCCAACCGACGTAAGATCCCAAGGAAAAACCGATGCTGCAAATTAAAACTGATTTGCCTATATCTCTGGTTAACAAGTAACCGATTGTCACACCCATTAAAAATCCGAGGAACACGGAAAGATATTCTTCTCTTTTAATGTTAGTAAAATTTAGTCCTCCCCACATATTGATAATAAGTAAAAATGCTGCTCCGATACCTGTGAAAAAGAACACGGCCCAACCTATCCTCGAACCAGGGATCATTTCGATGAGATTGGCGTTAGAGAGGAGATAGATTTTATCAGAACTGACTACGAAAATATACTCTCCTTTTCGAGTGAGGGTCAGCAGGGGCTCCTCATCAGGGGCGCTGAACTTCCATAAGGGCGCTGGACGATTGAGGTAGTAGAGATATACCTCTCCACTAGGGTTGGATGCCGCTATGAATGAACCGAATGGTGAATACAAAGCCGATCTAAATCCTTCAGGGATCTTGAAAGGGTCCATTCGGGTTGTACCAGGGTCGTAATGGATGATGACTGCGCTACCATCTCTCTTGTTTATAATTGCCGTTTTTCCATTGTACGAGATTTGAACAGTTCGAATTGGGCTATCAAAGTAGCTATCGTGAATGATCTCCCCGTCTCTCAAAGACAACAGTAATACACGACCTTCACCCTCTTCGGTCTCTCCCCCAGCTATGACGTATTTACTATCGAATGACATAGCCACTGAGGATATAATCGACCCAGTTTCGTGAACCCAAAGAGGGTCTGCAGACCCCAATTTGAATAAGTAGACTTTTCCGTTGGAGTCACCAGCAGAAATCCAAGAGCCGTCTTCCGAGATTGTGGTTATTGTGCTATCTGCTCCTGTCCGGTACTCCCATAAAACCTCACCATTTCTAGAGAAAAGTAGAATACAACCATCACTTGAGGCCACGACGTAGACAAGCGAAGGGATTCCCCCAGTGGAGTAAATTCCCCCTAACATACCAGAAGGAAGATGATGTGTCCACGTAGGTTTGATCTTTCCATCTATAAAATGGGGAGTTTGAGGGAAGAGAGAGAGTGTTTCGTTGTCATCTAGTATAGCTAGATAGTCCCCTGTGGATGTTATTTTAATTGAATTTATACCAAAATAACCCTCATATCGCCATTGAGGGGTGGACTTACCCCTCGAGATTAAAGAAGCCGACCCCTTTTTGCTACCAATTCCCAAAAAAGATCCCGTGGATGTAACGCTGATGCAAGTGATCTCTTCATTGCTTTGCCATAACCAGACCTCTCTCTTGGTTCTCAAAGTATATTCGATAATATAAAATCCTAGTAAAACTTCAAAAATAAGCAATAGTATTACAACCAAATGCGTTCGCTTTATACGCATATGAATCATTTATCTTTCTATTATTAAATAAGTAAAAAAAGATATGGCTAAAAAATTTAGATAAAGAAATTTAATATCAAAACATATGCATAGAAATAAAAATAATCAATTCCAAAACGATTTTTATCCTGCTTCACATGTTATACTCTATATAAAACCTTTTATAGACTGAAAGTAAATAGCAAAACCGGTGAACTAATGAAACATAGTGTTTTTGCTCGAAAAAGGAGAGCAATAACCCAAATGCAGACAATAGCCATCGTTGCAATAGTCATTATAGCCGCCGTAGGAATTTGGTACATGACGAAGCCATCGCCGACTCCCAGTCCTTCACCGTCTCCCAGTCCTTCACCAAGTCCTTCACCGTCTCCTAGTCCTTCACCGTCACCATCCCCAACGCCAATGTTGAGGGTTCTTAGGAGTACTTGGGCTTTCCCGACATATATAGATCCTTGTGTTGGCACCGACCGTTCTTCAAGAGGTGCACAAATAAACCTTTATGACCCGCTCATAAAGTTGGGTTCGGAGGGGGAGGTCGTTCCCTATCTGACGACGGGTTGGACCTACTCCGAAGATGGATTGACCTGGGATTTCGCCATAAGGCAAGGAGTCAAGTTCCACGACGGTACCGAACTGAAAGCGGAGGACGTCGCGTGGACCATGAACCGTTTCCTCACAATGGGCCTTGGAGGGGCTTATGTACTCACACCATATGTGTATCCCGACGCCGTGGCGATTGACGATTACACGGTTCAATTCCACTTGAAGGGCTCATTCGGACCCTTTATCAGCGCCTTGAACAACTTCTACGTTCTCAACAAGGACCTTGTGATGGAACATCTCGAAGAGGGTGAGTATGGTGAACTCGGCGACTATGGAAAAGAGTGGCTATTAACGAACGACGCTGGATCCGGGGCTTACAAGGTGAAGTCCTTTGTCCTAGAGGAAAAATTGGTAATGGAAAAATTCGAGGATTACTGGAACGAATTCTCAGATAAAGCTCCGGACATAATAGAGATGCTGGCAACAACTGAGGCGATCACCGTCAGGACGATGCTAGCAAACAATGAGCTCGAGTACTCCGATCCGTGGCAGTCCTATGAGAACTTCAAAGTGATCAAGGAACTGCCAGACATGAAGATTTCAGGCCTCGGAAGCACGACAGGCGGAGCATTCCTCATGGTAAACACCAAACTGCCGCCAACAGATGATGTTCACTTCAGAAGGGCTTTGGCATGGTGTCTAAACTACACTAAAGTAACCACGGTGTTGTTCCCCGGGACCATACAGATGATCGGACCCGCAAACACGGCGATGCTCGGACATAATCCAGATGTGCTCCAATATCACCAAGACTTCGACAAGGTGATAGAGGAACTGGCCCTCTCAAAATACGCCAACAACTATACCGCATACGAGATTGATCTGCACTGGTGCGCCGAGGTTCCAGACGAGGAGAAGGTGGCTATGCAGTTCATGATGGATTGCGCACAGATTGACATTACAGTAAACGTCATCAGAACACCATGGACGACGATGGTGGAGGAAGCTGGGATGTTGGAGACTAGCCCTCACATCATCTGGGTGTTTGCAGGAGGTACCTACCCCGAGGCGGGCTCAATATTATTAGCCAGATATCACTCGGATAACGCCCCTTCATGGCAGCAGAACGAATGGTTGCTCAACGAAACCCTTGACGCTATGATGGAGGATGCCGTAGCCACCCTCGACTTCGATGAGAGGATGGAGAAATACAAGGTAATACAGAGGGATCTTGTGAACATCTGCCCCAGCATCTTCATGTTCCAGAGCCTAGACTGGCATGCATATCCAGACTATGTCACGCCCAACTGGGTGAGGGACGGAGAGTTTGTAAAACAAGCGGAACTAGGAGATGTGTACATCTTCAGGGCCGGCGAGTTCGAATGCAGGCTGTATGATGTCGACAGAGAAATCGCATACGCCGGGTAAGAAAAAAGGTTATCACAAAACTCAAATACTTTTTTTTTTAAGACTATCGGGAGTATGAAGCTATATACCTACGTATTGAAGAGACTATTCTATTCGATATTTGTCCTATTGGGGCTTTCAATTTTTATATTCACTCTCTCAAGGGTTGTTCCAGGAGACCCAGCACGACTATCTTTGGGACCTCTGGCCCCCCAATGGGCCGTGGATCAACTTAGAGAAAAGCTGCATCTGAACGACCCATTACCTGTTCAATATTTGATTTGGCTGACGAATGCTTTGCGGGGAGACCTCGGAGAGTCCCTCGTTTCTAAACGTCCTGTAATGAAGGACTTTGTAACCTTCTTCCCCGCTTCATTAGAGCTAGTAATCTTCTCCATCGTCATATCCACGGTCTTGTCGATAATCATAGGCGCCATTGCCGGTAGAAAGGCAAACAGCCTATTCGACAACTTAGTCCGGGTGTTCTCGTACATCGGCATCGCGGTACCAACGTTTGTCTGGGCCGTCATATCGCTGTTCATATTCGGGTACGTCTGGAAAGTACTCCCCGTCATGGGGCAGCTAAGTATTGGGATCGCGCGTCCACCAATAGTTACTGGCATGATGTCAGTGGACTCGCTCTTCGCAGGTAGATGGGATGTTTTCGCCAACCACTTTAAACACATGGTATTACCCAGCATGTGCATGGCGATAAGCCGCATAGCTCAGGACGCGAAGATACTTCGAGCGGGCATCGTCGAGAACCTGAAGAAGGACTACATCACGGCTGCCGTCTCCTACGGCATACCTGATCGGAAGATCATGTTATCCTACCTCCTTAAACCGTCGCTCATACCCCTGGTGTCCATAATGGGCATGGAGATCGCAGGCGCCATGGGGGGATCATTCATTATCGAGACGATATTCAACTGGCCAGGGTTCGGCAGATACGGAATGTGGGCGATGCTAAACAAGGACTTAAACGCCGTCGTCGCCAGTGTCATGCTCATGGGACTTTTCTTTGCCACATTTAACATAATTGTAGATGTCATCGTCGCTTACCTTGATCCAAGAATCAGAGTGATGGAGAGGGCAAAATAGGGGCGAAGAGAAAAATGAAATTCCCTTTGTGGGATCGTTTGAGCGAAGACCAGAAAGAAACAATAAAGAAAAACTGGCACAAGTTTTCTACCAACCCCCTCTCGATAATTGGGCTGTGCTCAGTCATCACTGTTATATTCGTGGCAGTTTTCGCCCCGTGGCTTGCGCCTTCCCCGCAAAGTTGGGGGAGATGGGTGGACTTCAGTCACGCCAGCCTACCGCCGTCCTGGAAGTACCTATTTGGAACGGACATTTTCGGCAGGGATGTACTAAGTAGGACAATGTTCGGATTCAGATACGATCTACTCATGGCCCTATGCATTCTGGGCATGGTCGTTCTGCCTGGAACCTTCTTAGGTCTAGTTGCGGGCTACTACAAAGAGACCTGGATAGACACGGTAATAATGCGGATCTCTGACATATTTCTATCAATACCGTCATTGGTTTTAGCTCTGGCAATATGCGCTCTTCTCGAACCTAGCCTTTTCAACAGCATGATGGCGGTTTCAGTATTATGGTGGCCTTGGTACACGAGGTTAGCGTATGGTATCACCTCATCCCTCAGAAACGAGTACTTCGTCCAAGCCGCCGAACTCATGGGCGCTAACCCCTTTAGTATAATGTTTAGGGAGATACTCCCGAACTGCCTCTCCCCAATCTTCACGAAGATGACATTGGACGTAGGATGGGTCATCCTGATCGGCTCCACGCTCAGCTTCGTTGGATTGGGCGCCCAGGAACCCCTACCCGCCCTCGGCAACATGGTTGCACAGGGATCTAAATACATGCCCGACTATTGGTGGATGGCCATCTTTCCCGCTCTAGCCATCGCGTTTACGATACTAGGCTTCAACCTGCTAGGCGACGGGATCAGAGACATGTGGGCGGTAGAAGAAATCTAATTAAAGGTTGTGAAAATGAAAGATGCCTGAGCAGTTAATAGAAATTGAAGATCTTTATGTGAATTATAAAATCTACGAGGGGATACTCAAGGTAATAAATGGCGTGCAATTCAAGGTAGGTGAGAGAGAGAAGGTCGGATTGATAGGGGAGTCTGGCTGTGGCAAGACGACGACGATGAGGGCGATAATGAGGATTTTAGCGGATAACGCGATGGTCACCAATGGAAGGATACTATACAAGGGCAAGGATACCCTAAAGATGTCCGATGACGAGATCCAGAGGATAAGAAGAGAACACGTCTCAATGATATTTCAGGACCCTACGGCAGCGCTTAACCCTGTTTTCACAGTCGGAGACCAGCTCATTGACGTTATAAGATACTCGACCAAGAGGGAAAAGCTGACTAAAAAGGAGATGATGGACAGAGCCATAAAAGTTTTGAAAGATGCCGCACTTCCGGATCCGGAACGGATCCTGAAAAACTACCCAGTGATGCTGAGCGGGGGGATGAGGCAGAGGATTTGCATCGCGATGGCCCTGGTCTCCGCTGGAGACCTACTAATAGCGGACGAACCAGGCACCAATTTAGACGTTACAATTGAAGATCAAATACTGAGGCTGATCGGAAGACTGGTCGAGGAGAGGGGCACATCCATCATATTGATAAGCCACGCTCTCGGGGCCGTAAAAGGCCTGGTCGACAAGGTTTACGTCATGTACGCGGGAAACATGGTGGAGGTTGCACCAACGAGGGACCTGTTCTCCGAGCCATTGCACCCCTACACGAGCAACCTATTCAAGACTGTCCCAAAACTCACAGGTGGTGGGATACCACAGGCGATCAAAGGGAGGATTCCAGACTACATCAACCCGCCCCAGGGATGCAGGTTTTCGTCTAGGTGCGAACAAGCGATGCCCATATGCATGAAGGAACAGCCCCCATTCATGAGCACAGGAGAAGGACGGAGCGTTGCGTGTTTCCTTTATGGATAGGTGAGCGGAAATGAGCAAAGAGATAATGGTCGTGAAGGACCTGAAAAAACACTTCAAAACCGCCCAAGGGGTCGTCAAGGCTGTAGACGGGATCAGCTTCATGATAAATGAGGGCGAGACCTTCGGACTCGTGGGGGAGTCCGGCTCCGGGAAAAGCACAACGGCCTTCACGATTATGGGGGTGTACGAGCAGACGGAGGGGGACATCTTTTTCAAGGGAAAACCCCTCGTCAGGGGAGTCAAGAGACGCCCCTTGTCCTTGAAGAAGGATATGCAGATGGTGTTCCAAGACCCAGGCTCGTCACTCAATCCACGGAAGAGCATCAAGCAGATCATAGAACAACCATTGAAGATCCACAATCTGTACAGCGGGAAGGAAAAGGAGAGGATCGAGGAACTTCTGATGATGGTCGGTCTGCCAACTGAGTTCGTGGACAGGTACCCCCGGGCAGTTGGTGGCGGTGAGAAACAATTGATAGCTATGGCTAGGGCCATCGCCACGGAGCCATCGTTCATAGCATTGGACGAACCAACATCGGCCCTGGACGTCTCAATGCAGGCAAGGATAATAAACACGCTTCTGCGCATTCAGAAGGAACTAGACCTCTCGTACCTCTTCATCACGCACAACCTGAGCCTTATGCGCAACGTAGCCTCAAGGATCGGGATAATGTACGTAGGCAAACTTTTCGAGGTGGCCCCTGCCTCAGAGTTCTTCCACAAACCACTGCACCCGTACACAAGGATGCTCATCTCATCCATACCTGTGATCTCGGAGGACGAGGAGAAACTCAAGCCTCAAAGGATCACATCGAGGGGGGAAATCCCGAGCCCGGTAAACATACCTCCCGGATGCACATTCCATCCAAGATGCCAAGAGTGCAAGGAATCGTGTTCGAAGATCGAGCCAGAAATGGTCGAGGTCGAGCCAGGGCACTTTGTGAAATGTCACAATTTTATTGAATGAAATAGACCAGGCCTGATAGCATTAAAGTTGACGGCTCGATCTATTTCACATTGATAACTTAGATATCAAATTACATCAGGAAAAGTCTTTTCAAAGTCCTTGGAGAGAAGTAGGAGACAGCATGTCCTTTTTAGACCTGATAAGGACCAGAAGAAGCATCAGAAGCTTTAGGGATGAACCAATTTCGGATGATGACGCTGAAAGAATTCTAGACGCAGCTAGGCTGGCCCCATCTGGTGGGAACAGACAACGTTGGGAGTTTATTTATGTCAAGGATCCGAGGGTGTTGAGGATGATCAAGAACTGCTCCCCCGGCCTATACGGGGACCCTGCCGCTGTTGTCGTGATCGGCATGGAAATGGAGAAGGCCCCTTTCGGCGGTGTCGACTACGGCAGTGTTGTCGAGGTCTTGGACATCGGCTTTGCTGCAGAGAACATACTACTCGCTGCCTGTGCTCTAGGCCTAGGTGGATGTGCCATAGCATCGTTCAATGAGAGCGGGATCAAGAAGGTTATCGACGCGCCCGAGGACTGGAAGCCGATACTGTTAGTATCTCTAGGATACCCTGCTAGGCAGCCTAGGACTCCACTCAAGAAGTCTCTGTCTGAAGTCGTGCACTTTGATAGGTATGGAATGAAGTGGAAGAGGTTGGAGGGAAAGACATGAAAAGCGACCTGAATGATGAGTTCTTCGATCTGACATGTAGGGTATTGAACTACGCCATAGAATTTGTGAATGCCCCCGGATACGCGTCCCTTAGGCTAGTAGACATCCTGAAAAGTCTGATATATCTGCAGCCCCAGATCGATGGTGTCTCAAGGGGAGAGTTTTATCAGAAGTTAAGGGAGAAATTGGATTCCAGGGATCTGCTAGCCGATGAGAAGAGAAAGTCGAAGTTACTTGACGAATTGCTTACAATTTATGTGGATGAATGGAGGAGTAATTCGTTTAGAGTCTGATCTAAACTATCTTTAATGGAAAGGAAGTTCGTTTAATCCTTGATAAAAAAAACTGTATAGGGTTATTTGACCCATAGCTGCATGCCGAGCTCTTTGGCGAGCCTCTTCAGGGTCGGCTCCACGAAGATCCCGTTCTCTTCTATATGCTCATCGTCGATCCAGATCGAAGGGTTCGTAAGGATGCAATCAGTGTGACAGGGGAGTTCTGGATTTGCCCTTCCGACGCCAAACTCTACGCAGCCAAACAGCCTCTCATCCTCGACTATGTCGCCAGTCAATCTCTTAACGCCCGGATTGAACCCGGTTGAGACGTGTAAGACATAATAGACCCTCTCATCTCTGAAGTGGGCAAACCAGTTCTTCGCTATCCTCCCCTCGTGATGATCGGAGACGATGGTTATCCTGCCGTCCTTGCAGGTCATTTCGATCGGTTCCTTAAGTAGCCCGAGTTCAGAGGGGGGCCAGAAGGCCCCGTCGACAACTATCTTACCATTTATGGATGCGGGATTCGCGTTGAGGTTGCCCTGGCCTCCTAGCATGCCGCCCCTCTTCATCGGCGGTCTGGCTCTCGCCAGCTCCTCAAGCTCTTTAGGGGTGTAAAATTTGAAGGTGAAGTCGGTCCCGGCCTTAGATGCGACCCTCCCCGTTTTTTTCCCCCTCATGACCACTTCCCTGTAGACCGCCCCGAACTCGTTCATCTTCTCATCGAAGTCTGGGTTAATCGTCCTGACCATCATGTCCGCGTTCATGCCGGTCAGGCATTTCAGGTCGATCCCTTTCTTTCTTGCCTTAGCCCACATCGCCGAGTGGACGAGGTAAGCCACGGCGAATTCGATGACCATGTCCGCCGCCAAGACCGCGGCCTCGACGGGCTCGGGGGGAGGCAGATCTATGTCTCCCCTCGTTTCGTACCATAATGTCGTCACCTTCGCGCCTATGGTGTGGGCCGCGGCCGAGGTCGCGTGCACCACCCTCGGGTCGGTCGCGGTGTCGGCGTACATGACAACGTTCTCTCCCGGCTCGATCTGGAGTATCTTCCTACATAGGTAGTCGGCCGATCGAGCCAACTCCATCCATTTGTATGTTGGGTACTGTCTCTCCGTTCCAAACTCATACCATCCAACTGAAGAGAAGGACACCTATTTCCCTCCGGCTCTACTTCTCGGAGCAGTTATTATTTAAAACTTGGTAGTCATTAATTCCGCAACGATTTGAGATCTCAAGACTCGTTAGTCGATCGGAGGAGCTTCTTTGGGCGAAAAACCCGATAGGATATTTCTGGGGATGAAGGGGAACGCCCTCGTCATGTCGGTGACCGAGCCCATTGGCCAGGGGATTCTCCTCCTCGCCTCAACGTTCTGGTCCTTATACGTCCTTGAACTAGGGGGCTCACTTTACATAATTGGGCTCCTGAGCCTCATCTCGGGGCTTGTACGAGTTTTTGTGCAATTCCCCGTCGGCTACTTGACT
>Ga0209636_10005791_pt1 | contig 12623 bp, 18 predicted proteins | sample DeeMarSWOR152_54_FD_187464 | JGI IMG/M metagenome (GOLD analysis project Ga0209636, IMG submission 187464) | Marine sediment microbial communities from White Oak River estuary, North Carolina - WOR-1-52-54 (SPAdes) (version 2) | ecosystem: Environmental > Aquatic > Marine > Intertidal zone >...
ACCCGAGCCGCTACATATGTACCAGTGCAATCCCGAGCATGCTCGCAGTGACTCCAACATGGAAGTGCGAAGCGCTCGCTACGTATCCTTCTACGGAATCAAAGGTGAGTACAACCAGCCGATTGTATGGATCCGGGATTGTGATCACGTGCGGGTCTTCGGCTACGGAGGCAACGCGGCAGCTCACGAGGACCATGCCTTGTTTGTCGTCGAGCGGACGCCCAATTTCCTGCTGGCCAACCTAGTTGACAGCCCGCGCATGCCACAGGGCATTCCCGACACGTACTTCGCCGGCGACGGTGTTGATCCGAGTCGTTGGCACATGGTCATGGAACGCACGGTCGCCGTGGAGACTTTCCTAATACCTCCCCTGGACCGGCCCGCTTTGTACAAACGAGGTCATGTGGTGACGGTTGGCCCTTAAGAACATTTGTTACCCGAGATGCAAGGAGAAGCCCCAAATGCCTATGACATGGAATCGACAGATATGTTCAACTGCCGTTGTTTTCCGAATCGGCGTTTTCCTCTCACTGTAAGTGGGCGACGGCCACGTTGTCCGTTTCCGGGCGAAGCGTTCAATATATCTTTATATGGTGATCTCTTCGGTCTAACGCAACAAAAATCGCGACCCAACTGTGTGAGTTCAACAGGTATCATGTACCACAGGCTGCTGCGCGGACGATAATAACTATAGCCCATTCGCCTGTGAGTCACACCATATCTCATCTCGTCAATGTGCACGAATATCTTGCCATTGAGCAACGATTCACGCAACATCTTCTCCTTCTCCCCGAATCACATACTTCCTACTGTTTTCAATCACTGTGTCAGTTTGTTCGGAAACATCCTGCACGTATCTTGTTGCCATCGTTAAATCAACATGACCGAGAAGTCTTTGAACTGCAAATGGATCTCCCGACCTCGCTGCCATAGTGGCAGCGGTTCTACGAAGAGAGTAGAAGCCCGTTCCCTTCGGCACATGCATTCTAACCTTCTTCATAAGTCTCGAAAATGTCGGCGTTATCCGATTTACGGATGTATATTTTCGCTTTCCATTGCTCTTGGTTTTGACCACAGTCGTGACCCAGGGATGGCCCTGTGAGTTATAAAGTACCAATGGTCCTGATCTCGGCAGTTCTTTTAACGCCTGTATCGTCTCAGGCCACAATGGAAAATCTCTCCGAACTCCTGTCTTGTTCCTTGGAAGTCTGACCCTGCCATTCTTAAGATCAAGGTCTTTCCATTTTAACCTACCACAATCTGTACATCCAAATGCGCAATTCAAACCTAACCATATCATGGCCTGCATCTTCACATCTGCAGCAGACAGTAATTTCTTAATCTGCTGCGAATTGAACGTGTACATTCTCTCGCGAACGACCTTGCCTTTTGAGATGGCATCAATATTAGGAATAGTCTCAAGAACATCATTTCTTCTTGCCCAGTGAAACATAGCTTTCATATCACTGATGTTTAGATTCAATCGATTAGCTGAGCCATAATGATTCTGGAGTTTCCTCTTGTAGTTTTGTAGATCCAAAGTTGAAATACTCTCTATCCTGCAACCTGGCCCCAGGAAGGACATTAGTCTATTCAGGCTGCCGATCTGATCGTTATAGTGTTTTGGAGATAAAGCTTTTGCAAGAACTCTTGAGTGCTGATACTGCAAATAAAGATCGCACAGCTGTTTCAAGGTCATTTTGCCATTGGAGGCTTTCTGCAGTAAGCTTTGAGCTCCGTGCAAATATGTTGCCTGAGCCAGGTATCTTTCGAGTGCTTTTTTCTTGTCAGTACCAAAGTAACGAATTTTTCCTTTGATCTTTTTACAGTACTGTCCTGTGGGATGGAGAGTTAAAGGAAATTTGTCTGACCGTCTTTTTCTTGTTCTTTTCATCTTTCTGCTCCTCAAAAAAATAGTGATATTTTAGAATGGATAATCGCGATTTAGTTGTATTTTTGGTTGTAGTTTTCGCATAAGGCATCTGCACTCTAGATTCGTAATCCTCTGTAATACATGTATTTATCATTATTATATGGAATGAAATCGCAACGTCCATTGAATCCGATATTCTCTAAAAATTCTCCCAAAATATTTGTTTTTCGGCAAGAATCTGCTATTTGGTACCTTCATAATTCATAAAGGTTGACATATTTGGAGACAAAATGGAGACATTAATTCATGAAAAAATTCGGACATCTTGCAACTCATCATCAGACGGTTGGCCCAGAATCAGGCAAGTGCCAAAAGTGACCCATTCTGGGCATTTTGGGGGCGCTGGCCAATTTAAGCTGGCAGGACTGGTTCCGGAGCTTCCGCCGGTTAATATCTAACGACCGTTGGTAAGTCACCACCTCTGAAGGCGTGCTTTCTGGTCGAGTGCAAGGCCAAAATGATTAGAAAACGCAAGGAATCGGACATTTTACAAGAGTTGTCTTCAGTGGAGTTATAGAAACTCAGGACACCTATACGTGCTCTCAAGTTACCTCTGACACGAGATATTTGCCCAATTCATTAAATTGTTTTTTACGCTTGTTATAAAAAGGTAGCAGCTTCTGATATTTTCTTACCTTTGATGAATCCTTTATTTCTCTAACCCGAATATCTTTAGGGAGCTTCTTCTTGATCTTATGAAGAGCACCAAGAAATAAAATTGCCTTCTCATTCTCCTCAAGGGTTTGATCTATCCTTCTGGCAATAAAACCATCCCTTTTGTTTAATAGTATAGCTTTTAGCAATTTATACTTTGCAAACACTATTATCTTACGTATAGTTGATTTAGCCTGTGTTATAGCAAGCAATCTATCGTACTCTTGCTTGACTAACTTAAAATCTTCTGTTTTGACCAGGACAGCTCCTCTGTTGAGCAGCCTTAACAGTAGTTGATAATTCTTGCTTCCAGCTTTAGTTGTGTCTTCAACTATTTTCATTCCAACTTCATCCTCAGCAATCATTCCATCCTGATATAGCTTCATTCCCTTTACATCTAAAGAATCGAAGTAGTGCGCTATAGCGTCCCAAAAGCCTTCAACTGTTTTTTTATGTTTTGTCCAGATTTCTTCTCCTAAATTAGCAACGCCTCTCTTGGTTACGTCTTTTGCTATGGAACCAAGGTCAGCACTGGTATGTATTATGGGAACGTAAATCAGCGTCCTCATAAGCTGTTGTCCTTAAGTTGCCTTCGCTTCGGCACGTTCTAATCGCCTTTTGAGTTCTTCGTTGCGCTCTAATCTTTTCTTGAGCTCTCGATTTTCCTGTTCAATATCAGCCTTTCTTGCCCTCGATGACAGATAAGAGTCCTGCTGCCACCAGTTTATGCCCATTTCCATAGCCTTATCTACGGAGGCGACTAAAAGCCTTATTTTGATATTGAGAAGGTCGATATCAGCAAGCTGAATCTTAATATCCCCTGCGATAACAACTCCCTTATCTAAGACTCTCTCTAAAATATCAGCGAGATTGGTAGCATCAGTTGGATGCATCATCTTTTGTTCTGTCACTGTTCATCCCTCGATTTTATTACGTCAGCCTCCCAGCCTTCGTAATTAGACGTGCGGTTTTTTTACGCAGACTTGCAATAAAATGGCAATTATTACAATCTGTACTTTTTTCATCGTAATCGGGACAGGATAGAAGCACATTCACTTCCTCTTGTAACTTTTTTGCAAATTCTACCTTCTCTAAGATATCCTTGGCATTATTAATTTTAGCTGTGATATCTTTAATCACTGGCTCTTGTTTTTGAAATGCTGGACAATTTATTTTGGCATCTTCTTTCGACATTGTCTTTTCTACATCAAATCTCCTAAAGGCCCTAAATTCAGATTTAGCTCTTCGTCTTTGAGACCGAATATTTGCTTCAGCTCCTTCATTTTATATTCCAATTTCAGCAAAGTTTCACCCACCCTTTCGATTTCCTCTTCGGAGAGAGAGCCTGCTTCCACCCTTCTTAGAGCCTGTTTTTCCAATAATTGTCTTATCAGCTCTATAAGTGTAAGGATCAGCTTTGCCAATCCCTTCTCTACATTTTTGGGATCTATGTCGATCCTTTCGGGATTGGTGTCTTTTACTTCTTCTGGCTCTTTGACTGTTATTACTACAGATGCCTTATCCATTTTCATGTTGGCTCCTGCATTGGCCCGACAAATGGCGTACCTCTTAATTTCTCCATTGTTTCTACCGAGCTAAGCAGCACCTTCAAACCCAAGTATATAAGGTCTACGTCTGCCACGGAAATAATCACATCACCGGATATAACCACCCCTTTATCCAAAACCCTGTCTAAAATTTCCAAGACAGTTACATCTTTTGACTTTGTTACAACATTATCCACTTTGCGTTTTTTCCTTTGGAAGCCTACAGAAATTGTAGGGTGGCCAAGGGCCGGTGCAATCGAAGGAAAAACCTTGGCCTTCGCAATTCATTCTTAGATTATCTACCATGTTAATAAAATCATCTACTTCGAGTTTGTTGACCAAAAAGGCTGAGTTTAAAACCATATCTTCTTCTCTCTCGGTCACTTCTTTCGGTAGCAGCTTGTTTAAGCATGCTTCGACACTCAACTCTTTCAATAATTCAAAACTTTCTTGGCCACATTCACTGATTTTATTATTCAACATATCTTTTATCAGCTCATCTTTTTTCTTTTTAAGAAAATAGGCTGTGCCTACAGAAGATGAGCCGATTTTATTGCCAATCTCTAAGAGCTCTGGATTGTTATTGGCAAGACTCTGTCTAAGCCTGCCCGTGTCACAATAAATTTTGACTCCCCATTCTTCCTTGTTTTTCAATTTTTCTAAGATTGCTTTAAATTCCTCCGCATATTTAGTAAGCATTGCCTTTAAGCTCTCTTCCGTACTAAACAAAGTTGCGAACTTAAAGGGAATCACACAGGTATTAGTCATCACAGCTTCTATTACCTTTTCATGTAAGCTTATCTTTGTCTTGACCCACTCTAAATCGGCCATGTTTGCTTTCAAACTCTCCTCGCCGAATTCACTTTCCGCGACTTTGCTGACTATAGCATAAAGGTCTACGGAATATACAAAATAGAGATCACTTGCCAGCTTTACCGCCTCTTTTAGCGTCGGTGATGCTGCTGTAACACAATACAAATAAATGAGCTGTTTTTCTGCTGATTGCATCTTTAATGATTGTTTAGCTGGTAATCGCTGGGTGTCCTTGAAGTTCATAAGATTCAACATCCAGGTTATCGTTTAGCTTAACTATGTAGATATTCCTGTCCTTTACTCTGGTAGGTAGCCCGAGAGATTTTAAAAAAGAGCTATCTTCATAAACTTCAACATCTGTAATCCAGCCATCATCAACCTTTGTTACCCCGATTACCCGAATCTCTTCGATATTAAGAGCTTTACTTAAGAAAACAGCAGCAGCTTGTCTTGCTTCTTCTATATTAGCCATCTTGTTTCTCCTGTTTTTTTGATTCTGTAATAGCATCTAAACGCTCCAGAAGCTCTTTCTCCCTCTCGTTATATTCTTGCTCACTTATCTGATCCAATTCGAACTGTAATTGCAGTGCCATAAGTTCTTCTTTGATACGTCCCTCATCGTATAATTCCTCTTGAGCTATCTGGTTAAGCTTTTCACCCAGCCACACTACGCCTTTTAACGGTGCAAGCAATATACTATCGATTAAAAACATCTTATCCCCAACTAAGATTATTTCTCCCATTCTGCTGGATAAATGACGATATTGACAAAGTTAAATACAGGCAATGGCCCTGCATACATAAACTTCATTCTGTCTTCATACTCATTACCTAAATCGTCCATGATATTGTCAAATTCTTTTACTCTCCCTTTATTTACCAAAAAAGCGGCATTTATAAACATCTCATCCCCGATGGTCTTGTTGAGTTTGTATTCAAATGACGCTCTTCTGAGCCTATCTACAATTTCTTCTGCTTGTTTTTCTTTCTTTATCTGCAAGGCCTCTTTAACTAACTTGCCGACATCTATTTTTGCCTGAACATTGGGGTTACTTTCCTTCTTAATCGCCTCCTTTAAGCATTTTATTGTTTGGTTTTCTTCCACAACCTCGTTGAAAATAACATTCATATCCTTCCATATTCCTTTGACGCCTAACTCTACTTTGTGGTCCATATCTATCAGGGTGTCCTTAAACTCTCTGTATCTTCTATCCAGCAGATTTCTTATTTCATCAGCACCGGCAGCAATAGTGCCGAAGCGAACCGGAAGCACACTATCAAATTCATTCATTACTTTCTCGATTACCTTCTGGTGAGCTAACATGTTTTCTCTGTTTGTCGTAATTTTAGTTATAGGATGATTGCTTACCACCATACTTAAATCGTCGTAACCGATAGTTAAAACTTCATCGGCTCTGGTGCCTATGCCAATAGGGCCGAAGTTTCGTTCCTGTTTCGTCTCGGTAATGCAGTAAATATACTTTCCTTCTTTTTCCATATTATCCTACCGTTGTAATTAGCATCGCATTCTTTTCAAAAGCTTCCTCACTAACATAGCAGCCATCTGTTTCGTCTGTCTGATTTGAAGCTCGGTAATAATCAAGAAGTATTTTGTAAGCTCTGGTCATATCATCAAACTTTTTCTCTATATCCGGCGTATTGGGGTTCTTATCTGGATGGCAGGTTAAGGCTAATCTGCGGTGGGCTTTTTTGATTTCACTTGCGGTTATCAAATCATCTGTGAGTCCTAATTTCTTTCTGGCCCAATCTATTTCTTCAAATCGTGGTTTCTTCACTTCGAGGGTGTAGAAGCTATATGGCGGAAGTGGCCCTACACATCTGAAATTTAGCTTCTCTTCAAATTTGTTATTAATCTGGTCTACTCTTTGCTCAAAATCTTTCTGCCTGCTTGCGTGCAGAAGGAACGCTGTGTTGAGGACCATTTTGTCGTCCATAAGGTCATGGGCCTTAAAATTGTCGGTAATTTCATTTAGAGTCGTTTGTATCTCGTTAGCAAATTCGCTTTTCTTCTTCTCTAATTGCTTCTTTATCAAAACGCCTATTTTTATCTGGTCATCAACGGTAACTCTGCCTTTTTTGTTCAATAGCGATTGCTTTAGCTGTTTTATTTGCTGGTCTTGTGAAACATCCTGCAGAAAAAAGTTAAAATCGCTGAATGTAGCTACAACGTCAATCTCTATACAATTTTTTATTCTTTCAAATATATCTTTGATTGTTCTATAGCCTTTGTTTAGAATCTGGGTCACCTCTTCATCATCGTTAGCAAACGTCCCCAACCTCATAGGGATAATAGTATGGTTGGCCATTACCTTCTCGATTGCCTGCTGGTGGCTGACAAGCAACCTGGCCAAAGTGTCTTTAGGCATGTGGCTGTAATCGACTACTTCTGAATCGCTTACAACTGCGGAAATATCCTGAAAGGAAATGGTATAGACACTCCTTGAAATTTTGCTGCTGTTTATAACTTCCGTAGGGCTTTTAAACAGATAAGACTCTGCGAAGGCCGAAATTTCGTCAAAGCTAAAAAATTCCTCTATATTGGAGTTTATGACCCCGTAAATATATTTGCCTACTTTGCCCATAGCAAACCCTTTCTTTTGCGGGAAGAATTTGCCAGTCCCTTCCCTAAGACCTACAGTCCTTTTGCTTAATTACTTTACGTTTTGCTCTTTCAGCATCTTAATTGCCTGGTCAAAGTGACAGCCGGAAATACTAAAATCTGCTCCCTTGACTACGCTCGGGACAGGTTTTTTGTCTCTGTCTTCTTTGCTCTGATTGATGAATTCTCTTATCGCAAGCATTGAGGCCTTTCGACAGATAAATTCGATGTCCGAGCCGGTCCTGCCATCAGTTTCCTTAACCAGCTTCTTCAAATCAATATCCTTATCGATTGGCTTATTTTTGGTGTGTATTTTGAAAATCTGTTCTCTGGTTTTCTCGTCTGGCACAGGCAGCTCGAATAACAGGTCGAATCTGCCACTTCTTAAAACAGCAGGGTCAACCAGGTCTAATCTGTTAGTGGCGGCTAAAACTACAACTCCCTTGAGTTCTTCAATTCCATCCATTTCACTTAAGAATTGGCTTATCACCCTTTCGGTTACGTGAGCGTCAGTAGAGCTTGAGCCTCTTCTGGGTATAAGGCTATCTATCTCATCAAGGAAAAGTATCGTTGGCGCTGCATGCTTTGCTTTTCTAAATGTCTCACGAACCCCTCGCTCTGATTCTCCCACATACCGGCTGATAAGTTGTGGGCCTTTGATAGAAATGAAATTGACTCCACTTTCATTAGCTACCGCTTTGGCTAAAAGCGTCTTTCCAGTTCCAGGTTTGCCATACAGCAAAATTCCTTTAGGCGGATTCGTATTAGCCTTTTTGAAAACATCGGGATATTTGAGCGGCCATTCTACAGCTTCTTTAAGTTCCTCCTTTATGTTCTCCAGCCCACCTACGTCAGACCACTTCACCTCCGGCACCTCCACAAATACTTCTCTGATTGCGGAGGGCTCGATCTCTTTCAGAGCCTCTAAAAAATTGTCCATCGTTATTTCCAGTGTAAGCAAGGCCTCATAAGGGATGTCCGACAATTCAAAATCAATCTTTGGCAGGATTTTCCTCAGGGCTGACATAGCTGCTTCTCTGGCTAACGCCTCTAAATCTGCTCCCACAAATCCATGGGTAATTTCAGCTAATTTTTCCACGCTGACATCCTTTGCTAAAGGCATGCCTCTGGTATGAATCTCTAATATCTCTAATCGACCGTTTTTATCAGGTATAGGGATAGAGATTTCCCGGTCAAATCGTCCGGGCCTTCTTAATGCCGGGTCTATAGTATTGGGAATATTTGTGGCGCCGATAACTATAACGTGCCCTCGAGACTCTAATCCATCCATCAAGGCCAAAAGCTGAGCCACTACCCTGCGTTCAACCTGTTTTTCTCCACCCATCTCTTCTCTTTTAGGGGCGATGGCATCAATCTCATCGATAAAGATTATAGCTGGGGCGTGACTTTCTGCGTTCTCAAATACGCTTCGCAATCGTGCTTCAGACTCGCCATAAAATTTGCCCATAATCTCGGGACCGGTTATGCTGGTAAAATAGGCATCAGTTTCATTGGCTACAGCACGGGCGGTCAATGTTTTTCCTGTTCCTGGTGGACCATACATAAAGACGCCTTTAGGTGCCTCGATGCCCAGCCTGTCAAAAACTTCAGGATATTTTAGAGGCAACTCAATCATTTCTCTGATTCTTCGAATTTGCGCATTAAGCCCACCTATATCCTCATACGATACTTTTGCTTTCTCTATCTTGCCTGCTTTTGACTTTACTCGAATTTCGGTGGTGGGACTAACTAATACCACCCCATCAGGGATCGTGTCCTCAACCATAAAATCGCAGGTTCTGGTGCCGAATAGCCTTGCCCGTACTTTATCACCGCTGGTTAAAGGCAGTCCTTCTATGAGCGAACCAATGTATTTAGCGTCTTTATTCTTTTGAACTGACCCGGTTGCAGTTAAGGGAGAAAGCGAGATTTTCCTGGCGAGCTTTTCTTCTACTCTTCGAACCTTCACCTTTTCATCAAGCCCAATTTTAGCATTTTCCCTGGTAATACCATCTACCTGAACTATCTTTTTGCCCCTATCCTCGGCGTAACAGGGCATTGCTTTAGAGGCGGTTTTCCTTTTGCCCTCTATCTCAATTATTTGGCCCACTTCCAGGCCCAAATCCTTCATATCTACCGGGTCAATTCTGGCAATAGCTCTGCCTACATCTTTTGACAAGGCTTCTATCACTTTCAATGTCATATTATGGTGGTCTTTCTTTTGCATCGTTACCTCAGTAGACACCATCTTTTCTGCCATACGAAATCAACTTCAGTGAAGGTTCTTCCAACCACTTCCAGCCCATTCACCCCGTTAGAAATCCTAAAGAAATATCTTTAATCCGTTCTCTACAAAGTTTTTTGAATTATATAGCCCCGTTAATGTATATTTCTAACGGGGTTCATTTTTTAATCCTAACCTCTAAAATGCCATTGTTATAGGAAGAGCTCATGGCGTCGGCTTTTACCTTAACGGGAAGTAAAATTTCTTTACGATACTTTCTGTCCCCAGTCTGTGCGGATATATCCAATATGTCTTCCTTCAAATCTAACCTTATGTCCTCTTCCTTGACTCCTGGCATCTCCGCATAGATGTGAATCTCCTGGTCTTCATCAAAAACGTCGGTGAGGGGTTCTCTTTCTTCTTCGACTTTAGGTCCTTCAGGGGTCTTTTTGACGTTTCCGAATGATTCCACTACAGGTTTACCCCCGACCGCTGTCCTGACAGAGACTCCAAACACGCCTTTCATACCTTTTTTGAGGTTACTTAGGTCAATCTCGCCTTCTTTTTTGATTTCGCCGCCTGCCTCCTTTAATTTAGCAGCCAGGTCAACCAGGTTTCCAATACCGTCCAACAGTCCTCCCAGACCCAGGCTCAATTTTCCTATGCCAAAATCAATGTCCAGACCTTCGTTTTCTTCATCTTTTTTCTTCTTCTTTTTGACCATCTTGCACCCTTTTAACATCTGTCAATAATTTATAGCCATTGTCTTAAGCGGCCTTGTGGGTATACCTCTATAAGTTTTTATCTCTTGCCGTTGATGTGTTTCCTTTTGTAATTTTTCAATTCGCTTATTGATACTGCCTAACTGTCTTTTAGCTGTATTTATTCTCTTGTCTAACGCAACGACTTCTTTTTCCAATCTATCCTTTTCTCTTCTAAGCATATATAGTTCCAGATAACTTGACCTCTGAACCTTTGGGATAGACCTCGCACCTACAGAATGTATGCTTTTTATATCTCTAACACCTGGGATTTGTAATATTCCTTTCATTTACTGTGTACTCCTTCTTACATTTCAACAATACTTTCCTCTTTTGAGCTTGCGTATTCTGCTTTCTCGTTATCAAACATATCAATAACAGCAGCACTTTCTTCGACTTTATGTAAAGTTTCAGCGGCTGTTGCTATGCCAAGTTCTTTGGCCACAAGCTGGCTGACTATTTCTTTAACTCTGTTCTGATTTGTCTTTGAACCGACCCGGCTTGTTTCTGATGCCAGAATATCCTGACACATTTGCATAAAGGCTCTGTTTGATTTGGATGGAGTTAGTTTTTGAACCTTGAGGGTTTTTGCAATCATAATGCAGCCACGAACTGTTGGCGCGAATTCACATTTTCCAGATTCTCTCAAGCCCCTTACGACATTGACTATAATCTTGACGTCTGGTTTGGAAAGTTTGGATTTTGCCTGCGTGACAGCTAATTCCGTATCATAGTCAAAGTGGTCTAAATCCATAGTTATCATCCTGTCCCTCAAAGCATCCTGACTTCGGTGCACGCCAGCATATTCCTCTGGATTCGACGTGAAAATGGCCGTAAACTCCGGGTCAACCTTTAAATACGGCTCTTCGCCTCCACGTCCAGCCGGCAAATCCATCATCTTTTCCTGCAAGATAGAGAGCAGAATATTATTTGCTTCCGGCCGGGAACGCGTGAACTCATCGTATATCAAGGTAAACCCATATTTACAGGCAACGGTCAAACGGTTATCCACCCAACGCTTGACCATATCTTCTTCTGTCTTTAGAACCCTTGAAATGAATCTGTCCACAACCTTCCTGATTCTGTAGCCGTATTCACCGCCCACAAGGTCAGAGGTGCTGAACTCTTCATCTCCGTGAATCATTACCACCGGCCTTTCAAGCTTGCTTGCCAGGTGCATAGCCAGTGTTGTCTTGCCGGTACCGGAAGGCCCTCGAAAATGGACTGGAAAACCAGCCTTAATATAGGAAAGGGCCCTGTTGGTAATATCCTTTACATACTTTGTCTCCACAAAGTCCGGTAGAGGACTTGGCTCCAATACTGTAGTCATCTCATCAATCATTTTAATAGACCTCCTGTCTTTTTACCCCTTTAGAGAATCATTTGCTTTATGTTCTCTCTTTGACCCCGGGATCTCTAAAGGGGTTTAGTTTTTGCTTTCTTTTCTTTAGGGCAGCGATCCCCACCATTTAAATCTCGCACCTAATTTTTTCCAGATTCCGCTGGCTTTTCTAAATCTGCCCTTATTTCTCTTTTTCTCTTTCGAAAGTTTTCATTGACAGACCTGAATTTTTTCAGCACTTCGCTCCTCTTTCTCACGAAGTCTTCTCTGGGCAAATTTAGCTTACTCATCTCACTGAAACGACTCCCTTGCCTCTGCAGTTAAGGCAGGGCATTCCGTCACCTATTGCAGCGCCTGTGCCTTTGCATTCAGGGCACTGGTCAGTCGCGCCGTCTATAGTAACCATTCCTTTACCATTACAAACGGTGCAACTGATTCGCGTATGAGGATGGACCCCTGTGCCCTTACAAAATGTGCACACCCTTGCCGGTTCAATAACCTCAACCGTACCTGTGCCTCCACAGACCTGGCAGGTAGCAAGCTCGCTTAATAGCTCAAAGGGGTCTTTGCCCGTACCTTTACAAAAGGCACACGTTATCTGGTTTGTAACACACATTGTATCACTCATATCTCAATACCTCCTTGAATTTATATTTGCCTGGTCCTTTCAGCCAACGATAGCTCAGCGTCCTTTCAGTCATTGCGAGTATCTTTTCTTTGTCATTGCCA
>Ga0209636_10005792_pt1 | contig 12622 bp, 14 predicted proteins | sample DeeMarSWOR152_54_FD_187464 | JGI IMG/M metagenome (GOLD analysis project Ga0209636, IMG submission 187464) | Marine sediment microbial communities from White Oak River estuary, North Carolina - WOR-1-52-54 (SPAdes) (version 2) | ecosystem: Environmental > Aquatic > Marine > Intertidal zone >...
CCAGCCCTTTAGAGGCTGGAAGGGGTAAGTATTCCCCGCCTGCGAGCCCCGAAAGGGTCACCTCGAAAGCACGGAAGCGAAAGGACAAGGGTTTTCGCTAATGAAAAATAGAATTTGCCATATAATGAACAGGTTATGGAAATACACCCTATAAAACTCCGGAAACTCCAGTGGCCTTCACTGTTGAAAGGAGTTAAGGATGAGGAAGTTACTACCTCTTGTGCTGCCTCTTGTACCGCTAGCCATCGGCCTGTTCTGGCTGATGCCTTTGGGAGCCCTTGCTGAGGAGAAGGGGACAGCACAAACTGAGGCAATACCATCTGTGGTGGCCAGGGTCAATGGAAAGGAGATCACCGCAGGTCAATACCGCAATCAGTGGCATATCATGCACAGGATGCTCATGAGAGAAGGCCGGCGTCAGATGATAGGTCCAGAATATGCGGAGTCCATGAAACATGAGGTCATGGAACGGCTCATCGTACTGGAACTCTTGAGGCAAAAAGCGGACCAGACGAATATTCGGGTGGATCCAGAGGAAGTGGAGGAGAAGCTGCAGGAGATCCAGCGCCGCGGGGGCTGGGCAGGGGCAATGGCTCGTGGCCTGGGTGGCGAAGAGCCTAACTGGGACGCATATAGGGCCGATATAACGAATTCCATGAAGATCGAGAAACTCCTCAAGCAAGAGGTGTATGACAAGGTCACAGTCGAGCCGAAAGAGGTCAATGACCACTACAATGCCAATCTCGAAGACTTCAACGTGCCGGACCAGGTGAGGGCTCGCCACATCTTGATTCTAATTCCAATTGATGCCACCGATGTCCAAAGGAAGGAGGCCTTGGAGGCCATACAAAAGGCAGCTGAGCGGATCCAAAAGGGAGAGGCCTTCGAACAAGTGGCTAAAGAAGTCTCCCATGATGGGTCAGCCCCTGAGGGTGGAGACCTGGGTTACTTCGGCCGTGACTGGATGGTCCCAGAGTTCGAGAAAGTGGCCTTTTCCCTTGAGAAAGGACAGGTCAGCGATATCGTCCAAACGCAGTTTGGCTTCCACCTGATAAAAGTGGAAGATCGTCGTCCCGCGAGGACCAAACTCTTCCAGGAAGTGGCATCTGAAATCGAGGAATTGTTGAGACGGATGAAGGCTGAGTCATTGGGAAGAGACTACACTGAGAAACTACGAGCCGAGGCCCAAATTGAAAGGATCTCCTTCTAGGGGCTAGGAAGACTGCTCTATCGCTTTCCTCAACTCAGTTACCCATTTCACCGAGGCATCACGTAGCATTGTCATATCGTCCTGACCGAAGAGGAGCCCTCGGTCCCCCATGGAAATCGCCTCCTTCACAGAAGCCGCATCGGAAACACCCTGTATTACTGCTATCCCCTTTTGGGAGCGCTATGGGCCGGCGCCCGGCACTCCCCCTCCGCTGCCCGGGATATTCTGTAGATGAGGTGGCAGCCGCACATCATGCACCCACATGGTCTTCTCGTCAACCACCCTGATGACCACAGGAACACGATCCCAGGCAGAAAACATATACCCATAGAGCTGGCCATCAGGCCCCAAGACCCTCCAGAGCCGCGGGTAGTACGTGGCCTTGTGGCATTGGATTGAGCTGATCAGCTGTGACAACGTTTCCTGATCCTCGACCTTCGTCCACTTATCGCCCACAAGAGCCCTATCGTCCTTTTTCGGATCAAACATGACTGCCGATGGTTGCCTGATGCCATAATAACCAACGTAAGAAATGGTGTAGTCATGCCAATTGTCCTTTAACTCTTGAATGGTCACCTTCTTCTCGTGTCTCGGCTGTGATCTCAGTTTCCCGTAGCTTTTGAACCATGTACATCCAGACACGAGAAATATCAGTGCAAGAACTGTAACTGCTGAACACGTATATCTTTTCATGTCCATCCTAATCTCTCCTTTTCCTAGTGGATTAGCCAAAGTCTTCTTGAGAATTGTTCTCCTCCCATCCGTAACATCTTGTAGGATGGCAAAAGTTCACCTTGCCTTTCCAAAATGCTTATTCTCTCCCGGAGTTTCCTTAATCTTTGGAGAAAACCGTTGTCCTTGAGCGTAAATTGCTGGAGAGGTGGGGTACCCATCGAGGGTGAGCAGGAAGGGGTCAGTATTCCCCGCCTGCGAGCCCCGAAAGGGTCACCTCGAAAGCACGGAAACGAAAGGACAAGGGTTTTCGCTAATCAAAAATACAATTTGCGACGTAATCAACAGGTTATGGATATACACCCTATAAAACTTCGGAAACTCCAATTATTCTCTCCAATTGAAATTTTATGATATCATCCCGGAACATGGGAGGAGAATATGACCTGGCAATTATAGACTATATCGCACAGAACATCACGCCAAAACAAACACCTCCATCATACAGCGAAATTGGTCAAATTAGTACAAACAATCAAATTTCTCACCAGGGTAGCGTGGAGTCGGCTTGCCACCCGCCGCCCCTGTGTGTTGTCACATTTGATAACCGCACGGTGCAATTGCCGCTGTGATATCTGTCTCTGGCGGGGCCACGCTACGGAAGAAATGAACTTGGAGGAGATAGAACGGATTTATGCGGAGGCCAGGCGACAGGGAATCATATTTAACTATATCTGGGGTGGGGAGCCACTAATCAGGGCTGATATTGACAGGGTAATGTTGGCATCGAAAAGAAATGGCTTAATCACTTTACTCAATACCAATGGATATTTTTTGCCCGAATGGCTGAGTGAACTGGCCGATAACATGGACATCCTGGTTGTATCCATCGACCACCCTTCAGATTATCATGATGAATTGCGCAAGTGCAAAGGCCTGTACAAGCGAGCTCTGGAAGGAATAGAGCGCACCAAAAGCAAGTATCCAAAAACAAAGGTGATTATCAATACGATTATGGCCCGCTACAACTATGACAAGATTGAGGAAGTGGTCGTATTAGCAAGAGATCTGGGTGCATCAATTTTCTTGTCGCCGATGGAGACCAATGGTCGGCATTCATCGCCCGAGTTGCTATGGCGGGCTATGCTGACGGATGAAGAGGTTAGCCAAGCCTGTGTGAAGTTAGTGGAGCTGAAGATGAAGGGATACCCTATTAATAATTCGGTATCCTACTTTAGGACCTTCATAGGTGGTAAAACGCCTTTTTCATGTCATTATCCGCAAGTCGTTCTAACAGTAAATGCCGACGGAAAGGTGCCAAATTGTTTAGACATGGCTCGGCCATTAGGCAATTTGCGGCATATGCACATCAAGGATATTTGCAACTCGACTTTTTATCGGACGAATTATCTCCCTCACATCAGGGACTGCTGTCGTTGCAACAATTCAGATGTAGTAGATACTTCTTTTCTGTGGGAGCTGCGCCCACGGATCCTTTGGGAGGCCATAAGGTTAGGGCTAAGATAGCTGGGCAGCGGCGCCGCTTTGCAGCTCGAACATGCCATCTGATTTAAAAAACAGAAAAGGCGGTTGAAGAACAATCTTCAGCCGCCTTCTGTTTCTACCAGGTGCTGACCCGGATTACTTTTCTGCCTCTAATCAATAAAGTATGTCACATGCCAGAAAGGGGCAAATCACAATCCGTATTGTTCCTTCACCAAATGCGCCATGCCCAGCTTCTCGAGCTGCTTAACTGGGGCCATGATGCTTATGGTGACCACACCGGGCGCGCGCCCGATTTCCACCGCCCCTGTGATAGTTACCCTATTTCTAACCTCACCGTCGCTCATATCGAGCAGCTTGGCCGTCCGCGCCAGGCCATTGCCGACCGCTGTCGTCAAATCGGCTCCCGTGCCCACCACCTGGATAGGGGCAACATCCTCGAGCTCAACCCCGTATTCCTTGGCCAACTCCCGAGCTTTTGCCCGCTCCTCTGGGGTGAGAGGCTTGGCCAGTAGGGGCAGGTCTTCCACAGGCGGGAGCAGGATTGGTCCGTCGATGGTCAGGCCTTTAATGAGCTCCACCTGGACGGTGACCTCCCCGGAAACGTCGGTGGAGTGCACGGCGATCTCACCATCGCCCTGCATAGCGTGCACGTCCCCTATATAGATGCCAGCACCATCTATCTTCACCGGGCAGATAAGAATCGTCCCCTCCCTTACGGAGTCGATATCCATGTGGGCATCTGTCCTCAGTTCCTTCTGTGCCTGATTCAGCGCGTATATGTGGGGTGCGTTTACTAAGAACTGGCCGAAGTCGCCGGCATTGTGGGAATCCGGCATGACTATGGGCGGGGTTGTTCCAATATTGCCAATCATTGGCCGTATTCTGGTGACAAGTCCAGGAATGTCATGCTTGCCAAAAACTAAGATAGAGTGTTGCTCGGAGGCGGCGGGCAGAGCAGCGTATTTCTTCGCCTCCGTGGCCATATTCTCAGCCGCCGCTTTGCCAACGGTCACACCAAACGACCTCTCACTATTGAATGCCATAGTGTAGCCGTGGGGCATCTTGAAGGGACTTGCCAAGGCATCGCAGCGCTTGCACTTGATTGCCTGCCATCCTATGCCGTCCACATAGGTCTCTGGCCACTTAGTGCCGCACTTGGGGCACTTTCTGGAGACAAACGGGTCGCCGATGAAGGTCCCCTCTCTTGCCTCATGGGTGCCGGCAGAGGTGGCAATGGAGGTCACCTTTACCTTCTTGATCCTGAGAGCGACTGCATCGCCCACCTTTGCCCCTTCCACTTCTACCGGCTGGGTCACTTCGTGCCCACCCCTGAAGATAGGGGTGATCATGGGTCCCCAGCAGCCAGGTGCTGTCTCAGCTACAATGGTCCCTCCATCCTTTACAGGTCCTAACATGGTAAAGTCAGGTCCCACGAGACCTCTCGTGAAGGTTGAAACACGCACTAGTTCTTCTGCCCCAGAGGCATTTGAGGTTGCCGCAAAAATGACCACCAAAAGGGCCATGGCTGTGACTACTAAAGTCAAACCAACGGCCCCCACGCTCAAGCGTCCGTTCTTAGCCCGCCGCTTGAGATCCCTCGTATTTTTCCTTTTCATTTCACTCCTCCTCTCTGTTGTTAAGCACACAGTCACGCCTCATGGGCGTGAATCAGGGCGTGCCTTTAATGTGACCTTCCATTCATCGGTGAACAGTAAAAGTCATCACCCCCTTCCCATGATGAACGGACAGGCGCCCCATTTTGACCAATGAAAGTATAGAGGAAAGGCCCCTTGCGCCGCAACCGAAAAATGGATACGGAGTATAGAAAGAATGAGGTCAGGGTTCGAGGGGCTGCTGCAGCAGGGTGGAACGGGGAGAAACGGAATGCCAGTATTCCGGCGACAAAAACACCAACACGGCTAAGAAGACCAAGAACGAGGGCATTTTCTCAGGCATGATTCCCTTGCTAAACAGGAATCGGCTTTGTCAGGTCCACCTCGGGCAGCAACTTGTTGATCAGGTTGTGCAACTGTTCCGCCGTGGCAGGGTCAATGCTCGCCCCGGGATGACGCACGCGGTTGCTGCGGATCAGCCCTCGAATGCGGTAGATCTCCTTCCGTATCGCAACACCAGGCTGCTGCTCGAACACAATCAGCGGCAGATAGTGCTTGTATAGCTCGCGGATCCGCTCCATCTGCCCCCGCCGTGCCGCCTCGACCATCGCTGTCAGCACCTCCGGGAAGGCAAAACCGGTCATGAACCCATCCGCGCCGCTTTCAAGTTCGAACAGGCCATACAGGGCACCCAGCCCCTGCAGGATAGCTACCCTGCGGCCTGCCATTCCCTGCTTGAGCGCACGCACCTTCTGGGGCGTGGGCGGTGCCTCCTGCTTGATGCAGGCCACTAGCGGGATCTCGTTTACGAGCTGCAGTAGCAAGGATACCGACATATGCACCTGCGTGGAGGCCGGATGATCCTGTACCACAATAGGGATGGAGACACCCTCTGCTACCTGCTGAAAGAACTCGAAGATCTTCTGTTGGCTGGGAACCGGCTCACGGGAAGGGGAGATCATGACCCCGGAGGCACCCAGTGATTCTGCCATCTGGCTCAAAGCTCGGCAGGCGGCAGTGCCCGGGTGGCTCGTGCCGACCACGACGGGGATCCGCCCTGCAGCTGCAGCTACCGCAGCCTTGATCACCTACTCACGTTCCGCATCGGTGAGGCGGCTTGCCTCGCCCAGCACGCCCAGGACTGTCACGCCATCCATTCCGAGATCCGCCATGAACCGGACCACTCGACCCAGGGATTCTAGGTCCAGATCCTCGTACTCGTCAAAGGGAGTGATTAGGATGGGAAATACGCCTTCGAACTCGGCCGATGGGACCCTCATCTTCTCCGTCTCCTTAAGGGAAACATAATAATGGTTTGAACTGCAGATTGATACGGATATCTCATTTTTCCCATGAAGTAAATCTGCAAGGGACCAGGGCTGGCCTCCTTGAATTTTCTGCGCTCTAATGGAAAGCGAATTATGGGCTGCACATAAACTGAAGCAGCCCTGATCCCGATGGGCGACCCTCTTACCCTTTTGAACTCGCCTTGTAGACATCTATCGCCACCTCCGGGCACACGATGGCGCAGAAAGTACATCCCGTGCAACCGTGGCTATCATCAAACCAGGCCGCCCTGATGCCGCGAATATCCTCCTCGTCGCTCAGCCTGATGTGCCCCTCTGCACAGGCCCACACACAGAGCCCGCACCCCTTGCACCGCTGCAAATCGATAACGATCTTGCCTTTTGACCTCTTCTTCAACCCCCGGTTCCTTTCATGCTTCCCCGAACAACCCCCATCCCCCTTCTTATCGCCTCCTCGTTAAGGGGGATGAGGTGATGTCTGTGTTTTGGAAGTGCCCTTTTGAGCCCTTTGAAGAGTGAGTCCGGGGAGATGACCCCCAGAGCAGTGATCAGGCCTCCGGCAGCAACCATGTTGGCCACCTGAGGGTTCCCCAGCTCAGTTGCAATCTCATTGGCCGGGATCTTGACGATCCTGACATCCCCCCGTTCTGGAGGGGGGTCAATGATCGTTTCGTTATAGGCCAGCACGCCTCCAGCGTTGACACGATCCTCAAACTTTGCAAGCGATGCCTGATTCATGGCCATCAAAGCCGTAAAGGTATTCCTGATCGGTGAGCCGATCCTCTGATCGGAGATTACCACCGTGCAGTTTGCTGTTCCGCCCCTCATCTCAGGGCCGTAGGATGGAAAAAAGGTAACCTCAAGGCCCTCGTAGATAGCGCCATATGCAAGCAAGTGACCCATAACCATGACTCCTTGCCCGCCAAAGCCCGCTATGAGGATCTCCTCTACCATCGTTTATTTCCCCTTTTGCGGCCTGGAGAAAGTCCCCAGGGGGTAGTAGGACATTACCTCGGAACGGATCCTTTCCATGCAGCTCACCGGATCAAGCTTCCAGTTGGTTGGACAGGCAGCCAGCACCTCTACCATGCCGAACCCCTCATCCCTGATCTGGACCAAGAATGCCTCCCTGATCGCCTTCTTGGCAGCCAGGATACTTTTCACGTCGTGGATGGAGGTTCGGGCAATGAAAGACTGCGGAGAGATCAGTGAGAGCATCTCGACTAACTTGATTGGATACCCGCTGAATTCCGGATCCCGGCCGGAAGGATAACTGGTTGTTTTCTGACCGATTATAGTGGTGGGCGCCTGCTGGCCACCAGTGGCCCCAAAGACACCGTTATTCACATAGATCACGGTTATTCGCTCGCATCGGGAGGCCGCATGAACGATCTCCCCAGTTCCTATAGCCGCGAGGTCCCCATCACCCTGGTAGGTAAAGACCACCGCCTCAGGACGCGCCCTCCTCAGCCCCGTTGCGACGGCTGGCCCGCGGCCATGGAGCGCCATGACTATATCACAGTCAAATTGGCGCCAGTTTCGAACCGAGCACCCCGCAGAGGTAATGCCAATTGCCCTTTTCGTGACATCGAGCTCATCCATTACCTCGGCCACGAGTCGGTGGATGGTCCCGTGAGAGCAACCAGGGCAGTAAGGAAATGGGATATCCGTCATGGCCGCAGGTCTCTTGAAAATAACCTTCATGCGCTCAGGACTATCCATTGATGAATCTCCTTGTGTTGATTGTCTTGAAGGTTTGAACTGTAGAATTAGATGGAATATCAGAGCTTTTCTGAAGTGACTGGCGGGAGGGCGCCGTCTTTTTGTGCCTTATCGGCGGGGGAAACCGCAGGCCCCGGTCTGTCGGGGCAATGCGGAGGGGGCAAGACTCCCCCGGAGATAAGTCGCTTAAAAGACCAGCCAAGGAGCCTCGGAGCTGAAGAAAAGCTCTCATATTCCGGTTTGCACGGTGACCCGTTGTCAATGCCTTATTCCATCTGCTCCAACCTGACGATCTCCTGATAGATTTCATCAGGGGTAAATATGTGCCCGCCTCCTACTCCATAATGCACCACCTGCGCATTGGCGCATACAGCCAGGTGGACATCTTCTATCATCTGTCCGTTGTTTGCCTCCACGACCAGGAATTTCTTGGCCCTGGGAAGGAGCCCTTTGAGGGCCTTCTCTGGAAAGGGCCATAGGGAGATCGGCCGAAACAAACCCACGGGGATCCCCTCTTGTCGGGCTCTCATTAGGGCGTCCAGGGCGATGCGCCAGCTGCTGCCAAAGGCAACCACAACCACCGTAGCCTCATCGGTGTAAAGTGCCTCATGACGCTGCTCTTTTTCCCTGGCCTCCTGATACTTCTCCTTGAGCTTCAGGTTCCAATCGATAAGCTCCTCATCCGTATGGGGGGCAATTTTGATCACCTTCCGGGGGTTATCACCCTTTCCCCAGACTGCCCATTCTTTTTTCGGGGCCTCGATCTCAGGGAGAATCTCGATATCTACCGGTTCCATCATCTGACCGAGGATCGCATCGGAAAGGATGATCACCGGGTTGCGGTAGTGATCGGCCAGATCAAAGGCCTGGTACGTCAACTCATAGAGCTCCTGAGCACTTCCAGGGCCCAGTACTAACGACTGGTAATCACCGTGGCCACCACCCCTGGTGGCGAGCCTGTAGTCTGACTGTGCTGTAGAAATCCGACCGAGGCCTGGTCCCGACCGACTCACGCAAACCACCACGGCCGGCAGTTGCGCTGTTGCGAGGGTCGTGAGTCCCTCTCCCATGAGGGTAAAGCCAGGCCCTGAAGAGGAGGTCATGCATCGTGCCCCCCCAGCAGCCGCCCCGAAGACCATATTGATCCCGGAAAGCTCACTTTCGCTCTGGAGAAATACCCCTCCCACCTCAGGAAGCCTCCTGGCCATGTATTCAAAGAGCTCGTTCTGGGGAGTGATGGGATACCCGAAAAAGTATCGACATCCGGCCCGAATCGCGCCCTCTCCCACTGCCTCGTTTCCTCGCATGAGGACCTTCTGTGACATCATTTCACCATCTTAGAAATCTATCTCGCCCACTGGCTCTCCCGCAAAGCGGCAGAGGTCGTTCGAGCCCGCAGAGATCACTGAGAGTGTTATCATGTTGTCCTGATTTTTTGAGACGAAAAATCAGGACAAGCTATCAGCCCCTATAGGTGGGCACTAATAAGCCTTACAACCCACTCTTGCTTATGAATAGTACTGCTGTCATAGAACTACAGTTGTCTATCCATATCCCGCGGGATGTGAATTGAGTTGAATTTCCCTCTCAGGAATTCAGCTAAAAACTCTGGGGCTCAGAGTGCTCTGTGAGAGATTAAAGACCCTTTCAGGATCATAGTCAAGGCAACCCTTTTGGGGTACAAAGCTATGCAAAGACCCGGTTCTATCTGACTGCCTGGGCCTGGCGGTATTCGCCAAACACCTCCCTCAGGACACCGCAAATCTCCCCTAGTGTGACGTAGGCCTTTACCGCCTCAATGAAGCAGGGCATAAGGTTTTCTTCATCCTGGGCCGCCTTACGCACAGCCTCGAGGGCGGATTGAACCCTTGTCTGATCCCTGGTCTTCTTGAGCTTCTGAAGCCTATCTATTTGGCTCCGGGCATGTTCAGGGCTCGGTTTAAAGAGGGCAATATCCACGTCTTCTTCAACCTTGTATTCATTCATCCCTACAACGATCCTTTCCCCCTGCTCGATCTCCTTTTGGATACGATAGGCCCTGTCCTCGATCTCCTTCTGTACAAATCCCCTCTCTATTGCTGCTACTGCTCCACCCATATCATCAATTGTTGCAATCAGTTGCTTGATCTCCCGAATCATTCTTTGGGTGAGGGATTCTACATAATATGAGCCACCCAATGGGTCCACGGTATCCGTGACGCCGGTTTCATGGAGGAGAACCTGCTGGGTTCTGAGACTCAGACGAGCAGATTTCTCAGTGGGGAGTGCAAAGGCCTCATCAAAGGAGCATGCCGCAATGGATTGTGCACCCCCGAGTACCGCTGCCAGGGCCTGGTAGGCCACCCGTACGATGTTGTTCTCCGGCTGTTGGGCTGTGAGGCTTACCCCTGATGTCTGCGTGTGGAAGCGAAGCATCCAGGCGCGCGGGTCTTTGGCCTTGAACCGGTAACGAAGGATATCAGCCCAGACCTTTCTGGCGGCACGATACTTGGCCACCTCCTCGAAGATCTTGTTGTGCGTATTAAAAATCCAGCTTATCCTGGGGGCAAAGCTATCTATGTCCAGACCCGCCTTGAGACCCGCCTCAATATAGGCAATGGCATTGGAAAAGCTGAAGGCAATCTCCTGCACAGCTGAGCAGCCTGCCTCGCGCATATGGTACCCGGCCACATTGATGGTATTCCAGAGAGGGACGTGTATACTGCAAAAGGCGAAGATATCGGTGATGAGCCGAAGAGAGGGTTTGGGGGGGAAGATATAGGTTCCCCTCACTGTGTATTCCTTCAGGATATCATTCTGTATAGTCCCCTGGAGTTTTTCAGGGTCAATGCCCCGGTTTTCGGCAACGGCAATATACATGGCTAACAGGATAGCGGCCGGGGCATTGATGGTCATGGAGGTGGAGATTTTATCCAGGGGGATGCCATCAAAGATAGTCTCCATATCCTGAAGGGTATCGACAGCTACACCTGCCTTCCCGACCTCTCCCTGGCTCATAGGGTGATCGGAGTCATATCCAATCTGGGTAGGGAGATCAAAGGCTATGGAGAGGCCGGTCTGCCCCTCTTCCAGCAGGTATTTGTATCGTTTGTTGGTCTCTTTCGCCGTGCCAAACCCTGAGTACTGCCGCATGGTCCAGGTTCGGCCCAGATACATACTGGGGTGGATACCCCGTACAAAGGGGTACTCGCCGGGAAAACCTGAATCTGAAAGGTAATCTGCGTCGGTGAGGTCATCTGGCGAGTATAAGACCTCTATTGGATCAAACCAATCGGTGTAATGCCGTTCAACAGGCCTCTTGTTCAGATGGTCTTCGGCCCACCGTCTTTTCTCATCCCGTATCTTTCCGTATCTGTCGTCCATGATAAGTCAATCCCCTCTAAAACAAAAAATGAAATCATAGAATCCCTTTTTGCAAAAGCAATATAGGATACAAAATGCTCCTGTCCAAACGAAAAATTACTCGGGATCTTATCAACTGTTGATATCCCGGCGAAACAACCATCTACGAGGGGGCCAATGAGGCCCAGCGCATTCGCCTGAGCCAGATGATAGAGCTCGGCATATAATTGGTAAGGGGCAGTGCCCATGATGCGATGGTATTCGGGCCCGCGCCTGCGGGAGATTCGTTGACACAAGCTATCAGCTCAACCACGAACCCCCTAAGATTATTTATCCATCTGGTTTTTAGGGGCCTCTCTTTAGATTTATTACACATTTCATGCTGTATGAACGAGAGGGATAGATTGAATAGCAATTGATAGCTGGCCATTCGCGAAGACTGAGTGCGCTGATTTTCGCGTTTGTGATGTATGGTTGAATATGATCTGACCTCGTGATAAGTATCTTACCTACACAGGTGAAAGATTATGTTACGCACATGGCTCAATGAGATTCTCAAGATAAAGCATCCTATTATTCAGGGTGCGATGGGGCCCTACAGCACCAATAAGCTCGCAGCGGCCGTTGCCAATGCAGGGGCAGTGGGGATCATTAGCCTCATTGGCATGGGCGTTCAGCACAGTGAAGCCACTCCGGTGAATCCGAAATTGGTCTTTGGCGAGGGCACCACCGAAGAATACCTGGAGAGAAGTCTTCATCAGGTAAAAATCGAAACCGCTACCTCCGGCGGTATCTTTGGGGTAAACTGCCCGGTGTCGGTTGAATTTCTCGATGCGGCGAAAAAGCTGATTACCTCTTCCATCAGCATTCGTAACAACGATTCAGAACTTCAAAAGCGCTTGAAAGTGATTATCACGTCGGCTGGGGATCCAGTTCCGTGGGCACATACCATCCGCCAAACGGACCTCATGTGGTTTCATGTTGTCCCTTCCAAATACCATGCGCGCCGTGCGGAGAAGGCCGGCGTTGATGCGATTATCGCCTCCGGACACGAAGCAGGTGCGCACGTCTCATGGCAACCCGTTCACTCAATGGTCCTGATACCAGGTGTGGTCGAAACAAGTGCCCTGCCTGTTATAGGCGCTGGGGGAATATGTGATGGGCGGACCGTTGCGGCTGCTTTGGCGATGGGAGCTGTCGGCGTACAGATGGCAACACGCTTTATAGCAACCCAAGAGTGCGATTTTTGG